>ENA-UOJC01004412-UOJC01004412.1-human-gut-metagenome-genome-assembly--contig:-C104-NODE-4412-length-11897-cov-14.221922_pt1 | contig 11897 bp, 7 predicted proteins | sample MGYA00242339_ERZ723886 | MGnify/ENA metagenome assembly ERZ723886 | reverse complement strand
TGGCGGCCGACAAAATGCGGATATTGTCCGCTACACGCGTTAGTTTGGAATTGGTAGATGACATGAGTATTTAAAGTTTTAAAGTCTTTGTATTAATCAGCGTATCTTCTGCCACAAAAGCAATAAAAAAGATACTACCCAACTTGTTTAAGCTCTAAAATATTTGCTTTTTCTATCTTTTCCTTTGCATATGGCAACGTCACGACGAATTTCCGCGTGTCGGTCGAGGGCAGGTCGAACATCGTGTCCATCATGATCGCCTCGCAGATCGAGCGCAGGCCGCGGGCGCCGAGTTTGAACTCGACGGCCTTGTCCACGATGTAATCCAGCACCGCGTCGTCGAACGTAAGCTTGACGTTGTCCAGCTCGAAAAGCCGCTTGTACTGCTTGACGATGGCGTTTTTCGGTTCGGTGAGAATCGACCGCAGGGCTTCGCGCGAGAGGGGCTGCATGTAGGTCAGCACCGGAAGACGCCCCACCAGCTCCGGAATCAGTCCGAACGACTTGAGGTCCTGCGGCGTGATGTACTGCATCAGGTTGTTGCGGTCGATGCGGTCGGCGCGGAGCCGTCCGTACCCCATGGCGCGGGTGTTCAGACGCTGGGCGATCTTCTTCTCCACGCCGTCGAACGCGCCGCCGCAGATGAAGAGGATGTTGCGCGTATCGACCTGAATGAATTTCTGTTCGGGGTGCTTGCGCCCGCCCTGAGGGGGCACGTTGACCACGGTTCCTTCGAGAATCTTCAGCAGGGCCTGCTGCACGCCTTCGCCCGAAACGTCGCGCGTGATCGAAGGGTTGTCGCCCTTGCGGGCGATCTTGTCAATCTCGTCGATGAAGACGATGCCCCGTTCGGCCTGCTCGACGTTGTAGTCGGCGACCTGCAGCAGCCGCGAAAGGATGCTCTCGACATCCTCGCCCACATAGCCCGCCTCGGTCAGCACGGTGGCATCGACGATCGTGAAGGGCACCTTGAGCAACCTGGCGATCGTGCGTGCCATGAGCGTCTTGCCTGTACCGGTGGGCCCCACGAGGATGATGTTCGACTTGTCGAGCTCGATGTCGTCGTCCTTGGGGGCGTAAAGCAGCCGTTTGTAGTGGTTGTAGACCGCCACCGCCATGTAGCGCTTGGCGTCGTCCTGTCCGATGACATACTGGTCGAGAAATTCCTTGATCTGCGCCGGCTTGAGCAGCTCCTCCATCTTGAGGGGCGCCGCGGCGGCACGCCGCTGCTCCGAGGCCACGTCGTTCTCGACGATGATCTTATAGCCGTTCTCGATACATTTGTTGCAGATATTGGCACCGTCCATGCCCTGGAACATGATCTCCACATCCCCGCGCTTGGCACCGCAGAACGAGCAGCTGTCGCCGCCCGTTCCGCCCCGATGGTTATTGTTGTTCTTATTCTGCGCCATCACTTCCCACGTTTTGAAAGAACCTCGTCGATCAGCCCGTACTCCTTCGCCTCGCGGGCCGAAAGCCAGTAATCGCGGTCGGCGTCCTTCTCGATCTTCCTGACCGAAACGCCCGAATGCGCTGCGAGTATTTCGTACAGCTCGCGCTTGGTCTTCATGATCTCACGCGCCGTGATCTCGATGTCCGACGCCTGTCCCTGCGCCCCGCCCAGCGGCTGGTGGATCATCACCCGCGAATGGGGCAGCGCCGAGCGTTTGCCCTTGGCGCCGGCGGTCAGGAGCACGGCGCCCATCGAGGCCGCCAGCCCGGTGCAGATGGTCGCCACGTCGGAATTGACGAGCTGCATGGTGTCGTAAATACCCAATCCGGCCGAAACCGACCCGCCGGGCGAATTAATATATATCTGTATGTCCTTTTCGGGATCGACAGATTCGAGGAAGAGCAGCTGTGCCTGGATGATATTGGCCGCGTCGTCGTAGATCGGCGCGCCGAGGAAGATGATGCGGTCCATCATCAGCCGCGAGAAGACGTCCATCGTGGCGATATTCAGCTGACGCTCTTCGATGATCGTAGGCGACACGTAGGCGCCGCTGACCGACTGGAAATCGTGCAGTTTCAGCGAACTGATCCCGCAGTGTTTCCGTGCGTATTTTTCAAATTCTGACATAATAAATTATCGTAATTGTTATCGTTCGTTATCGTTTGTCGCTATCGTTTTTACCGCCGGCCGGCAGCCCGGCATCTCTTATTCGCGGCCCACGGCCGGCTCCGGGCGGGAGCTGCGGGCGGCGGACTGTCGCCGAAACGGCGTTTAAAGCTGTATATCGTCAAACAAAAGGACTTTGCAAACATCACGCCTGCAAAGTCCAAAGATAATCTTTTTTCGGCAAATACTAAAGCGCCTTGGCCAATTTGGCGAAATCGTCGGCAGATACGGCTTTTTCCGTCACCTTGATCTTCGACTTCACATCCTCCACGACCTTCACTTCGTACAGCTTCTCGTAGATCTTCTGTCCCTGATCCTTGTCGGCGAGGATCTTCTCGGCATAGCCGGCCAGCATATCTTCGGGAGCCGACGGCATGCCGTACTGCGCGAACTGCGCGGCGGCCAGCGCCTTGGCTTCCGCGAGCGCCTCGTCCTTGGTCACCGTGATATTGTCCTGCTTGATGAAGTGCTTCTGCAGGTAGTTCCACGTGAACATCTTCAGGAACTGGTCGAAGTCCTTGTCGATGTCCTCCATCGAGAATTTGCCTTCGTTGATCGTATACAGCCAGCGTTTGAGGAACGATTCGGGCATCTTCAGACCGGCTTTCTGCACCAGATAGTCGCGCAGCTGGAGCGTGAAGAGGTAGTCGCTTTCGCGGCGCAGCTCCGGCTCGATGCGCGCGTCGATGAACTTGTCAAGTCCGGCCTCGTCCTTCACTTCGCCGCCGGGGAATGCCGTCTTGAAGAACTCCTCGTTCAGCTCAGGTTCGGCGAACTTGCGGATCTTGGTGATTTCGAGCGTGAATTCGGGTTTGATGCCCTCCAGCTCGTTCTCCTTGACCTGCAGCACGGCGGCGCGCTGCGACGGGTTCTTGTAGAGTTCGTTGACATTGACTTCGGTCTTGAAGCCCACCTTCTTGCCGATGAAAGGCTTGCGCTCCTCCTCCGACATCGAGATCAGGCCCACGTAAGCGTCCGCCACGTTCATCTCGCCGTTGTCGAGCGTGACCGACAGCGCCTCGTCCGAAGTCACCTCGTCGGCATCGACCAGACGGCCGTACTGACGCAGGTAGTTGGCGCGGTAGTCGTCGTGCATCTTCTTGTCCACCTTGATCTTGCTGTAGGTCAGCTTATCCTTGTCCGAAAGTTCGAGTTTTATCTCAGGAGCCTCGCCGATTTCGAACACGAATTCGAACTCCTTGCCGTTCTCGAAATCGAAATCGCCCTGCTCTTCCGAAGGAATCACGTCGCCCAAGTAATCGATGTTCTCCTTCTGGAGATACTCGAACACCGAGTTCGAGGCGGTGCGGTAAGCCTGCTCGGCCAGCACGCCCTTGCCGTACATCTTCTTGACGAGGCCCATGGGCACCATGCCGGGGCGGAAACCGGGAATATTGGCCTTGCGCCTGTATTCGCGCAACTCTTTCTCGACGGCTTGGCCGTAATCCTCTTCGCCCACCGTTACCTTGAGCAGCGAATTGTTCTCTTCGCGTTGTTCTCTTACGATCTTCATAATGAATGCTTTCTATATTGTTATTGTCTTATTTCCGAAATCGGCTCGCAAAGATAGCGATTTTCGCGGACAAACCAATATTTTTTCTAAAATATAGTGTATTGCAGCCGGCGGCGGCAAACTCCGCAAAGGCTGTTTTCGGAAAATGCGCAGGCATCCGAAAACGCGGGTAAATGCAAAGATAGTCAAAAAATTCGTCATATGGCGGGTTTTTCCTATCTTTGCGGAGGATAAACCTCCGCTCAGACAGGCGGCGTCCGGCCCGGCCGAATAAATTCGCTTCCGTTTCCGGCTCGCGCTGTCTTTGCTGACGAATTCACAAGAAAGAGATGAGAAAGTTCGCTACCGTTCTGCTGTCGGGACTGCTGCTGGCTTCGTGCGGCGGCAATCAGGTCCGGGCCAAACGCCCCGCGGCGCCGGCGGAACCCAAGGAATACACCTACGGCGTCCGGGCGGTCCACCCGCACCCGGCGACCAGCTATACGCAGGGCCTGCAATACGCCGACGGCCGTTTGTGGGAAGGCACGGGCCAGCACGGCGAATCGGTCGTGCAGACGCTCGACCTCGCGACGGGCCGCGCGGAGGTCTTCGCACGTCTTCCCAAGGAGGACTTCGGCGAAGGGATCGCCCTCTTGGACGGCAAGGTCTACCAGCTCACGTGGCAGTCGAACAAAGCCTATGTCTACGACGCCCGGACGGGAGAGAAAATCAGGGAGTTCCGCTATCCCGGCGAGGGCTGGGGCCTCACGACCGACGGGAAGAAGCTCTACATGTCGGACGGCACGGCAAACATCTACACGCTCGACCCGGCCACCTTCAAACGCGAAAAGCGTACCACGGTGACGCTCCGGGGCGAGACGCTCAACTTCCTCAACGAGCTGGAGTGGATCGACGGCAAGATATGGGCCAACGTCTACACCACCGACCAAATCGTCATCATCGACCCGGCGACGGGCGCGGTGGAGGGGATCGTCGATCTGACGGGGCTGCTGCCCGAAGAGGACGTGACTCCGGCGACCGACGTGCTCAACGGCATCGCATACGACGCGGCCGGAGGGCGCATCTTCGTCACGGGCAAGAACTGGAACAAACTGTTTGAAATCGAAATCAGAGAGAAATAAATGGCCGACATATACGAACAACTCGAATCCTGCATCCTGCTGCTCGACGGCGGTTTCGGCACCATGGTCCAGCAGTACGGACTGACAGAAGAGGACTACCGGGGCGAACGGTTCCGCGAGTGGCCCGCGCTGCTCAAGGGGTGCAACGACCTGCTGGCCCTGACGCGGCCCGAAGCGGTGCGCGAAATCCACGTCAAATACCTGCAGGCGGGGGCCGACATCATCGAAACCGACTCGTTCAACGCCAACGCCGTATCGCTGGCCGATTACGGACTGGAGGCGTATGCCTACGAAATGTCGCGAGCGGCGGCGGCCGTGGCCCGCAGCGCGGCCGACGAATTTACGGCCCGCAACCCGCAGAAACCCCGCTTCGTGGCGGGTTCGATGGGGCCCACCAACCGCACGGCCTCGATGTCGGCCGACGTGGCGAACCCCGCGGCCCGCGAAGTGACTTTCGCACAACTCGTCGAAGCCTACACCGATCAGGCGCGGGGACTGCTGGACGGCGGAGCCGACATCCTGCTGGTCGAGACCATCTTCGACACGCTCAACGCCAAGGCGGCCCTCTACGCGATCGACGCGCTGGCCGAAAAACTCGGCCGCACGATCCGCGTCATGGCGTCGGGCACGCTGGCCGACGCCAGCGGCCGCACCCTGTCGGGACAGACCGTCGAGGCCTTCTGCACCTCGCTGTCGCACGCGCAGCTGCTCTCCCTCGGCCTGAACTGCGCCTACGGAGCCAAACAGCTGCTGCCCTACCTCGAACGGCTGGCCGAAACGGCCCCGTTCCGTATCTCGGCGCACCCCAACGCCGGACTTCCCAACGTCATGGGCGGCTACGACGAGACCCCGGAGATGTTCGCCGAGGACGTGGGCGAATACATGCGCCGCGGACTGGTCAATATCGTCGGCGGATGCTGCGGCACGACGCCCGCGCATATCTTCGAACTTTCGAAAATCGCCTGCAACTATGCCCCGCGCCCCGTTCCGGCGCCGCGCCGCGTCACGACGCTGAGCGGACTGGAGCCGCTGCGCATCGCGCCCGAAACCAATTTCGTCAACGTCGGCGAGCGCACCAACGTCGCAGGCTCGGCCAAATTCGCCCGCCTGATCCGCGAGGGCAATTACGAAGAGGCCCTGTCGGTAGCCCGTGCGCAGGTCGATGCGGGGGCGCAGATCGTCGACGTCTGCATGGACGACGGCATGATCGACGGCGTCGAAGCCATGCGCACATTCCTCAACCTGATGGCCTCGGAGCCGGAAATCGCCCGCGTGCCGACGATGATCGACTCCTCGAAATGGGAGGTGCTCGCGGCGGGTCTGGAGGTCACGCAGGGCAAGGCCGTGGTCAATTCGATCTCGCTCAAGGAGGGCGAAGCCGAATTCCTGCGCCGCGCACGGGAGATACACCGCTACGGAGCCGCCGCGGTGGTGATGCTCTTCGACGAGCAGGGACAGGCCGACACCTGCGAGCGCAAGATCGAGGTGGCCTCACGCGCCTACCGCCTGCTGACCGACGCGGGATTCCCCGCCGAAGACATCATCTTCGACCCCAACATACTGGCCGTGGCGACGGGAATTCCCGAACACGACGGCTACGCCAAAGCCTTTATCGACGCGACGCGCTGGATCAAGGAAAACCTGCCTTACGCAAAGGTGTCGGGCGGCGTGTCGAACCTCTCGTTCGCCTTCCGCGGCAACAACGCCGTGCGCGAAGCGATGCACTCGGCGTTCCTCTACCACGCCATCCGCGCGGGCATGGACATGGGCATCGTCAACCCGCAAATGGTGAAGATATACAGCGAGATCGAACCCGAACTGCTCCAACGCGTCGAGGACGTGATCCTCTGCCGCCGGGCCGACGCCGCCGAACGGCTCACCGAATATGCGCAGCAGGTGCGCACCACGGCCGAAACCCAGCCGCAGGCCCCCGACGCATGGCGCGCGGGAACGCTCGCCGAGCGGATCGGCCACGCCATGCTCAAGGGCGTAGCGGACTACATCGAGCAGGACGCGCTGGAGGGCTACGAAGCCCTCGGAACGCCGATGGCCGTGATCGACACCCTGCTGATGCCCGCCATGGAGCGGGTCGGCACGCTCTTCGGCGAGGGTAAGATGTTCCTGCCGCAGGTCGTGAAGACCGCCCGCGTGATGAAGCGCGCCGTAGCGGCCCTGACCCCCTACATCGAGCAAGGCGGCGCCCAGACCCCGCACAACGCGGGCAAGGTGCTGATCGCCACGGTCAAAGGCGACGTACACGACATCGGCAAGAATATCGTGGCAGTCGTGATGGCCTGCAACGGATACGAGATAAAGGACCTCGGCGTGATGGTCGAGTCGCAGCGGATCGTCGAAGAGGCCGTAGCGTGGGGCGCCGACTGCATCTGCCTGAGCGGCCTGATCACCCCGTCGCTCGACGAGATGGCCCACGTCTGCGAGGAGCTGGAACGCCGCGCACTGCGCCTTCCGGTCATCATCGGCGGCGCGACGACCTCGAACCTGCATACCGCCGTGAAGATCGCCCCGGTCTATTCGGGATTGGTGATACACTCGCCCAACGCCAGCCGCAACAGCCAGATTCTGGCGCAGCTGCTCGGTCCCGACGGCCAGCTGTACGCCGACAAGGTCCGCGCCGACCAGCAGGCGCTGCGCAGCGACTACCTGCGCGCCGAACGCACCCGGAACCTGATTCCGATCGTCGAGGTCCGCAAGACCCGCAAAGGCGCCGCCCCGCACCTGCCCGTCGAGCCGCTGCACCCCGGCCGCATGGTCTTCCCCGACTTCGACGTCGCCGACGCCGAACCCTATATCGACTGGAGCTTCTTCTTCGCGGCATGGGGTCTCAAGGGACGCTATCCCGAAATCCTCGACCACCCCGAAAAAGGCGCCGAGGCCCGCAAGGTCTTCGCCGACGCCGAGACCCTGCTGGCCCGCATCCGCGACGAACGGCTGCTCACGCTACAGGCCGCCGTGGGGATCTTCCCGGCGCGCGCGGAGGGCGACGACATCTGGATCACCGACCAGAAAGGCCGCGAACGCCGGCTGGCGATGCTCCGCAACCAGACGCGCGGGGAGGAGAACCGCTCGCTGGCGGACTGCATCGCGCCGCACAGCGACTGGATAGGCTGTTTCGCCGTCACCGCCGGCATCGGACTCAGGGAACTCTGCGAAAAATTCCGCGCCGAGGGCGACGACTACGGCGCCATCATGGCCAAACTGCTGGCCGACCGGCTCACCGAAGCCTTCGCCGAAGCCGTGCACACGTTCGTGCGGCGGCAGATGTGGGGTTACGAAACGGGCGAGCCGCTCACGCCGCAGCAGACCGTCCGCGGCCAGTACCGCGGCCGCCGCATGGCTTTCGGCTATCCCGCGTCGCCCGACCATTCGCTCAAGCGCGAGGTCTTCGACCTGCTGTCGGTCGAAATGACGACGGGCATGAAGCTCACCGAGAATTACATGATCGATCCCGGCGAAGCGCTCTGTGGACTGATGTTCGCCGACGCCGACTACTTCTCCGTGGGCACGATCGACACCAAGCAGCTGCTCGACTACGCCCGGCGGCGCGGCATGGAGGTCGAAGAGATCAAGAAACTGATACCCAATAATATTTAACGCGCGGGAACGCCCCGGCGGCCCCGCCCGCCGAACCAAAGCAACAACAGACCGAACCATGAATGTTCTGGACATAATCAATACGGCCATCGCCGAACACCGCACACGCTTCGCGTTCGAACTGCTCCCGCCCCTCAAGGGCGACGGCATGGGCGGCGTATTCGCGGCCATCGACCGGCTCATCGGATTCGACCCGGCCTACATCAACGTCACCTTCCACCGCGAGGGAATCAAGCAGTCCGTGCGTCCGGACGGAGGCATCGACTGGCACGTGGTGCGCCGCCGTCCCGGCACGGTGGGCATCTCGGCCGCCATTCAGAAGAAGTACGGCGTCGAAGTCGTGCCGCACCTGATCTGCGGCGGACAGTCGAAATACGACATCGAAGACGCGCTGATCGACCTCGACTTCCTCGGCCTGCACAACGTACTGGCACTCAGGGGCGACAAATCGCAGAACGAAAAGTTCTTCATGCCCCACCCGCAGGGCCATTCGCACGCCGTGGACCTCGTGCGGCAGATCGCGGCCATGAACCGCGGCGAATTCGTGGACGGCGAGGTCGAGGAGTGCCACCACTCGAAATTCTCGATCGGCGTGGCCGGCTACCCCGAAGGGCACGAAGAGTCCCCCTCGCCCGAAGCCGACATCGCCGCCCTCAAGGCGAAGATCGACGCCGGAGCCGGGTACATCGTCACGCAGCTCTTCTACGACAACGCCCGCTTTTTCGACTTCGTGCGCCGCTGCCGCAAAGCGGGCATCGCGGTGCCGATCATCCCCGGCATCAAACCCCTCTCGACACTGCGCCACCTGACGCTGCTGCCGCAGACCTTCGGCTGCCGCATTCCCGAAGAGCTGGAACGCGAAGTCCTGCGCCACCGGGAGGACCCGAAGGCGATCCGCGAAGTCGGCACCGAATGGGCCGTCGCCCAGAGCCGGGAGCTGAAACAGGCCGGAGTCCCCGTACTGCACTACTACCCGATGGGCAAGGCCGACAATATCATCAAGATAGCAAAAGCGATATTTTAACTGAAATGAATCCCATCCAATTCCGCCGTCACCTGCACATGCACCCCGAACTGTCGTTCAGGGAGCACGACACGGCGGCCTTTATCTCCGCCCGGCTCTCGGAGCTGGGCATCGAGCACCGTCCCATAGCCGGAACGGGCGTGCTGGCTAAGATCGAAGGCCGCGGCAAAGCCGACCCCAAACGCCGGGCCGTGGTACTGCGCGCCGACATCGACGCCCTGCCGATCGACGAGCGGAACGACGCAGACTGGAGCTCCCGCAACCAAGGGGTCATGCACGCCTGCGGCCACGACATGCACGCCGCGGTGCTGTTCGGCGTGTTGCAGCAGCTAGCCACCGAGCCGGATTTCCGCGGCACGATATTCGGGCTGTTCCAGCCGGGCGAGGAGTGCAATCCGGGCGGTGCGTCGCTGGTGCTGGCCGAAAATCCGTTCGAAGGCTACGACGTCCGGGCCGTGGTCGGCGAACACGTTGAGCCGCAGCTCGAAGTCGGGACGCTCGGATTCCGCGCCGGCAAATACATGGCCGCAAGCGACGAACTGCGCTTCACGGTGCACGGGACGGGCGGCCACGGGGCCATGCGTCCGCAGCTCAAGGACCCGGTGGCGGCCGCCGCAGAGTTCGTGACGCGGCTCGTGGCGCTCAACCACGAAGAGTGCGTGCTCTCGATCGGCCGCGTGGAGGCCGGGGGCGCCACGAACATCGTGCCCGATCAGGTCTATCTCGAAGGCACGCTCCGCACCTTCGACGAACGCGAGCGCGAAATCATCCACAAACGCATCCGCAACTTCGCCGCGGACATCGACAAACGCCACGGCGTGCGGACCGACGTCGATATCAGCCGGGGCTACCCCTGCGTGGTGAACGACGCCGCGCTGGTCAAGCATGCGGCGGCGCTGGCCGCGGAAGCCGGGCTGCGGGTCGAAATGCTGCCGCTGCGCACCACGGCGGAGGATTTCGGCTTCTACTGTACCAAATATCCGTCGCTGTTCTACCGGCTGGGCGTGGGCGCCGCGGCCGGACGGCCCCATACGGCGACGTTCAACCCCGACGAAGGGGCCATCGACACGGGCATGGACTATATGAAACGTCTTGCCCTCCAAATTCTGAAGAAATGAAAAAGCAATCACAAAAGAACCGTCCCGCAAGGGGCGCGAAAAACACGGACCGGGCGGCAGTCATCCTGAGTCTCTTCCGTGAATTCCCCAATAATAAATTCTCGCTCAAACACCTCGCGTCGGCTTCGGGCGGCGCGACGAAAGAGGGACGCCGCGAGACGTTCGAAATACTGGGACGCCTGCACGACGAAGGCATCGTCGAGGAGTGCGCCCGCGAGAAATACAGGCTCACGCACAAGCACCTGCCCCACTTCGAAGGCATCGCCGACATGACGGCGAGCGGTTCGATATACGTGCGGGTCGAGGGCGAGGAGAACGATATTTTCGTCAATCAGCGCAACACGGCCAACGCCCTGAACGGCGACCGCGTGGAGGTGGTGGCCATCCACCGCGGCCGCGACGGGAAATTCGAAGGCGAAATCACGCGCATCGTCGAGCGCAGCCGCAAACCCTACGTCGGCGTGGCCGAGGTGGGCGCGCACCAGATCTTCGTGCGGGCCGACTCGCGCCGCATGCCGATGGACATCTACCTCTCGAAAAAGCAATACCCCGACGTGAAGGACGGCGAAAAGGTCGTGGTCCGCATCGCCGACTGGGCCGAAGGCAGCAAAAGCCCCGTGGGCGAGCTGGTCGAACGGCTCGGCATGGCGGGCAACAACGACACGGAGATGCACGCCATTCTGGCCGAATACGAGCTGCCCTACCGCTTCGACCCCGAAATAGAGCAGGCCGCGGAGGCCATCGACGGCAGCATCACCGCCAAGGAGATCGCCGCACGCCGCGACTTCAGGCAGGTGACGACCTTCACGGTGGACCCGGCCGACGCCAAGGACTTCGACGACGCGCTTTCGGTGCGCAGGGTCCGGGACGGCGTCTGGGAGATCGGCGTGCATATCGCCGACGTGACGCACTACGTGCGCCCCCAATCGACGATCGACGACGAAGCCGTCGAACGCGGCACCTCGGTCTATCTGGTGGACCGCACCGTGCCGATGCTGCCCGAACGGCTTTCGAACGAGCTTTGTTCGCTCCGCCCGCACGAAACGAGTCTCTGTTTCTCGGCGGTCTTCACCCTCAACGAGAACCTCGACATCCTCGAAGAGTGGTTCGGCCGCACGGTGATCTACTCCGACCGCCGCTTCACCTATGCCGAGGCGCAGGAGGTGATCGAGACGGGCCGCGGCGACTACGCCGAAGAGATACTGACGCTCAACCGGCTGGCGCAGGCGCTTCGCCGGCAGCGGTTCAAGAACGGCGCGATCAGCTTCGACCGCGAAGAGGTGAAATTCCAACTCGACGAGACCGGCAAACCGCTGGGCGTCTATTTCAAGGAGCAGAAGGAGTCGAACCAGATGATCGAGGAGTTCATGCTGCTGGCCAACCGCCGCGT
>ENA-UOJC01004411-UOJC01004411.1-human-gut-metagenome-genome-assembly--contig:-C104-NODE-4411-length-11898-cov-4.901714_pt1 | contig 11898 bp, 8 predicted proteins | sample MGYA00242339_ERZ723886 | MGnify/ENA metagenome assembly ERZ723886 | reverse complement strand
AGGGCCTCGTGCGGTACGCCCAGTTCGCGTAGATTCCCCAGTCCGGCGCCGCGGCTCCATTCGCGCAGGCTATCCCAGGCCGTCTCCGGCTCGACGTCCAGCCCGTCGGCCAGCCACTGGCGGACCTGGTCAAAGCGCCCGCGGATAGCCCTGTTGCTGATCTGCGACTCATTGAGCGCCAGGCCGTAAGGCAGCAGGCTGCCGCAGAGTGCGCCGTGGGAAGCATTGCTCAGTCCCCCCAGCGGGCCGGCAAGTCCATGAATGACGCCAAGACCGGCATTGGCCAGCGCCAGTCCGCCGCACAGGCTAACCCAGGCCATCTCATCGCGGCTGTCCGGGCACTCTTTTTCCATCAACGTGCGGAGCGCTTTGATTCCGCGCGGAATAGCAGCCAGGCAAAGTGCATCGCTAAAAGGATTGGCGCGGGTACAAAGCCAGGGCTCAATGAGCTGGGTAATCGCGTCAAGGCCGGAGCCGAGCGTTTGCGCGGGCGGGGCGTTATCGGTCAGCGAGGGGTCGACGTTGGCCAGGTCCGGCAGCATACGATCGTCGCGCAGGCTGACTTTTCGCTGCTGCTGCGTGACGTTAATCACCGCATTTTTCGTGACCTCAGCGCCGGTACCGGCGGTAGTCGGGATAGCGACAAACGGCAGCGGAGGCCCTTCTAATAGCCGCCCGTTGCCCACGACTTCCAGATATTCCATCACCGGACCCGAGGCCGGCACCAGCGCGGCAATCGCTTTTCCAGCGTCGATAACCGCGCCGCCGCCGAGGCTGACCACCGCCCCGATGCCGTGTTCCCGCGCCAGATGCACTCCCTGTTCGATATCTTCCAGGCAGGGCTCATGGGCAACGGATAGCGTAGTCACGTCAAGATGATGGGCGTGCAGCCCGGCGAGTAAAAAACCGGCCCGCTGCGGGCTGGCGCCGTGGACCAGCAGCACCTTCGCGGTACGCTGGGCCAGCCAGGGGGCAGCGCTCCCGGCAAGACCTCGGCCAAAACGAATATTGCCCGGAGTGAAAACAGTAAACGGAGTCAGCATGGCGGGTTCCCTGTGTCAGCAAAAAAGGCTGAAATCAACTATACACATTATCCGGCAGGCTGCCTCTTTGTCGCCGGATAGAGTAGGGTGGAAGTCACGTTCCTTTGCTTAAGGATGTCACGATGCTAAAAATACTGGGCAAACGCTCATCAATTAACGTTCGTAAAGTGCTATGGACCTGCGATGAAGTCGGTCTGACTTATCAGCAGGAGGATTACGGCAGCGGTTTCCAGCCGGTCGATACCGCCGAATTTCGCGCCCTGAACCCAAATGGCCTGGTGCCGGTGCTGCTTGATGATGATTTTGTGCTGTGGGAGTCAAACAGCATCTGTCGCTATTTGACGCGCAAAACCGGGCGTGAGGATTTGCTACCGGTTACGCCTCAGGGCGCAGCGGATGTCGAGCGCTGGATGGACTGGCAGGCCACGGAGTTTAACAATGCCTGGCGCTATGCCTTTATGGGGCTGGTGCGTAAAGACCCGCGTTTTCAGGATCCGGTGGCGATAAAGGAGAGCATTGCGGCCTGGACCCGCTGCGTGCAGATCGTGGAATCACAGCTGCAGCGCACCGGCGGATGGATCGCCGGCCCTCAGTTTACGCTGGCGGACATCGTACTGGGTCTGTCGGTACACCGCTGGAAAATGACGCCTTTTGCCCATCCGGAGCTGCCGGCGGTAGAGCGCTGGTATATGACGCTTAATCAGCGACCGGCGTTTATGCGCCATGGCAATAATGGTACCGCCTGAGGACACAGGAAAAGACGGCCAGGCTGGCATCATTGCGCCGATCATTTCAGCCTGTTCGCTTTGCAATGATCGTTGACAGTCGCTACGATCCCGGCGTCTTTAATTCCCCTCATTGGTTTCAGCACGGCAGGAAGGTATGGTTTGAACAGGCAGTTGAGCCCTGTGCTATTGGCGTCACTGCTGCTTGTAGGATGCTCCGGAACGCTCTCGCAAATGAGCGCCCCCTCTGAGGCAACCGCGCTGGTCGGGCAAAATGGCCGTGCGTTGCCCATCGATACCCTTGTCGGCCGTTATATGCAGCAGAAACAGGTCAGCGGCGTGGTGGTGGCGATCATCCAGCGTAATGGCCCGGCGGAGTTTCACTGCTACGGTGTGACCGATGCCAAAAACCGCTACCCCATCACCCCGGATACGCTCTTTGCGCTGGGTTCCCTGAGCAAAGGAACCACCGCTGAAGCGATCGCGTTACTGGTCAACGAAGGGCGGCTGCACTGGGACGACACGCTACTCACGCTGCTTCCGCCGGGGACACCGCTTAGCGACGATGCAAAGAAAATCACGCTGCTGCAACTGGTGACGCACACGTCGGGTCTGCCGCGTCAGCCGATGAACCTGCTGTCGCTTGAACATTTGCTGGTCTATCTGAGCGATGGTGAAAACTTCTATCACGAGCTCGATAGCGACAACGTGCTGGGCTACCTGAGCACCTTTGACGCGCCGCTCACCCGCGAGCCGAAATACTCCAATCTTGGCTACGCGATTCTGGGTTACCTCCTCACCTATCAGACCGGGGAGTCGATAGAAAGCCTGGCGTGGCGAAAGATTTTTCAGCCGCTAGCGATGCAAAGTACCAGCTATCGGCCGCAAACGCTGCGCGGTTTTTCCCGGCGGGCGCTCGGCCATGCGGGCGATCAGCCCAGGTTTAAACCTCGCGGCGCGCTGACTCCTGACTGGCAGTTCAGCAACAACATGGTGGGCGCGGCAAGTCTGTACAGTAACGCCCGCGACCTGATTGAATATGCCCGCGCTCATTTTTCTCCGACCCATCATGCCGCGCTGGATAAGGCTTTTGCCGACGTCAGCGTTGATTACTATCCACGGGAAAAAGAGGCGGCCAATATCGCCTGGGTGACCGATACGCTCGGCGGGCAAAGAATCACCTATCAGGTGGGCTATATCGGCGGCTATTCCAGCTATATCGGTTTTGATAAGGCTAATCAGAATGCGGTGGTGGTGCTGCAAAACAGCTTTAACTGGAGTAACTACATCGGGCAGGCGATTTTGCAAAATCAGGTCGCAAAATCGTCCTATACGGCAGGCGATGAGCGCATAAAAAAAGCCCCGTGAGAACACGGGGCTGAAGAGATTAACGCATGGTCACGAACTCTTCCGCGGCGGTCGGGTGAATCGCCACGGTATTGTCGAAGTCCTTCTTGGTTGCGCCCATTTTCAGCGCCACTGCAAATCCCTGCAGCATTTCATCCATGCCGAAGCCGATACCGTGAATGCCGACAATCTTCTCTTCCGGGCCGACGCATACCAGCTTCATGCGACACGGCTGGCGGTGCGAAGTCACGGCGGTATACATCGCGGTAAAGGACGATTTATAGACCTTCACGGCGTCATCGCCATACTGCTCGCGCGCCTGCGGCTCGGTTAAACCGACGGTGCCGATCGGCGGATGGCTGAAGACCACGGTTGGGATATTGCTGTAATCCAGATGCTCTTCCGGCTTGTTGTTGAACAGGCGTTCGGACAGGCGACGGCCCGCGGCTACCGCGACCGGCGTCAGCTCCACCGCCCCGGTGTTATCACCCACGGCATAGATCCCCGGCACGTTGGTGTTCTGGAATTTATCCACCACGATATAGCCTTTGTCGTTGGTTTTTACGCCAGCGGCTGCGAGGTTGAAATTATCGGTCTCCGGCTCACGACCAATGGCCCAGATCAGGCAATCCACGGTCTGACTCCGGCCATCTTCCAGCTGAAGCGTCAGGCTGCCGTCCGCATTTTTCACTACCGCTTGCGGAATGGCGTGAGTGTGCAGCTGCGGCCCTTCGGTGTTCATCACTTCGACCAGGGTATCAACGATCAGCGGATCGAAGCTGCGCAGCGGCGCATGTTTACGCACGAACAGGTGCGTTTCGGCGCCGAGGCCGTTAATGACGCCAGCCAGCTCAACGGCAATATAGCCTGCGCCCACCACGGCGACGCGCTTCGGCAGGGCCGGCAGCTCGAAGAAGCCGTTAGAGTCGATGCCATACTCAACGCCCGGAATAGACGGATGGCTCGGACGGCCGCCGGTGGCGATCAGGATATGATCGGCGGTGATCGTTTCGCCATTCACTTCCACGGTTTTGGCATCCACAAAACGGGCGAAGCCTTTGATGACATCCACCTTATTTTTGCCTAACACGTTGTCATAGGAGGTGTGGATACGGTCGATATATGCGCTGCGGCTGGCTACCAGTTTGTCCCAGTCGAAGTGATTAATCGTGGTATCGAAACCGTAGTCCGGGCCATACAGATGAATCGCTTCGCGAATCTGCGCCGCATGCCACATGATTTTCTTCGGTACGCAGCCGACGTTGACGCAGGTGCCGCCCAGATCTTTAGCTTCAATCAGCGCGCACTTCTGGCCATACATTGCCGCACGGTTGATGGAGGCGATGCCGCCGCTGCCGCCGCCGATAGCGATGTAATCATAATGTTTGCTCATAGCCTGTATCCTTAGAAGACCTATCCTGGTAGGCCCTTAATCGTTGAATGACCGCGATTGTAGCGCGAGGCGTAAAAGGTTCCACCGATGGCTGTGATTACTCCGGTACGATCCAGCCGACGGTGGCATGTCCGATGCCGGTCGGCGAGAGCTTCTTATGCAGCCACGGCAGGACGTTGTTCATCTGCTGTTCCAGCTTCCACGGTGGGTTAATGACGATCATCCCGGAAGCGGTCATGCCGCGCTGATCGCTGTCCGGACGCACGGCAAGTTCAATCTGCATGATTTTGCGAATGCCGGTCGCTTCCAGATCTCTGATCATGCGCTTAATCTGCGCGCGCAGTACCACCGGATACCACAGCGCATAGGTGCCGGTGGCAAAGCGTTTGTAACCTTCGTGGATACCGGCCACGACCGCCTGGTAGTCGCTTTTAATCTCGTACGGCGGATCGATAAGAATCAGGCCGCGACGGGATACCGGCGGCAGCTTCGCTTTCAGCTGCAGGTAGCCATCGGCTTTTTCCACGCGGGCACGGGCATCTTTTTGAAATTCCGAACGCAGCAGCGGAAAATCGCTCGGGTGCAGTTCGGTCATGTGCAGGCTGTCCTGCTCGCGCAGCAGCTGGCGAGCGATCAGCGGAGAACCCGGGTAGTAGCGCAGCTGGCCGCTACGGTTGAAATGCTGGATGACGGAAATGTAGGCTTCCATCTCGGCCGGCAGGTCGTCCTGCTGCCAGATACGGGAAATGCCTTCCAGGTATTCACCCGTACGTTCGGCGTGCTCGCCGCTCAGCTGATAGCGGCCCGCGCCGGCGTGAGTGTCCAGATAGAGAAACGGTTTTTCTTTCTCTTTCAGCGATTCAATGATCAAACTCTGAACGGTGTGTTTAAGGACGTCGGCGTGGTTGCCTGCGTGAAAGCTGTGGCGATAACTGAGCATGGATGCAGAGATTCCGGGAATTAAACAAGATGACCGATAGTTTACCGCAGATCCGTACAGATTACCGCTGTAGGACCGCGCTGTTTCAATGAGGTCAAAAGCGTTGCAAAACATGACCGCGTCATAAAAACGTCAAATATCAGCGCTAGCGTCGCGTGAAGGCAAGGTAATTGTTTGAATAAAAGGAAAAATAATGAAATTGCAAATCACACTCCTGACCTCAGCGTTAATCCTGGCGCTGCCGGCTCTGGCGAAAGAGGTTCCGCTGAACCAGGCGGCGGCGATCGCCGGTAGCGTGACGCCAGCGGCGGCCAGCCAGGCGTTTGACGGTCTCGAAGGTCAGGCGCTGACGCAGCTGCGCGCTGCGCTGAAGGGCGATGCCGCCACGCTCAGCCGCGGCCAGCTCGCGCACGCAAAACAGAGTAAAACCCAGGCGGATAAGGCCTGGCTGAAGGCCAGCGGCTACGATTTTGAGGAGAAAGCGAATCAGCAGGCGGGTATCGCGCTGCTGGCCGCCTTCAGCAAGCTCCCGGATTCGGTGGTGAAGGATAACCTGGCTACGGTGACTGCGATCAACCGCGATGCAACGCAGGCTACCCGCCATCAGGCGCTGGCGGATGCGGAAGGGATTAGCTATCTCTATTTCCTCAGCGATGCGCTGGGCCCGCGGCTCGGCAAAGCCTTCCTCACGGCCTACGACAAAGGCGAGCTGGGTAAAGCCGCGGCGCTGATTAAGGCCAGTGAAGTCAGTACGGGGGCGGCGAAAAAGCATTATAACAACCCGCGACCGTTCCTGATTCAGGGCAATACCATTCATCTGGTGCCGGACGATGTGGTGATAAAGGACAACCAGCCTTACACCGCTGACGGAGGTTCCTTCCCCAGCGGACACACCAACACCGGTTACACCGATGCGCTGCTGATGGCTGAAATGATCCCGGAGCGCTTTGATGCGCTGGTGACTCGCGGCGCGCGCTACGGCTATTCCCGCATTGTGCTTGGCGTCCATTACCCGCTGGATGTGATGGGGTCGCGGATGGTGGCGCAGCGTAACGTCGCGCATTACCTCAACGACGCGAAGTATCGTGCGCTGTTCAATGAAGCGCGCGATCAGCTGCGAACGGCGCTGGAAAAAGAGTGCGCGACTTCACTGGCCGAGTGCGCGAAGCCGGCCGGAAAAGACGACCCGTACCGCGACCCGGCGATGAACGCATTTTACGCGTTCACCATGACCTACAACCTGCCGCAGCAGAAGGGGGCAAAATCAGCGCTGACGGTTCCGGAAGGCGCAGAGGTTCTGCTGGAAACCGCGCTACCTCATCTGTCCGCCGCCCAGCGCCGGGCGCTGATGGTGAAAACCGCGCTTCCGGCGGGCTATCCGCTGTCGGGCGAGACCGCCGACCAGCAGTTCTGGCAGCGGGTGAATCTGCCGGCGGCATATCAGATGGCGCTGAAAGCACATTAATCCACCCCGTCCGGTTTGTCGGATGACCATGTCCCCGGCCCACATAACCGGGGAAAACCGGCGCCAGTCAGGCAACCACTGAGGAACTGTCTTATCAGCACTCTTGTGCTTGTCAGTTTGAAGCCGGGCGGTGCTCATAACGATATATCTTTGAACGCCCTTCAGGGTGACCCGAAGGGTGAGTGAAGCGAATCAAATCCTCATGTACCAGGCGTAAGCTCCGGTTTCTCCGTGCTGTGCGGATTCAAACTGCCTGCGCCAATAACGCCCACTTATTGCAGCAATACCCGGCGTCTGGCACGGTGTGACATTGAAATTCCCGTCACGATCCCCCATTCTAGATCTCATGCTAAAGCGCCGGAACGCGCGCTTCATTCACCCTTTTCAACAGGACTGCGCATATGACCAATCCATTATTGACGCCTTTTTCATTGCCGCCTTTTTCTGCGATCAAGCCGGAACACGTCGTCCCTGCGGTTACCAAAGCGCTGGACGACTGTCGGGCCGCGGTAGAAAGCGTGGTCGCGCAAGGCGCGCCGTACAGCTGGGAAACGCTCTGCCAGCCGCTGGCTGAAGTGGATGATGTGCTGGGACGCATCTTCTCGCCGGTCAGTCATCTGAACTCGGTCAAGAACAGCCCCGAGCTGCGCGAAGCCTATGAACAAACGCTGCCGCTGTTGTCGGAATACAGCACCTGGGTCGGTCAACATGAAGGGTTGTATCAAGCCTATCGCGATCTGCGCGACGGTGACCATTACGCCACGCTGAACACCGCGCAGAAAAAAGCGGTGGATAACGCGCTGCGCGATTTTGAACTGTCGGGGATTGGCCTGGCGAAAGAGCAGCAGAAACGCTACGGCGAGATTGCCGCACGCCTGTCTGAGCTCGGCAACCAGTACAGCAACAACGTGCTCGACGCCACCATGGGCTGGAGCAAGCTGGTCACTGACGTCGCTGAGCTGTCCGGAATGCCGGAAAGCGCGCTGGCGGCAGCCCAGGCTCAGGCCCAGGCGAAAGAGCAGGAAGGCTATCTGCTGACGCTGGATATTCCGAGCTATCTGCCGGTGATGACCTACTGCGACAATCAGGGGCTGCGTGAAGAGCTGTATCGCGCCTACTCCACCCGCGCGTCGGACCAGGGGCCGAATGCCGGCAAATGGGACAACAGCCCGGTGATGGCAGAAATTCTCGCGCTGCGCCACGAGCTGGCCCAGCTGCTGGGCTTTGACAGCTATGCCTCCAAATCGCTGTCGACCAAAATGGCGGAGAACCCGCAGCAGGTGCTCGACTTCCTGACCGACCTGGCGAAACGCGCTCGTCCGCAGGGCGAGAAAGAGCTGGCTCAGCTGCGCGCCTTCGCAAAAGCGGAGTTCGGCGTCGACGAGCTGCAGCCGTGGGATATCGCGTACTACAGTGAAAAACAGAAGCAGCATCTCTACAGCATCAGCGATGAGCAGCTGCGCCCCTATTTCCCGGAAAACAAAGCCGTTAACGGCCTGTTTGAAGTGGTGAACCGCATTTACGGGATTAGCGCCAAAGAGCGTACCGATGTGGATGTCTGGCACCCGGAAGTGCGTTTCTTCGAGCTGTATGATGAGAACAACGAACTGCGCGGCAGCTTCTATCTCGATCTGTATGCTCGCGAGCACAAACGCGGCGGGGCGTGGATGGATGACTGCGTCGGGCAGATGCGCAAACTCGACGGCTCGTTGCAAAAGCCGGTGGCCTACCTGACCTGCAACTTTAACCGCCCGGTGAACGGCAAACCGGCGCTGTTTACTCACGATGAAGTGATCACGCTGTTCCACGAGTTTGGTCACGGCCTGCACCATATGCTGACCCGTATCGATACCGCCGGCGTCTCCGGCATCAGCGGGGTGCCGTGGGATGCGGTCGAGCTGCCGAGCCAGTTTATGGAAAACTGGTGCTGGGAGCCGGAAGCGCTGGCATTTATCTCCGGCCACTATGAAACCGGTGAACCGCTGCCGCAGGCGCTGCTGGAAAAAATGCTGGCGGCGAAAAACTATCAGGCCGCGCTGTTCATTCTGCGTCAGCTGGAGTTCGGCCTGTTCGACTTCCGTCTGCATGCGGAGTACCAGCCGGAGCAAGGGGCGAAAATCCTCGAAACGCTGGCGGAAATCAAAAAGCAGGTCGCCGTGGTGCCTGGGCCGTCCTGGGGTCGTTTCCCACATGCCTTCAGCCATATTTTTGCCGGGGGCTATGCGGCAGGCTATTACAGCTATCTGTGGGCCGATGTTCTGGCGGCGGATGCTTTCTCGCGCTTTGAAGAAGAGGGGATTTTCAACCGTGAAACCGGCCAGTCGTTCCTCGATAACATCCTGAGCCGCGGCGGTTCCGAAGAGCCGATGGTGCTGTTCAAACGCTTCCGTGGACGCGAACCGCAGCTCGACGCGATGCTGGAGCATTACGGGATTAAGGGCTAATTTCCCCGTCATTCCTCAGGCTGCCTCTTTGGCAACGGCACTCACTCGCCCTGGCCGCATACTCTGTGCGTGGCCAGGGATTCGTTCTTTTGTTGTCTTGATGCAACGCGCATTCTTTAGGGTAAAGTGGACGTGAAAATCTGCTTAATTGATGAAACGGGCGCCGGAGACGGCGCCTTATCTGTTCTTGCCGCTCGCTGGGGCCTGACGCAGGATGATGACAACCTGATGGCGCTGGTTATGACCCGCGAACATCTGGAGCTGCGTAAACGCGATGAGCCAAAGCTCGGCGGGATCTTCGTTGATTTCGTCGGCGGGGCGATGGCCCACCGACGTAAATTTGGCGGCGGTCGCGGCGAGGCGGTGGCGAAAGCGGTGGGCGTTAAAGGCGACTATTTGCCGGATGTGGTGGATGCGACGGCAGGGCTGGGTCGCGATGCCTTCGTGCTGGCCTCGGTGGGCTGCCGGGTGCGCATGCTGGAACGTAACCCGGTAGTGGCGGCCCTGCTTGATGACGGGCTGGCTCGTGGCTACGCTGACCCGGAAATCGGCCCGTGGCTTCGGGAGCGTTTACAGCTGATTCACGCCTCCAGCCTGACGGCGCTGACGGACATTACGCCACGCCCGCAGGTGGTCTATCTTGACCCGATGTTCCCGCATAAGCAGAAAAGCGCGCTGGTGAAGAAAGAGATGCGCGTATTTCAGTCGCTGGTGGGGCCGGATCTGGATGCTGACGGACTGCTGGAGCCAGCGCGTCAGCTGGCGACCAAACGGGTGGTGGTGAAACGTCCGGATTACGCCCCGCCGCTGGCGGATGTCGCCACGCCGAACGCGGTGGTCACCAAAGGCCACCGCTTTGATATTTACGCCGGGACGCCCGAGTAACGCTTCAGCCACCATCGTTCCCCCGGATGGCGGCATACCTGCCTTATATCCGGGCGACCGTTCATCGCTCCGGTAAGCGCAGCGCAACCGGGGTGTTTCCTGGGTTCAGACAAACGGCGCCAGCGGGTCAGCAATCTCAAAGGCTACCGCTTTCTCAGCCTTCGGCGGATAGATAAGCTCGCTGACGATCGACACCTTCAGCTTTTTCGCTTCCTCCCGGGTCAGCTTCACCTGCTGATCCCACCCTTCGGTATAGACTGCACCCCAGGCGCCGAGATCGAGGCAGGTGACGTAGTTTTCCTGGCGATACGGCAACGGCGCGACATCCAGCAGACTTGCCGCTGCGTTGTTACCGGCAAATTTACCCAGCAAAATAGCGTGCTGACAGGTCATTAACGCATGGTTTCCCTTGTCATCGGTCGCTGCGTAGGCCACGTCGCCGGTGGCATAGATATCGTCATAGCCGACCACCTGAAGCGCCGTGTTCACATGCAGACGACCCAGGCGATCGCGAGGCGCTTCAATTTGTGCCGTCAGGCCGTTTGCCTGCACGCCAACCGTCCAGATAACGGTGCGGGATGCGATCTTCTGCCCGCCTTTAAGCATGACGCCATCGGCATCAATCCGCTCAACTTCAGTATTGACCCGCCATTCAACACCGAGCTCTGCGGAGGCCTGGACGATAACGTCGCGTAGCGCTTCGCTGTAACGCGATCCCGGCAGCGGACCGCGTTCAACTACGACTACTCTGGTCTTAGCATTCTCACCCAGAATCTCGCGCAGCCTGCCGGGTAACTCCATGGCCATCTCAATGCCGGTGAAGCCACCGCCGCAGACAACAACGGTATTGCGTGGCTCGCTATCGGCTTCGTGAGCCAGTGATTGCAGGTGCTGTTCCAGAACGCTGGCGCTCTCCAGCTGGTCGAGATCGAAGGCATAAGCATCGGCGCCGGCCACTAACGAACGGTTCACATGGCTGCCGCTGGCCAGGATTAACCGGTCGTAGCGCTTCTGCTGTGTTTCACCGTTGGTATCCGTCCAGACGACGGCTTTGCTGGCCGGAAGGAGCTGTGAAACGGTGCCGCGCAGGAAGTGCACGCCGGTAGCATCAAACAAAGGTTGCAGCGGCGCAATCAGCGTTGGTACCGCTTTCTCATAGAAGCGTGGACGCACGCGCAGCTCTGGCTGCGGCGCAATGACGGTGATATCCACGGCCTGATGTTGATATTGATCGGCCAGGCGGGCGGCGCTAAGCGCAGCCCACATTCCCGAAAAGCCGGCACCGACAACCAGAATTTGTTTACGCATGATGGTTTCACTCATTGTTAACGACGATATCTTTACTCGGATTTTATTTGTCGTAGTATGAGTTTGCAATGTGATTTGTGCTGCGGTCTGGGTTTTATCCCTTTATTTGCATTCATCGTATTGATAAAAAACAAGTTTAAATTTTTCATCTTAACTTGTTATTTTATCCTTCTGGCACGGTTGGGGCGAAAAAGCTACAATAACTCAGATTCTTTTTGGCTGAGATTAGAGCATGGCATTTTACAGTTCCGGAGTTGAATACGGCATCCATAGCCTGATGTGTATGGTGGATAGCAAAGGTGATGCCCGCGAGATGAGCGTGCGGGAAATTGCCGATCTGCAAAGCGT
>ENA-UOJC01004408-UOJC01004408.1-human-gut-metagenome-genome-assembly--contig:-C104-NODE-4408-length-11909-cov-44.657837_pt1 | contig 11909 bp, 7 predicted proteins | sample MGYA00242339_ERZ723886 | MGnify/ENA metagenome assembly ERZ723886 | reverse complement strand
GAAATCTGGTAAATTTGAAATTAACGCAAGTTTTATCTACACAATTCATTTATAATCAATTTATTACTATTTTTACACCTTTAATTAAGGAACAACACAGAAACAAAACCATCGATTAAAGCAGATTCAGACCTTTTCTATTTTCATTAGGTTTCATTCCTTTCACTTGTTTGCACAAGGAGTCCGAGCTTTACTGTGAGCAGTTATTCTCTCTGCTCCAAGGGATATTTATTGATAAACATACTTGCAGCCAAAAAAGAAAAACTCCCGATCTCTCTTCAGCCTATGCTTCCCTTTTATTGGCAACCAAAACCGCTTTTACCGTAATAGCCATAGACATACTGACAAGCAAATATGCCTATCTAAATATAGTTTACTTTGGTTTAGCTTATATATAGAGCTAATAGACTAAAGTAAACTGAATTTTTTCAGCTTGTTCAACAATGCAGCCAAAAGAAAAATGGCTGTAACCAATCAGTTTTGGCGCAGCCATCTTTTTCCCTTTGTTTGACTTTACTTTAATGAATATATATAAGATGGGAATAAAGTAAAGCTCGTCTTTTTCTCTTTTCGCTGTATTATACTTACATAGTCTCTACTCAATATTAACGATTCTGATTATATGTCCTTTCAAAAACAAACTCCTGTAGCCACCGTTGAAATGATGGATTATCTTGGTATTCTTTGTAGAGCTCCAATCCAGACGTCATGGACCTAAGGATAATCGACATCAATGCTTTGTCACTTTCAATTCTCGCAACCTCTCTATCAGAATTGCGAATTGCATTCTGATAAGCTTCATTTTTAGCAACTTCTTCAGGAATAGCAGCGATTTGTTGCCGGATACGATCTGAATCCGTCCAAGGAATATTACCGAATCGAGTGTTGAACTCTTCCAAAATCGTTGTCAGCGACTGAAGATTCGGGGATGTAATGCCTCCGCTCCGTCCTACGGGAATGGCTTGGACTTCCGCTTTTTCATTGTCCAAAATAATACGTTGTTCTCCCTGAATCGTATTTTTGTAGCTATTGAAATCCACAGCATCAAGTAACCCTTCTGTATAATCATCTCCTTCCGGAGTCGGCAACTTGTGAATAAGCAAATTGAGAAAAATACTCAACTTTTCCCACTCTGCACTCCCAAAAGGCAATATGGCAGCCAAAAAAGCATAGGTTCTGATAAAACTTTTGGCACTGCTCTTGAACTTTACCTGTGAATCGGTATTCAGAGTCTTGTAATTCTCGGCACATGTGTCCAAAATCGAATCAATCATTTCACGATCCGATGCGCCAAGAAATAATCCCACTAAACGTTCAACATCTTCGGCCGTATATACTTGATGTTTTTCCAACTCAGTAATAAGGTCATTGAGCTTATTTGGATCGGTTTCCGAGGCTAATTCAGTCGTTTTGTAATAGCGCTGGAACGATTTTTTAATGTCTTCCGGATCATTAGCAAAATCAAGAACAAATGTGTCTCGTTTTTTGGGATGGGCCCGATTGAGTCGAGACAAAGTTTGTACGGCTTTGATATCCGTCAGAATCTTATCTACATACATCGTATGAAGCAGCGGCTCATCATAGCCCGTCTGGAACTTATTGGCAACAATAAGAAAACGATAGGGGTCTTTCTTGAAGCGATCTTCAATCTCTGCACTCGGAAATCCATTCAACGAGGCTTCGGTCATCTTTCCGTACTCCCTGTATTTGTTTGGCAACTCCTTTTCTCCGGAGAATGCGATTATGGCTTTATACTGGCTTCCTCGTTCTTCCAGCAATCGGCAAAATTCAAAATAGTAATCTATAGCTCGTTCGATACTGCTGGTCACGACCATTGCACGAGCTTGTCCTCCTATTTTCCCTTTGCTGATGACATTCGTATGGAAGTGCTCAACCATAATAGCCGCTTTGTGGTGGATTGTAGTTCGATCGCCTTCAACATAGGCACGGAGTTTGGCTTGTGCCTTTTCATTGTCGAATAATGGGTCATCTTCCGATTTTTTCACAAGTTTATAGAAACTTGATACCGGGGTATAATGTTCCAGCACATCCAGAATAAATCGTTCCTGAATCGCTTGACGCATTGAATAGGTATGAAAAGCCACATGTCGTACTTGCCCGTCAGGCTGTGGTATCGCATCTCCAAACATCTCCAAAGTCTTGTTTTTGGGTGTTGCGGTGAATGCGTAATAATTGGCATTTCGGACCATCCGATGCCCTTCTATGAGTTTGTTGATTTTATCTTCGATATCTTCCTCGTCATCGCATACATTTCCCGAAACGGCCATATTCATCTTGGCAAACAGGCTTCCCGTCTGGCTCGAATGAGCCTCGTCAATAATGATGGCAAACTGTTTGTCCTTATTTTCCGTGCCTATACTCGACAAAATGAACGGGAATTTGTGAATGGTTGTAATAATTATCTTCTTTCCCGCATTAAGCAGCGAACCGAGTGTGGAAGAGTCGTCGGCCCAGCCAACAACGCTCCGCTCCTGCATGAATTGTCTTATTGTGTCCCGAATCTGCCGGTCAAGATTCACACGGTCTGTAACCACGATAATTGAATCGAAAAAGTTTTTTCCGCTTTTCTCCAGTTTGACCAACTGATATGCCAGCCATGCAATCGAATTCGATTTGCCGCTCCCTGCGCTGTGTTGAATCAAATAGCGTTTCCCCACTTCATTCCGAAGGGTATCGGCCAACAGTTTGCGAACCACCGTCAATTGATGATAACGTGGGAAAATCATGGTTTCGCCGATAACCTTGTTCGTCTTTCGATCGATTTTCTCGACCACCTGCGAATAATTCTCCAAAATATTCGACAACGATTCCTTGGTCAGAATCTCTTTCCAGAGATAATCGGTCCTGATGCCATCCGGATTGGGCGGATTGCCTGCACCGTCATTGTTCCCCTTGTTGAACGGCAGAAACCAGGACGCCTTACCGCACAACCGTGTACACATTTTCACCTCGTTGTCATCGACCGCAAAATGTACTGCACATCGCTTGAAGTTAAAGATCAACTCCTTCGGGTCGCGGTCGTTCATGTATTGATTGACCGCATCATCGACATTTTGTTTGGTCAGTCTGTTTTTCAGTTCAAATGTGGCGATTGGCAAGCCGTTTATAAAGATTGCCAAATCCAAAGCCAATCGGGGAAATTCCTTGGAATAGGTCACCTGCCTCGTGACACTGAAAATGTTCCGGGCATACAATGCTTTCGCCATCGGATTTTGTTCCGAGGGTGTAGAATAGTAAAGGTCGAATTTATAAGCCAGATATCTGAAACCGTTGCGAAGGCTGTCGATAATCCCAGCCTCGCCCAATTTCTTGCGCAAACTGACAAAAAATTTGTTCCGCTCATACTCACTATCCAGAATATGTGCGGCTTTCACCTTTTCGGGCTGTGTGGCTTGCAGGAACCGTAATACTCGCCCTTCATCGAGCGCATACTCCTTACTGAACTCAGCAGCCTTGCCGAGCTCGTAACCATTCACATCGACCAGATAGTCGGATATTATCTTCTCCAAGCCGGCTTCGCTGATATCTGTTGCCATAATATTTCTCCTTTTTATTCTTCGCTTGGTATTTCTACTCCTCTGACATCGACTTTTCCTGTTACGACATCAGAAATTAAGCGTTGCTTATACTCTTGCAGGTAATTGATTTCCTCTTTTAACTTGGTAATGTAACTATCTATTTTTTCTGATATTTCAGTAATATAAGACACAATTGCTCGCTGTTCTACAATAGGCGGTTCTACAAAAGGAATACTTTTTAATGCATCTGGAGACAAATCCCATTGCCCACTTCTAATTCCTTTTGAATATTTTGTAAAAAAACCGATGTATGCTTGGCTTCTAATTGCCACATCAAAATATTCAGTATCAATATTATTTAGCTCACACGTATAGTAGGCTGGGCTAACTATCCCTTTGTATTTAGAAACCCCATATGAACCTTGCCATGCTTTCATCTTATTTATAGCAAATTGCCCCTTCTGTATAAGTTTATAACCACTTAAATCATCTGGAATAAAATTATGATTCTCTTCTTTTGAGGTTATATCTCTTACTATAACACCTTGCTCTCGTGTTACTGATAATAAATCCATATCAGGATGACCTTTATCGGAAAATAATCTCAAATATTTCCGTAATTGTGTTACTTCCCAATGTGCTGGAATTTGTCCAATCCATTCGATTCCGCTCTCTTTCATCGGGACATTGGGATCGAGACCACGGGTAACAACGGTGGCAATTTCCGCCTGCTTTAATTCAGATAGAGTTTGTAACTCTCTCTCTCTCTGACATATACGTTCATTTATCTTGTTTGACTTATAATCCAGATAGGCAACAATTTGCCGTTGTTCCTCTTCGGGAGGAACGGGAATACGCAATCCTGCAAAACGTTCTGTTTTAACGACCTTACGTAATCCAGAATACAATGGTCTCAATGCTTTTGCTTCATCAACAGCAAGAAAATAATAATAGTAGAATTGGCTATTGATTCCTTTGATTGAAAAAACATTGTATGCCCCTGTTATCATGCCATCTATTGATGACAATCCAACAGTACGAGGAGTTTCATCAACATCGAACAAGCAAAAAATGATATTCCCGGATTCAACAATTTTATAATTGTCAAATTCCTTGGGAAATTTACCTTTCCCGCTTTCTATATCACGCTGAATGACACCTTGTTTTGTTAACGATAGCAACGTGTATTTGTAAGCATCTTGTCCTACGACATTATCATGCTCCGTTATAAATATTTTATTCCGGAGCAGGTCCCAATGAGTTGGAATTTGACCAAGCCATTCGATACCGCTGTCCTTATATGTTGGATATACTGTCATTTCTATTGTGCTTCAAATTTACTTTTAATCAGATTCAAGAAGGTTAGATTCCTTGCATCTGCATCATTAACAACTGCATCGAGATCCAGAATATAACGTACCGCCGGAATCTTTATACCCGACTCCCAATCTACAGTGATATCATTCGTATTTACAAAAACATTACCTTTAGAATATAGAGGATGATATCCTGCTGATGATAAATGTGATTTGTAATCATTGTCAAGTTCAACTACTCCGTATAGCCACAATGATTGCACTTTACCAGGGTACAATCCATATAATCCTCTCGCTCTTTTCTCGAGTTGAACTTCAACCCGAACATTGTCCTCTGGCTTTAATCCTTTGCGCTTTAATTCAACAATTACGACATCAAACTTTTCTGTTGTTTTTGGATCGTCTGAAAAGATAATTGCAATATCCGGTCTATCATCATCTTTTATAACCTCGCCTTTTGTTAATTCTCGAAGCAAGTCTGTCATTTCCATATCACTTAAGACTGTGGAATACGTCATAAACTTGTCATCTAATATCCATGTATTGTTTATGTAAATATCTTGGCTGAAATCTCCAGAACGAAGAATCCTTTTCATCGGAACCAATATGTTGTGAATTTCAGACTCTCGATCCTTTTTATCAATCTTTTTTAATCGGTCAATCGTTTTCTGGCGGAATAGCACATATTCTGTTAATGCCCTACCAGCCAAATTCATTGACTTTTCGAATTCAGGCTCAGTTAAATCGGTTGACTTACAAAGAATATCTCGCTGATCTTTGATAAAACGCGTTTGCGCTTCCTTGATAACTTCATTTTTCGAACTTATTCCAATAGTATCTTCTTCAAAATAGCCTCTCAAATGGGGAAATTGATTGTTTAATTGTTCGGATGTACGCTGTGTCTGTTCTATTATTTTGGGTGCCAAATCAGAAAGTATGGTTATTATTTCGTCTCTAAATATTTTTTGGAGCATTCTCATGTCAGACGGTTTAATCGTTATGACCTGCCGAGTAGCATCCGTTTGTCCTTGAAAAGAATCTGAGTATAAAATAAATACCATATCATATCCTTTGGGGATACTCTCATCAGCAAAGACATCTATTGATTCATTTCGATTATCAATAGAGATAGCAGTAATTACCGATGAATCTTTTATATCGCACTCTTTAACAGAGTAATACAGTGTCATCTCCCCGTCAAGGGAATATTTAGACACAATTGTTTTCTCATTCAACTCAGGAATTGAAGCTGCACTAATTGTGCGTACTACGTTAGTTTTACCTATGGTAGATTGGATAGTGATATTTATATCATTACCATTCTTTTTTGCTTTGTATAGTAGAGAATAAAATTTCTTTAAAATTCGTCTTCTTATCCATTCGGCATCAGCAAAATTTTTCTCTTTTAATTTAGATAAATTATATCCTGTCATTTCCAGAGTACTGCCGCTCTCGTGCTCACTATCTAAAGTAGAACTATTGTTTGGAGCATCAGCCCCAAATTCCTTATCAAAATTAAACTCACGATATTGATTTCCATTATAGTAGCTGATTACCTTAACGTTATCAAAATAGAACAGGTAAACCAATCGCCCAAGGCCACGATGTGTTTTGTCGTCTTTGTCAACTTCCAAAAGGCGACAAAACTTTGTGTATCGCTCATCAGTAAAACCAATACCATTATCGGAAATTGTCAAATGGAAAGACTTTATGTTCGAAAGCGTAGATGCAGAAAAATGAATATGTATTTTTGAGGCTCCTGCGTCCAATGCATTAGCGACAGCCTCCAGATAAACCATATCAAATGAAGACTGTGAAAAAAACATTGAAATAGCTTGTTTTAGATTGATCTCCATAATTAATTTAATATTTGGTTCAACAATCCTTTTGTCGATTCCTCTATTGCCCGAATGTCGGCACGAATCTCATCGAGCGTTCGCAACTGCTTGGGCTTATAGAAATATTTGGTGAAACTCAATTCATAACCAATTACATAATCGTCCGTATTAACAATGGCATCGGGCGTATATGGAAGAATCTCGTTCCGAACAAAAGTTTCGATACCTCCTTCATATGTTAGGGGAACTTGTTCTTTATCACGTAACGTCTTGTCGATTTCGATTTTACCTCGTTTGTTCTTGACGATAACGCCTTGTTCGTCGCGTTTAGGACGATCAACCGTGATTTCCCAGTACCCAAATTCGGAATTATCGAAAATCTTGCTGATAGGCGTCTCTTCAAAATCCATATAAGCACGAAGTATCTGTTCATTGATTTCCGGCGTAAATTCACAATTTTTCTCACCGAGGTTCTTACGAAGAGGTGATTTCAGACCGGTAGCATCAATCAATTGAATTTTTCCTTTCCTTCGGGATTCCTTACGGTTCGTGACAATCCAAATGAAAGTTCCAATGCCTGTATTGTAGAACATCTTCTCGGGAACAGCAATAATGGCCTCCAAAAGATCATTTTCAATAATATATCTCCGTAAGTTACTTTCACCGCCTCCCGCATTACCAGTAAAAAGCGACGAACCATTATGGACTTCAACAATACGAGTTCCCAACTCGGTGGTATCCTTCATTCGACTAATATTGTTCGCCAAAAATAACATTTGGAGATCACCAATATTAGGAACCAATGAATAGGCCGGATTTCCATCGTATGCTATCAGGAATCTGCCATCGGTAATATCCTTTTTATCTTTCAATCCCCAATTCTCCAAATCTCGTTTCCAAGGAGTCCCGAATGGTGGATTGGAAATACAGAAATCGAACTTCATACCAGCTTTACCGTCTTCGGAAATGGTCGAACCAAACGAGATATTATTTGCTTCTTCTCCGTCTCCTTTTATAAGGAGGTCTGATTTGCATGTCGCATATGTCTCCGGCTGTAATTCTTGACCAAAAATATGCGTATTGATGCGTTTGCCGCGAGCTTCGGCAAGTTGCTGAAGGCGCTCTTCGCTTACGGATAGAATACCTCCGGTACCACAAGCCCCGTCATAAATCAAATAAGAACTGTCAGTAATTTTATCCATGATGGGAACAAATGCAATTTCGGCCATCAATGTGACAATATCACGAGGCGTAAAGTGCTCTCCTGCTTCGGTTACATTGTTTTCTTCGTTGAATCGACGTAACAACTCCTCAAAGACGGTACCGATAGAATGATTGTCAAGAGCTGGCAGACGCACAGAGCCATCATCAAATAAGACGGGACGATTACTTAAATTGATTCTATTGTCGACAAATTTTTCGATGAGCAACCCCAATACGCCGCCTTCGACCAATGTATCTATCTCATTGCGAAATTTGAATTTTGTAATAATGTCCTGAACATTGGCACTAAAGCCATCCAAATAAGCAATGAAATCCAATTTTAATTGTTGGGAATTGGTCCTTGATTTCAAATCTTTGAGCGTAAATGGAGAACTGTTGCAGAATGCTTGTCCAGCAACAGCACACAATGCTTCGTCTTGTTGAATGATATTGGCTGCGGTTAAGCGTTCTTTCATCGCTAAAACCTCTTTTTTCGTATCCTCTAAAACGGCATCGAAGCGTCTCAATACAATCATCGGGAGAATCACTTTACGGTAATCCCCCTTGTTATATACGTTTACAAGAACATCGTTAGCAATATTCCATATAAATGAGACCAGTTGGTTATGTTGTATCTGTGTCATATCGTTTATTAGTCTTTTAAGCATCCAATAGGAACCACATAAACTCCGTCTGCACGTCGATAGGCAAATTTTCCTGTAGCCGTCAACACCATTAAGAAAGACGGGGCTTTCATTTTATCCGTATCTATCTTTGCAGCCAATGTTTTTAAGGTAGTTGCGCCTTGCTCTATAAGTTGGTCTCCGCCAAGTTTTATTTCGATAAGGCCAAATTTACCATTGCGCAGATGAACAACTGCGTCACATTCGAGGCCGTACTTGTCTCGAAAATGATAAACTTGTCCATCTAAAGCGCTCGCAAATACGCGTAAATCCCGGGTGCAAAGCGTCTCAAACAACAACCCCATTGTATTCAGATCATTAATCAGGTCCTTGGGGCCAAGACCCAAAGCAGCAACAGCAATTGACGGATCAACAAAGTACCTGGTATCAGATGTCCGAATAGCTGTCTTTGAGCGCAGATTAGGATTCCATGCAACAGAATCTTCTATGACAAAAATTTTTTTCAGAGCGTCAATATAAGAAGTAACTGTTTTTACATCCGTTGATTCCTCATCATTCACTCGCATATCTTCTACAATAGTACTGATTGGAGCCTGAGAACCTTGATGTCGAGCATATGAACGCATCAATCGTTTTGCCCGTTCTTGATTGCGTCGAACGCCATCTACTCGAGAAATATCCGAACGCGTCACAGCGTCATAATAGTATTTCACTTGATCCAGCGCAATATCTCCTGTTTGCAATGATGCACGAGGCCACCCACCTCGACAAATTAAAAAAGCAATATCATCAAGCGACAATTTGTTGATTCCCATTATATTATCTGGAGTTTCAAACATCCCCTCCAAACTCACTTCTCCAGAAGATTCCCCCGACTCGTATAAACTCATGGGACGCATAGTTAGCCATGCAAATCTACCTGCTCCTGAATGATGAATTTCTTCTGTTTTTGCAGGAACAGCCGAACCAGTTAAAATAAAAAGACCTTCGCCTTCTCTGTGATCGACTTCAAAGCGGATTGTATCCCATAATTTGGGAGCAAGTTGCCATTCATCTACCAATATGGGACATTCTCCGACCAACAACGCTTTCGGATTTATATCAGCCATACGGAGATTCTGCTCTTTGTACAAAGGATCGTCCATGTAGATGATTGTGGACGCCTGCTGCTCCGCAGTTGTAGTTTTACCGCACCATTTAGGTCCTTCAATCAAAACGGCACCGATACCTGCCAGCTTTCGTTGTAACTCCTTATCCGCAATTCTCGGTTTATATGTCTTCATATCTATATACTGATTATAAGGCAAAGATAATACTATATTTTAGAATTTCCATATGTGGCTAAATTAAATTACCTTTTTTGGCTAAAAAATACAGCGCCATTCGGCTGTATTTTTTTGTGTTTTTTGGATAAAGGGTAGTTGAAATCCTGAATAATCAAGTGGAAGTTTAGCGATAATTCGCTTCAATAATTGTGTTATGTTCTTGCCACAACCATTCTCCAACGGGCTTGCCCGTCTGCCACGAAATTTCTTTTTGGGGAGCCTAATACCCCTACCACCGTTCGGCGGCGGGAGGGCTGCCACACAATCTGCAAGCAGGGGCAGTCTCGTTGTCCAATATTGGCCTGATTATAAAGTGGCAAACAGGTTGGTATATTCCGACGCAGAATTACCATCTGAGTTCCTCCGGCATCACGCACGTCTATCAAGCAATATAAGGGGAACAGAAAGAAGAAACGGGAACCGTTATCCGAGTCGGGCAGCATATTCCAGCAGCCTATTCAGAGATATTTTTCATTGGCGGAAGGTCAATACTATAGACGACTTGTTCCTTTTATATAAGGCGGTAAAAGCCCTTATTTGGATCAAACTTTCGCCGCCGATTTCCTTTCGATTGTTTACTTGAAAATGGTTTAGTTTAGTTTTTCTCCCTTATATATAGATACTAAAGTAAACTAAAATATATATGGCCGCTCCGGTACAAAGGACCGTTCGTGTTTCAGTCGAACAACCCGTTCACTAGATTGACTGCATCGTCCTTTTTCTGATTGATGATTTTGGCGTATACCTGTGTCATCTTCACGTCGGCATGACCGAGCAACTTCGAGGTGGTATAGAGGTCGGCGCCAAGCGTCAGCATCATCGTCGCAAACGTGTGACGGGCGGTGTGAAATGAGAAGCGTTTGTCTATGCCGGCCGCTTTCGCCCATGGTTTGAGCAGCAGGTTTATCATCGTTGGACTCGGCAAGTCGAAGACGTGGTCTTCTGCCACCTTGTCTCCTCGCTCCGGCATCCACTTTAACGCTTCTGGTGAAAGCGGCAAATAAATCGGCTCTTTGGTTTTCTGCATGGACACAGCAAGGCGATATTGACCTCTATCCACAAAAACATCTTTCCATCTCAAACCGATAATGTCGCTTATTCGCAATCCACAGAAGCAAGAGAACAAATAAGCCTGTTTTACGGCCTTATTCTTCATCGGAGTAGCAATCAGTGTCCGGACCTCTTCAATGGTCATATACGAGCGTTTGCTCTCCGGCAAGCGTATCTTATCCGAGTTGTTGATCTTTGTAAATGGGTTGGATTTGATAATATCCGCACGAACGGCGGCATTCAAAGCTCCGTTCAGAATACGGTAATAAGTGTGAAGCGTAAAGTTTGACACCCGTTTTCCTTTGGGGCGATACTCCGTCAGCAGATAGTCGATATACTCTTGGCAGAATGCCTTGTCGACCTGATCCATTGTCATGCTTTCACCCGCAAAATCTTTCAGTATGCGGATAGTTACCATGATTTGGTTCCCGTCCTTTTTACCACGCTTCGCCTGATTCTCTTTGTAGGTCTCCATCCAGTCCAAAAGAAAAACTTTTTCCCTGTGTTCGATTCCGGCCTCACCATTGGTAAGTTGGATGATGCGCTTCGATTTGATGGCATTGGCGGCAGCCATTGTCGCTTGATTCTGCCTACGGGCATTATAATCTGTTTCGGGAATAAGGTACATCTTCAGATACTCGTATGTCCGTTTGCCATTCCGGTATATATCCAGATACAAGCTCTTATTTCCATTGGCCAGTTCTTTCATCCGCAGACGGACAGGTTCTTTGACTTTTGCAGGCTTTTTTACTCGTGGCATATTCCCTCCTCTTTTGCTCGTTATATCTGCTGCAAAACTACAAATAAAAGCCGAGTTTGAGGAACAAATAAGAAACAAAAATGCACCGAAAAAGAACCAATCAACTGAAAAGAATGAAAACAATAGAAAACATCAACCCCCATATAATACACTGTAAATTAGTGCATTTGTTTGCACTTGTTTAGTTCTTGTTTTCATTTAACACCCATACTTTGTAAATCTGGTAAATTTCAA
>ENA-UOJC01004405-UOJC01004405.1-human-gut-metagenome-genome-assembly--contig:-C104-NODE-4405-length-11913-cov-5.489290_pt1 | contig 11913 bp, 6 predicted proteins | sample MGYA00242339_ERZ723886 | MGnify/ENA metagenome assembly ERZ723886 | reverse complement strand
GGGGGGTTGGGGGCACTCTTTCAAGAGGCCCCCGGCGCTTCTCCTTCCCCCATGCGGAGAATCAGGCGGACGCCGCCGATCCCCATGCGGGGCGGAGAAGGAGGGAGGGTATCGGGATCAAGAAAAGCGGCGACCGAGGGGGCGGCGAAGCAGACAAAACGCGTGCGGTCAGACGGCGTGCAGGGGAACGGCTCCCGTATCTTAGGTCCGTGCGCGCCGTAGATGACCAGGTCACTGTCCGCCGCAAGGGTGCGGGCGATGCCGGCAAGGTCGGATTCAAAAACCGCGCCGCCGCAGAAGGTCAGCGCACTGCCCTGCCCTGCGGCGTGCAGAAGCAGGACAGGCTGTGCGGAACGCTCCAGCCGGTCGGTATACAGGGTCAGCGAAATCCCGCCGCCACCGGAATCAAAGGCAGTCAGCGTATCGCCCGGCTCGTAGAGATACACGGGAACACCCTGCCGCCGCGCCTCATACAGGCAGGACAGCATCCGGTAATAATCCTCCGACACCGTCGGGCGGGGGAGCCACAGCGCACGCACGGTCGCCGCCGCGAAGGCACGGTGCAGTGCGCCCGCCGTGCGCGTATGGAAGTGGGTCAGCATCAGGGCGGACACTTCGGTCGCACCGAGTGAACCAGCCTCGTCCAGTGCCGCATTCAGGGCAGTGCGGCTTCCGTCCGTCAGATCGCAGATGACAGCCTCCTGCCCGCGCGCCAGCACCAACGCCTCAGAGGACGCCGTGGGGCGAATATAGGAAGTCAGCACCTCCCCCGGATATACCCGCGCGGGCAGGCACACCAGCAACAGAACCGCCACCCAGCCGCCCGCCACCGGGAGCAGTGCCGGACCGCGCATCCGCCGCGGCAGATTCAGAAACAGCCACAGCAACAGGTACAGCGTCACGGCAAGGATGACCGCACGGATGGCACCTCCCGTCCGCGGCTGCTCCAGGGAAAGCACCGCGCCGGTCGGCTTGCCCAGCCATGCGGCGCATCCGCCCATCCAGCCGCAGACGCGCCGCAATGCCGGGAGCAATACGGTCCCGCCAACCCACTGCCCCGCCAGCGGCAGTGCGAACAGCGATGCGGCAAGCACGAACCCGCACAGCGGCGTCAGCAGCAGCGTGGCAAGCGGCGACCACAGGCTCACCGTACCGACCGTGAGCGATGTGATCCACAGCGAAAAGGTCATGGCAACAAGTCCAGCGAAAAGCCCCAGCGGTACGGCAGACGCCCGCGCAGTCAGGACGCGCAGGGCACGCCGGCGCGGGGCACGCCGGTGTCTGTCCGGATCCCGCAGAGCAGCCGGAACCGTCAGAAGCCCCAGCGTCGCGGAAAAGGACATCCAGAATCCGGCATCTGCCACGGCGCAGGGGGAAATGCCAAGGATCAGGGCGCCAGCCAGCCCCAGCGAGGTCAGCGGATCGGCAGACGCCGCGCACAGCCACGACAGGTACACGAACCCCAGCATCACGGCGGCGCGGGTCGCTGACGGCGGGAATCCCAACAGCGCAAGGTAGCCGGCGGCGGCAAGCGTCAGCAGCACGGCGCGCACCCGGCGCGGCAGGCGCAGAAAACGGAGCAGCAGCGCCAGCATACCGAACAGCAGTGTCAGGTGCAGTCCGCTGACAGCCAGCAGATGCGACACCCCGGCGCGGGAAAAATCCCGGCGCAGAGTCGGGGACAGGGCGGTTCGGTCACCCAGCAGGAGCGCGGACGGCAGTCCCAGTCCGTCCGTGCCCACCGCCGCCTCCAACCGTGCCGCCAGATGCCGCCGCAGATTGCCGAGCCGAATCGGGAGCAGGTCGGTGCTCTCCGCCGTAACCGTGCAGTCGTCCTCCCTGCCGGACAGAAGCCCCAACGCATAGCCGTCGCCCCGGAGGGAAACCGCAGACTCCCCGGCGGCGTCCTCCGGCGGGACTGCCTGCGCGCGCAGGAGAATCTCAGAGCCCGGCTGAAGATTCGCGGCGTAGGTGCAGAGCAGGTAGGCGCGGGCGGGGCGCAGGGCACTCCCGACCGGTTCCCCCTGCACCGTGCGCAGGATCAGACCGTAGCCGGTGATCTGACTGCCGCCGCCCAGCCGTTCGGCGACCACGGCGCGCACCTCCCACACCGGAGCATCCGCCGCGTCCGGCAGGTCGGGGGCATCCTCCCCGGCACCGTCAGACGCCGGGATGCCGGAGTCCGCCGGAAGTCCGGGGAAGGAATCCGGCGTGACCTGCCCGGAAAAGTACGCGCCGCTGTTGAGGAGCGACAGCCCGGCGCACAGCAGGGCAAGCCCGACAGCGCGTGCGCGGCGGGCTGTGATCCGCCGGAGGAGACGCAGGAGCAGGCAGACGGACAGCACACCTGCGGCAAGCCCGGCGCAGACCGCGCCGGCAGGAAGCATCCGGTGCCCGTCAAAGCCGGAAAGCACACAGCCGAGTCCCGCCGCCAGCATCCAGACGGCGCACAGACAGAACAGCGGGCGGTGGTGCCCGATGCGCATAGCCGTTGCCTCCTTTCCGGTTCCGGTGTGCCGGTTCCGTTATCCGCGCGGCGGTGTTGCCGATTTGGGCGTCCGCGCCGCCACGGGCTTGAAGTATTCGTACAGGTAACAGGGAATCATGCCGTTGTACAGCCGCCGCACGCGGTCGGCAGGCTGACCGTACAGGCGCTCAAAACGGGGGTGGGAGGTCAGAATGTACACCTGCCACGGGTACAGCGCCGGGAACACCCTGCCGAGCTGACGGTACAGCGTCTCGATCTCGTCCCGTTCCCCCATGCGCTCGCCGTAGGGCGGATTGCACAGCACCGTCCCGCGCCTGTCCAGCCGCCGGATTTGCCGCGCGTCCGCCTGAAAGATATTCAGGTGCTGTTCCACCCCCGCACGCAGGGCGTTCTCGTAGACCGTGTCCAGAATCTCCTCGTCAATGTCCGAGGCATACGCCTCAAAGCGGCTGTCGGTGCGCACCGCCGCGCGCGCCGCCTCCCGCGCGTCCTCCCATAGCCTGTGCGGCAGGCAGGGGAAGTCCTCCCCGGCAAAACGGCGCCCCAGTCCGGGCGCGCGCCCGGTGGCAATCATCGCCGCCTCGATGGCAATGGTGCCGGAGCCGCAGAACGGATCCCAGAGCAGCGTGTCCTCACGCGGGCGGGCAGTCAGGGCAATGGCGGCGGCAAGCGTCTCCCGGAGCGGGGCGGCGCCGGCGGCGGGGCGGTAGCCGCGCTTGTGCAGTGCCGTGCCGCTGGTATCCAGCATCAGCGCCGCCATATCCTTGAAGAGGAAGAACTCTATCTGATACTTCACGCCGGTCTCCCGGAACCAGTCCACGCGGTAGCGGCGCTTCAGGCGCTCCACAACCGCCTTCTTGACTATGCTCTGGCAGTCCGGAATGGAGGTCAGCGCCGAGCGGATGGAGTGCCCCTTGACCGGGAAAGCATCCTCCCGCCCGATCCACTCCTCCCACGGGAGAGCGTTGGTGCCGTCGAACAGCTCGGTGAAACTGTGCGCCGGGAAGTAGCCCAGCCGGATGAACACCCGCTCGGCACAGCGCAGGGACAGGTTGGCGCGGGCTACGTCGGCTTCCTCCCCCTCAAACGTGACGCGCCCGTCCATCGTTTCCAGACGGTGCAGACCGAGGGCGTCGATCTCCTCTCCGACCTGCTTTTCCAGACCGAACATACAGGTCGCAACTAAGGTAAGTTTCATGCGGTTTTCCTTCCGGGTGACGGCTTTCCCGACCGGGCTGTCCCGGTTCCGTCACACAATATTCTTGAATTTTTAATGGAATGCGCGGTGCCCTGTCACGGCAGCGGTGTATACTGCCCTCATCCCGGAACAGCCGGAGGGGCAGAGGAGGTACGGAGTATGGAACAGACGTGTCGGGGGCATCATACAGGGAGCGGGCGTGCAGGCGTGATCCTGCTGGCGCTCGCGCTGGCGGCGGGAAGCCTTGCCGGCTGCGGGCAGCGGAACGACCTGCCTGTCATCGAAAACGGAACGGGCGGTACGGGGGAGGACATCAGGCTCCCGGACGGCTCGCTGGTTACGCTGGACACGGCTCCGGACGCCGGGGAGGCTTCCGTGGCACAGACCGGCAGCTATGACGCCGCGTCGGTAACCGCAGTTGTCACGCTGACCGGCGACGGCGCGACCGTCAGCGGCAGCGGCGTCAGCATATCCGGTTCTGTCGTGACCTTCACGTCCGCCGGCACTTACCTCATCAGCGGTGATCTTGCGGACGGGCAGCTGATTGTAGCCACGGCGGATGCCACGGCGGATACCGAAAAGGTCCGGCTGGTGCTGAACGGCGTGTCGGTCGCCTGCTCGACCGGTCCCACCGTATTCGTCCGCAGCTCGCCCAAAAAGACTGTCCTCTACACGGCGGCGGGGTCGGTCAATCTGCTCTCGGACGGCAGTGGGTATATCGTGGAGGATGCAGAGCAGACCGAGGGGAAGGTATACCCCAACGCCTGCGTGTATGCCTGCGACGACCTCCGGCTGGACGGCGAGGGCACCCTGCGCATCACGGGCAACGCCGACAAGGGCATCAACACCAAGGATGACCTGGAGATCACGGGCGGCACGCTGATCGTGACCAGTCCCGGCACGGCGGTGCGCGGCAACGATTCGGTGGAAATGACCGGCGGCACCGTGACTCTGACCGTCACCGGGGAGGGCGACGGTCTGAAATCCGCCCAGACAGAGAAGGACGGAAAGGGCTGGGTGTTCGTCAGCGGCGGCAGTCTGTACATCACTGCCATCGGGGACGGCATCAGCGCCGCCACCGACCTGACCGTGAGCGGCGGCACGCTGGTCATCACCGCGCTGGACGCGGGCGGCAAGGCGCTGACCGACACCGGCAATGCCGGCACGGACAGCGTGCAGAGCGGCTCCGGCGGCATGGGCGGTATGGGCGGTTTCGGCGGCGGACGTCCCGGCGGTATGGGCGGGGACGGAAACAGCAGCAAGTCCTCCATCAGTGCCAAGGGGCTGAAGGCGGCTGGTACCGTCACGCTTGCAGGCGGCAAGCTGACCGTCACGGCGGCGGATGACGGCATCCACGCGGACGACACGGTGCTTCTGCAGGACGGCGAGGCGTACATCCGCTCCGGGGACGACGGCGTGCACGCCGACCGAGTGCTGACGCTGAGCGGCGGCAGTCTGGAAATCGCGCAAAGCTATGAGGGGCTGGAAGCGGCACAGATCACGGTCAGCGGCGGCAGAACGCGCATCACTGCCTCGGATGACGGCATAAACGCCTCAAGCGGCGGTGGCGGCAGTATGGGCGGCGGGCGCCCCGGTGGGTTCGGCGGGGGCGGACGTCCCGGCGGACGATCCGGCGAAAACACGGACGGGCAGACCGCCGGCGGCACGGTCACGGACACCCTCACGCCGCTCCTGACAGTCAGCGGCGGCTACACGGTGGTGTATGCATCCGGAGACGGCATCGACTCCAACGGGAACATCGTCATGACGGGCGGCACCCTGCTGGTATTCGGTCCCACCGACAACGGAAACGGCGCCATCGACTACGGCGACGGGAACTGCAGTATGACCATCTCCGGCGGAACCCTGCTGGCAGTCGGTTCCAGCGGCATGGCGGAAACCGCAACGGGCTCCGGGCAGGCGGTGTTCGACGGTGCCTTCCGCTCCTCGGTCGCGGCAGGCACGCTGATCGGGCTGTGCGATGCCGACGGGAACCTGCTCTGCGGCTACCGCCTGCCGAAGGTCATCAGCTCAATCGTATTCAGCTCCGCCGCACTGACCTCCGGCGCGACCTACACACTGGTGCAGGGCGGCACCGCCGAGGCGGACGGGGACGGCGTGCTGGATCTGTCCACCTGGACGGGCTACAGCACGCTCGGGTCACGGGCGGCAGAGTAAGGGCGCATAAGTGGGATACAGGGGGACTTTATCAGGAAGTCCCCCTGTATTTTCCTATCGGAATTCGCTTCCGTCCGCGCAGAGAAAGCCGGTGCGCAGGATGCGGTACCAGCAGACGTCGGGATGCTCCGTGTCCGTCAGCATCCCCAGCTTCTCCCGCAGAGCGGCAACGAGAAACTCCGGGCTGAGGTTGGCGCTCCCGCCGGCTGCCAGCGTTGCGCGGAGGAGCAGCGTGCCGTCCGCCTCGCGTGCGGCGTGTATTTCCCGGATGAGCGGCAGGATGTCCATCTCCCGGTCGCCGGATTTGGTGCGTTTGGTCATCAGGATGGGCGCGGCGCCCGGTGCGAACAGCGCCTCCACCGCATCCGCGTCAACCGACGCGGCGGAGGGATCGGAAACGGTCACGGTATAGGTCGCATAGGCGATATCCGAGAAAGCGGTCGTGGGAATATACACCGCGGACACCTGCATCTCATCGGTCAGCTCGGCGTTCAGCTGGTCGCGCATTTCGTCGGGCGTGATGGCTCGGTCAATGCGCAGATCCACCATCTCGTGCGTTCCCTCGGTGCCGACCGACAGCGGAATACCGAATACAATCTTGCTGTGCGGGTTGAATCCCTGCGTGTACCACATGGGGATCGACGCGCGCACCAGCACCCGCTGCCACGTGCGTTGCAGATCCAGGTGCGAGAAGAACTGCAGGTTCCCCACCTTGGAGAACACCACCCTGTATGTCATCGGTTCCGGCAGAAGCGGGCGGTCAAACTTGGAGACCGGACGGCTCACTCTTTTTTCGGGCAGCATGACCGCACACCTCCCAGTCTGTTGGCGCCGCATCCGGCGCATTTTTCGCGGCAGTTGGGCGTGGTGACGCCCTCAAACGCCTTCGCCCGCTCGCGCTTGAGAAAGGCTTTGGTCACGCCGCAGTCAATGACATCCCACGGCAACACCTCGTCCAGCCCGAAGCGGCGGTTGGCGTAAAAGGCGGGGTCTATGCCGACGGCGGCAAAGACTTCCATCCATTTGTCGTAGTCAAAATACTCGCTCCACGCATCAAACCGGAAGCCCCGGCGGCACGCCTCATACAGGGCGGCGGACAGGCGGCGGTCGCCGCGCGCCAGCACCGCTTCAATGACGCAGGTGCGCGCATCGTGGTGATTGTACTTGACCTTGCGATCCCTGACGCAGGAGCCGACATACTCCTGCTTGCGCAGCATTTCCTCCAGCGTATCCTGCGGCTCCCACTGGAACGCGGTGAAGGGCTTGGGGATAAAGGGCGACACGCTGATCGTCACCTGCGGCTGGCGTCCGCGCGGGCGGTTGGGATTCTTATAGAACTCGCTGACCACCCGATGTGCCAGCTCCGGGATCTCGGCAAGATCCTCATCCGTCTCGGTCGGGTGTCCCTGCATGAAGTACAGCTTGACCTGCGTCTTGCCCGCATCAAACGCGACGTTGACCGCACGCATCAGATCCTGCTCATACAGATTCTTGTTGATGACATCCCGCAGGCGCTGACTGCCCGCCTCCGGCGCGAAGGTGATGGAGGATGCCCGGATGGAGGCAACCTTATCCATCAGCTCCTTGGTGAAGGAGTCGGCGCGCAGGGACGGCAGGGACAGGCTGACCATGTTGGGGTTCGTCCAGGCAAGCAGCTTGTCGGTCAGCTCGTCAATGCGGGTATAATCGCTGATGGACAGCGAGGACAGCGACAGCTCCTCATAGCCCGATGTATCAAAAATGGCGCGCGCCTGACAGTTGATGACGTCCGGCGTTTTTTCGCGCACCGGGCGATAGGTCATGCCCGCTTGGCAGAAGCGGCAGCCGCGGATACACCCGCGCCCCACCTCCACCGTGATGCGATCCTGCACCGTTTCAATGTAGGGCATGACCACCTGCTCCGGGTACAGCCCTTTGTCCAGGTCGGTCACGATGCGCTTGGTCACAACAGCCGGTACATCCGGGTAGCGGGGCGTGTAGGCACGGACGGTGCCGTCCTCATTGTAGGTCACGTCATACAGCGAAGGCACGTACACGCCGGGAATCGTGGCGGCGGCGCGGTGCAGGAACGCCGCGCGCGTGTAGCTGCCCTCGTCCCGCATGGCGATATACAGCTCCACGATCTCCGGAAGCATTTCCTCGCCCTCACCGATGTTGAACAGGTCGAAGAAGTCCGCGACCGGCTCCGGGTTATAGGAGCAGGGACCGCCGCCGATCACCAGCGGGTCTTGCTCGCCGCGCTCGCGCGCCCAGATCGGGACGCGTCCCAGCTCCAGCATATTCAGCACGTTGGTGTAGCTCATCTCATACTGCAAGGTAAAGCCGATGAAGTCGAACACCGACAGCGGATCGCCGCTTTCCACCGCCGTCAGCGGCAGGTCGTACTCCTTCATCTTTTCCTGCATATCCACCCACGGGTCATAGACACGCTCGCACCAGATGCGCTCGTGCAGGTTCAGGCAGTGGTACAGGATGCGGACGCCGAGATTGGACATACCGATCTCGTAGGTGTCGGGGAAGCAGAAGGCGAACCGCGCACTGACCGCCGCCCTGTCCTTGATGACCTGCCCGTACTCACCCCCGGCGTAGCGTCCGGGTTTCTGTACCGAGGTCAGGATCATGCGTTTTTCGTTCTGATTCATGGAAAAGGGGAAACCTCCTTATGTATCGTTGCGGGCGGGCGCCGCTTTACCGCCGCGCGCGCCCCTTTTTCCGGGCGCCGCGCGCCGGACGCACAGCAGTGCCGGCAGGCAGGAGAGCCCGGCAGTCACGGCATACCAAAGACAGCAGAGCAGCGGCAGAGCGTCCGCGGGAAGCCCGATGGCAGGTGAGGCGACCGTCAGTCCGCCTGCCGCAATCACCCACAGCCAGCCCAGCAGAACACCCAGCCGGTTGGCGGTACGGATACGGCAGCAGGCAAAGTAGCCGCGCAGGATATCCAGCCCGTCCCGCACCGACACGATGCCGCCGGAACGGGGAGCATACAGGCGGCTGTACCGCCGGGGACGGAACAGCCCGACGTGCAGATCCTCCCCCTCCTCCGTAAACAGCGGGGAGGACTCCGCCAGCGGGTCATAGGACAGCACCGACACGCGACAGCCCAGCGCCTGCAGGCGCTCCGTCATCTGCCGGAACAGCGGCTCAATGTGCAGACCGCAGGCGCACGCCAACCGGAAGCGGCGGTCGAACGCCAGATACAGTACCTGTGCATCGGGAGTCTTGCGGTAGGATGACTCCGCCTCGCGGGGGGGCAGGCGGACGCCGAGCGGCGCCAGCGCCTCATAGGAGCCGAGCATAACCTCGACCGTGCCGCCCGACCTCGTATCGGTCATGTACAGGCGGAGAAAGTCCGTACCTCTCTCTGTCGGCTCAAGGCGCAGGGCGTCCAGCTCCTCGCGGGAAGGCGGGGTGCCGAAGCCAGCCAGCGGGCAGTCCAAAAGTGCAAACAGCCTGTGCGCCATAGCCAGCCACTCGTCCGCGCGGCTGTCGTCCCGCACGGTAATCTCGTTCGGCAGAATCGGGGACAGGGCAAACCCATCCGGCAGGATCATGTGGGTATGTGCCGGACGCTTTGCCGCCCGCCGTCCGGCAAGCCCCACGGGGGCATACCGCTCCGGCGTTGCCTCCCCGAGCAGGGCACAGCCCTCCCGGCTCAGCGCACGGTTCCCAATCGCAAACGGCAGGATAACCGACAGCAGGAAGGCACCGGGCAGGCAGGCAAGGTACGCCGCCGTACAGCGCGGCAGGGCATCGTGAAGCAGGGAGCCGCCCAACAGCATGGAGGTGCCGGCGGCGGCGATTGCCATCAGCATAGCGGCGGGCATGAGGTAGTTCAAATGGGACAGACTGCCGCTGTACCGGTTGGCAAGCGCGAAGAAGTTGGGAACGCCGGCGGTGCGGCAGAGCCGCAGGGTCAGCAGGGTATCCCGGCGGGCATCGGTCTGCCCGACGGTATCGGCAAGCCCGAGGTCGTCCGTTCGGTCGCTCTGCCGCATACCCGGTGCCGACAGCAGCGTGATGACAGTCCGGGCACGCCCGGAGGACACGATACGGAAGCTGCGCCATTCGGCAAGCAGGGCAAGCAGATCGCAGACGCAGGTCAGCATCAGCAGGAACAGCGCCGCCCCGCAGTACAGGGGCACCGGCGCGCCGTCCCCGACCGCCGCCAGCGAAAGCAGTGCGTGCAATGCCGCCGCACACAGCGCCATGCCGGGAACGGCATAGCGCACCGGTTCAAAGTCCCACAGACTGCGCAGTCCGAGCCCCAGCCGATGCAGACTCGGCAGGGCGAACAGGAGCAGGAGGGCAATGCCCAACAGCGGGTACGCATAGCCCGCCGTGAATGCGGCAACGCCGGACAGGCTCCAGCGCGGCAGGGTGTCGTACAGGATTCCGCACAGGAAGCCCGTCCCGGCAAACGCCAGCCGGATCAGTGCCATCAGCCGGGCGGAACGGTAGCGGTGCGCTACCTCGTCCGTCATGGCGGAGCCGGCATATTCCCTGCCCCGGTATGCAGCCGGGACGGCATTCCGTGTGCCGACGCGCTCCCGCCCCAGCCTGTCGCGCAGGGCGGCATCGACACGGGCAGAGCCGTTCGGCGTGCGGCGCAGTTCGTTCTCGTAGCCGAGATCCATGTACAGCTCGGTATCGCTCCTTGCCCGACTGTCCGCCGTGCGGGCGGCATTCTGCGGCTTGCGCGGCGGTTCGGACTGCCGGACGGTGTACCGCCGGCGACGCACATCCGGGCGCGGTTCCTCCCGGCGCATACCGGCGGGGATTTCCGCGATCTCCGGATCATCCGGCAGGCGCCCGTCCCCCGACCGGTTCCGCGCGGCATCCAGTCCGATCTGGAGCGGATCCTGCGGGGAGCGGGGCGTTTGGGGCGCGGGAGGCGCGGGAGGCGTAGGGGCGGATGCCACCGGCTGTTCCGGTGCGGGTGATGCCTGCGGTTGCGGGATCTGCGCCTCCGGTTCAGACGGCGGGTTGTCGGCGGGCAACGGTGCCGCCGCCGGAGCCGCCGCCTCCGGGGAGGCAGCAGGGCTGTCCCAGACAGCGCGTATCCGGCGGCAGACGTCCGGATCCAGCCCCTGGAGGAATGCGCCCGAATCCAGCAGTTCCGCCACGGGCACACCGTTCAGTTCATCATCCGGCGCGGTGGGCGCCGGAGTCGGTTTCGGCTCCGGCTCGGTGGGCTGTTCCGGCTCGGTGGGCGGTTCCGGCTCGGCGGGCGGTTCCGGCTCGGCGGGTGGCTCCGGCTCGGTGGGCGGCTCCGGCTCGGTGGGCGGTTCCGGCTCGGTGGGCTCGGGTGCAGGCTCCGGCTCCGGCTTCTGCTCCGCGGGAGCGGCGGTCGCCGTCGATCCGGTCTGCAACCGGGAAAGCTGCTCCCGCAGGAGGGAATCCAACTCGTCCTGCGCGTCATCCGGCTCCCGGGCGGCGGCTGGCGGCTCGTCCTGCCGCTCCATCTGCTGCTTCAGCCGCTGTGCCCAGTCGGTTTCCGGGGTCTGTCTGAGATCGGTATCCGGCACGGTGTATCCCTCCTTTTTCCGTGTGCCGACGGGAGCGGCGCTCCCGTCTGTCTGTTACTTTCCGGGGGTTCCCTTACTGTGCTGCTGGCGTGCCGCCTCGCACAGAACAACGGCGGCGGCGGTGGACACGTTGAACGAGTTCACCTTGCCGTACATGGGGATGGAAATCACCCCGTCGCACGCCTGTCTTACCACGCGGGACACGCCGTCCCCCTCACTGCCGAACACCAGTGCGCAGGGTCCGGTCAGGTCTGTTTCGTAATGCGGCTTTCCGCCCGCCTCGGCGGCGTAGCACCAGATGCCCGCCTGCCGGAGCGCCTTGACCGTCGCGGCGATGTTGGACACCTTGGCAACCGCCAGGTGCTCCATGGCGCCGGCGGAGGATTTGGCAACCAGCGCGGTCAGTCCCACCGCACGGCGGCGGGGGATTATCAGTACATGGGCGCCCACGCCCTCGGCGCAACGGATCTGCGCACCCAGATTATAGGGGTCGGTGATGCCGTCCGCGATGACGATCAGCGGCG
>ENA-UOJC01004404-UOJC01004404.1-human-gut-metagenome-genome-assembly--contig:-C104-NODE-4404-length-11914-cov-4.978413_pt1 | contig 11914 bp, 6 predicted proteins | sample MGYA00242339_ERZ723886 | MGnify/ENA metagenome assembly ERZ723886 | reverse complement strand
TTGTGACGTTCGGCCCGGTGAATGTGGAACAACCATTTAACAGCGCCGCTAATTTTTATAAGCCCATCCTGTTTGACCAGGGCGATACACCAATGGGTGCCGCCATTACCAAAGCCCTGGATATGGTAGAGGAGCGGAAACGTGAGTATCGTGCAAATGGTATTTCGTATTATCGCCCGTGGATTTTCCTGATCACCGATGGCGCTCCAACCGATGAGTGGCAGGCTGCCGCCAACAAAGTGTTTCAGGGGGAAGAAGATAAGAAGTTTGCCTTCTTTTCCATCGGTGTTCAGGGGGCGGATATGAAGACGCTGGCCCAAATCAGCGTCCGTCAGCCTTTGTCTCTGCAGGGATTACAATTCCGCGAACTGTTTAGCTGGTTATCCAGTTCACTGCGTTCGGTTTCCCGCTCCACGCCGGGAACGGAAGTTGTGCTGGAAGCGCCAAAAGGCTGGACGTCAGTGTGAGCTGGCGTCTGGTTTATGCATCCGCTGTTGGAACGTCGCACATTAGCGCTGATTTACCTTGTCAGGATGCCTGCCAGATGCAGGTTGCCTGGCTAAATGACCAGCAGCCATTACTGGTGATGTTCCTTGCTGATGGCGCAGGTAGCGTTTCGCAGGGAGGAGAAGGCGCGAAGCTCGCCGTCAATGAAGCGATGGCGTTTATGGTGCAAAAAGTACAGGACGGTGAATTGGGGCTTAATGATGTCCTCGCCACAAATATGGTACTGACCATTCGTCAACGACTTTTTGCCGAGGCAGAAGCCAAAGCATTAGCAGTTCGCGATTTTGCCTGCACGTTTCTGGGATTGATTTCATCGGCTAACGGCACATTGATTATGCAAATTGGCGACGGCGGTGTAGTGGTGGATTTTGGTCGTGGTCTGGAACTGCCGCTCACGCCGATGGTGGGTGAATATGCCAATATGACGCATTTCATTAGCGATGAAGATGCTGTTTCCAGACTGGAAACTTTCACCAGCACTGAGCGTGCGCATAAAGTTGCAGCATTTACGGATGGTATTCAGCGACTGGCGTTAAATATGCTGGATAATTCTCCGCATGTGCCTTTCTTTACCCCGTTTTTCAATGGACTGGCGGCAGCAACGCAGGAACAACTCGATTTATTACCTGAATTGTTAAAGCAGTTTTTGTCGAGCCCGGCGGTAAACGAGCGTACCGATGATGATAAAACGTTGGCACTGGCGCTGTGGTTACCATGAAACCCACTTTATATACTGCTACTGGTGAGTGCGTTACGCCAGGCCGTGAACTGGGCAAAGGCGGTGAAGGTGCGGTTTATGATATCGAGGAGTTTGCCGATAGCGTCGCCAAGATTTATCACACGCCGCCACCCGCCTTAAAACAGGACAAACTTGCCTTTATGGCTGCGACAGCTGACGCGCAGTTGTTGAATTATGTCGCCTGGCCGCAGGCAACGCTTCACGGTGGGCGAGGCGGAAAAGTTATCGGTTTTATGATGCCAAAAGTTTCTGGTAAAGAACCGATTCATATGATCTATAGCCCGGCACATCGTCGCCAGAGTTACCCTCATTGTGCGTGGGATTTTCTACTCTATGTTGCGCGCAATATTGCTTCATCTTTTGCTACGGTTCACGAGCACGGGCACGTCGTGGGGGACGTAAACCAGAACAGCTTTATGGTAGGTCGCGACAGCAAAGTGGTGTTGATCGATAGTGACTCCTTTCAGATTAACGCCAATGGCACACTGCATTTATGCGAAGTCGGCGTGTCGCATTTTACGCCGCCAGAGCTACAAACCTTGCCATCATTTGTCGGTTTTGAACGTACCGCGAATCACGATAATTTTGGCCTTGCGTTGCTGATTTTTCACGTCTTGTTTGGTGGGCGGCATCCTTATTCTGGTGTGCCGCTTATCTCTGATGCGGGTAATGCGCTGGAGACGGATATTGCCCATTTCCGTTATGCCTACGCGTCAGATAATCAGCGACGTGGTTTAAAACCGCCGCCACGATCGATTCCGCTGTCGATGTTACCGGGCGATGTTGAAGCCATGTTTCAGCAGGCGTTTACGGAAAGTGGTGTAGCAACCGGGCGTCCGACGGCTAAAGCGTGGGTAGCAGCACTGGATTCTCTACGCCAACAGTTAAAGAAATGTACCGTTTCGGCAATGCATGTTTATCCCGCTCATTTGACCGACTGCCCGTGGTGTACGCTGGATAATCAAGGCGTTATCTATTTTATTGATCTCGGCGAAGAGGTCATTACCACCGGCGGTGATTTTGTGCTGGCGAAAGTCTGGGCGATGGTGATGGCGTCAGTAGCACCGCCAGCAGTGCAATTGCCATTACCCGATCATTTCCAACCGACTGGCAGGCCGCTTCCTTTAGGCCTGTTACGGCGCGAATACATCATTCTGCTTGAGATCGCACTGTCAGCGTTATCGCTGTTGCTTTGCGGCCTTCAGGCAGAACCGCGTTATATTATTTTGGTTCCTGTGCTGGCGGCTATCTGGATTATTGGCAGTCTGACAAGCAAAGCTTATAAAGCAGAAATCCAGCAACGCCGTGAGGCATTTAATCGCGCGAAAATGGACTATGACCATTTAGTCAGCCAGATCCAACAGTTGGGCGGGCTGGAAGGTTTTATCGCCAAACGGACGATGCTCGAAAAAATGAAGGACGAAATGCTCGGGTTACCGGAGGAAGAAAAACGTGCTCTGGCAGCACTTCACGACACCGCAAGGGAACGGCAGAAGCAGAAGTTTCTGGAGGGATTTTTTATTGATGTTGCCTCTATTCCCGGTGTTGGCCCTGCGCGTAAAGCGGCGTTACGGTCCTTTGGTATTGAAACAGCAGCGGATGTTACCCGTCGTGGGGTTAAGCAAGTTAAAGGGTTTGGTGATCATCTGACCCAGGCGGTCATCGACTGGAAAGCGAGCTGTGAACGCCGTTTTGTGTTCAGGCCGAACGAAGCGGTAACGCCTGCAGACAGACAAGCGGTAATGGCGAAAGTGGCCGCCAAACGACATCGGCTGGAATCGGCGTTGACTGTCGGCGCGACAGAGTTGCAGCGATTCCGCCTTCATGCTCCAGCACGGACCATGCCGTTGATGGAACCGTTACGTCAGGCGGCAGAAAAACTGGCTCAGGCGCAGGCAGATTTAAGCCGCTGCTGAGCCATTTTTCAATTAACGAAACACCACTTCCGCCCAGCGTGCCAGCCCGGCGGTGACGGAGCCAAAGTTATCGCCGCCTGCAATCGGAATGCCCGGCAACTGTTCTGCCAGCGCTTTTTTAATCAGCGGAGAACGGGCGCTTCCGCCGGTCAGGTAGATAACGTCCGGTTTTTCCTGGGCGTTATCCAGGGCCAGTTGCACCTGTTCCAGAATCCGCGTCAGTGGCTGGCTGAGGGCGCTTTCCAGCCCTTGCTGGCTAATCAGCGTAGCCAGTTCATCGCTGATAAACGGCAGTGAGGCGCGGGTTTCCGCTACGCTTGAAAGCGCAATTTTGCTCTCTTCTGCGCTACGCACCAGGCGATAACTTAAACGCTGACGCCAGACTTTCTGTAGCAGGGCCACTTTTTCCGGTTCGCGGGCATCGCGTACCAGATCGTTAAGCAGACGACCGTTGGCACTACTGTAGAAATCACTCTGCGCAGGTACGTCGTTGATGGCAACCGCATTCCACCACGGCAGGATCGGCAGGGCGATGCCTTTTTCGGTTTCGCCACCCATACCCAGCAGTGGCATCAGGTTTTTAAACGCCAGGGCGATATCCAGATCGTTACCGCCAATACGACAACCACTGTGACCCAGCAGGCTGGCTTCACGATCGAGACGCGAACGCCACTGCGGCCCCATCAGCAGCAATGAACAGTCAGTCGTACCACCGCCGATATCCACCACCAGCACCCGTTTTTCTTCCTGCAAAGTCGCTTCGTAATCCAGCCCTGCCGCTACCGGCTCGTACTGGAATACCACATCCTTAAACCCGGCACGCTTCGCCGCGCGTTCCAGAATCCCCTGCGCCTGGGTGTTTGCTTCATCGCCGCCAAGCTCCTGGAAGTTGATAGGGCGACCGATCACCGCCTGAGTAATCGTTTCTGGCAGCTGTGCCTGCGCCTGCTGGCGAATGTGCAACATCATTGCGCAGACCAGATCCTCAAACAGCGCTACCTGCTGCGGTTTTAAGCCGCTGGCACCGAGGAACGATTTTGGTGATTTCACAAACCACACTTCTTCCGGATCATCAATGTACTGTGCCAGTGAGGAAAGTCCGAACTGCACGCTTTTCGCCGTAACATCGATATCTTCTTCGCGGTTATAACGAATCGCCCGACGCAACAGCGCCTGCGTTTCATCGTCGTCTGCCGGAACATCATGATGGCGGTACAACCATTCGCTTACCGCTTCACGCGTTGGCGCACAAAGCATTGAAGGCAGCAGCGTGCTGTCGTTTTCCATTTTCAGTAATTGCGGTTTACCGTCACGCATGACCGCCACTGAACAGTTTGCTGTACCGTAATCAAAACCAATAAACACGAATTAATCCCCATGCCGGTGAAGAAGGGGCGTGACTTTAGCGAAATGTTGCCGTCGCGACAACCGGAATATGAAAGCAAAGCGTAGCGTCTGAATAACGTTTATGCTGAAAGCGGATGAATAAGGAGATGCGATGTATACCCTGAACTGGCAGTCGCCGTATGACTGGTCGTGGATGTTGGGATTTCTCGCCGCCCGTGCGGTGAGCGGTGTGGAAACGGTCGCGGACAGTTATTATGCCCGTAGTCTGGCGGTGGGCGAATATCGCGGCGTGGTGACTGCTGTTCCGGATATAGCCCGCCATACTCTGCACATAAATTTAAGTGTAGGTTTAGAACCCGTTGCCGCTGAGTGTCTGGCGAAAATGAGCCGCCTGCTTGATCTGCAATGTAACCCGCAGATTGTTAACGGTGCGTTGGGCAAGTTAGGCGCGGCGCGGCCCGGATTGCGTTTACCCGGCAGTGTTGATGCTTTTGAGCAGGGCGTGCGGGCGATTTTAGGCCAACTGGTGAGCGTGGCGATGGCGGCAAAATTGACCGCCAGAGTGGCACAGCTTTATGGCGAACGGCTGGATGATTTTCCGGAGTATATCTGCTTCCCCACGCCTCAGCGGCTGGCAGCAGCAGACCCGCAGGCATTAAAAGCGTTAGGTATGCCGTTGAAACGGGCAGAGGCGCTGATTCATCTGGCAAATGCGGCGCTGGAGGGCACCTTACCAATGACAATACCGGGCGATGTGGAGCAGGCGATGAAAACGCTGCAAACTTTTCCGGGTATCGGGAGCTGGACGGCGAATTATTTTGCTTTGCGTGGCTGGCAGGCGAAAGATGTTTTCCTGCCGGATGATTATCTGATTAAACAGCGATTTCCGGGAATGACACCGGCGCAAATCCGCCGTTATGCCGAGCGCTGGAAGCCCTGGCGTTCTTATGCGCTGTTGCATATCTGGTATACGGAAGGCTGGCAGCCAGACGAAGCATGACGTTGGTCGCCGGAAGCGGTGCGAGCGCCTTGCGGAATGAGCGATTTGTAGGCCTGATAAGACGCGTTAGCGTCGCATCAGGCAATGGGCAAACGCTCCCTCAGTTAATCGCGAAATAACTGCTATTCACCAGCAAATCCAGCGGTTGGGCATCGGCAATCACCTCACCATAAATCAGATCGACGCCGATGCCAGAAAGCGTATCCATCACTAAGGGTAAAACGACTGGCCCGGCGATGGTTTTCATCCCGAGTCGCTGAGCGTGCCCCTGAATAATCGTAATCAGCATCTCATCCATCAAATTACCCTGCACGTTGGCGCATAACTCACCATCAAGTAGCAGGTAATCTGCCATATTCGCTTTCAGCGAGTTGAAGATTTGCAGATCGCGGCCCACCTGGCTGAGCACTATCCGACATCCCGCCAGCCGCAGTTTTTGCACGCTTTCTGCGTGATCTAAAATCGCTTCAGCCGGAATAATCAGATGTAATAACCGTGGTGGTAGAGGGCTATTTTCCAGCTGCTCAAGCAGATCATTCACCAGCGTGGCGCTACTCAAACCGGCAACGGAAAGGGGGAGGGAGATGCTTATGCCTTTACTGGCAACCGCTTTTGCGGCCTGCTGGAAAAATTCGTGGAATACCCGGCGGTCAAGAGCATGGCTAAGCGCCGGATCGCTGAAGCTACGACGAAATGTTTGTTCATCAATAATCTCGCCTTCGCAACTCCAGAGCTTAAGTGAAATCAGCCACAAATTACGCGCTTCCGGGATCCGTGGCGAAGCGACACCGTGGGCGAGCATCATCAACTGATTCTCTTTAATCATCCGCCACTGTTCATCAAGCGACATCGCCGCCCGTTCGCTATGTGCGGCAGCTTGCTGCGGTTCGTAAACCGTCACCCGGCCCCGGCCACCATTTTTGGAGGCATAACAGGCGATATCAGCCTGCGACATCACTTCTGCCGCCTGATGATTGTTGTCATCAATCAAGGTAATCCCGGCACTGGCACCTACCCGATGCACACGGCCTTCCCATATAAAGTGATAGTCATTCACAGCACTGATAATACGTGTAGCGATAAAACGAGCGCTTTCAACATTGCAGTCTGGCAGCAGCAGACCAAATTCATCACCGCCGAGCCGCGCCAGCACGTCACTGGAGCGCAGCATACTCAGCATCAACGACGCCAGTTCGCGCAGCAAAGCGTCGCCCGCCGCATGCCCGGCGCTGTCATTCACCGCTTTAAAGCGATCAAGATCGATAAACACCAGTGCATGTCGCTGATGCGTACTGTTTACCGTTTGCAGCAGGATACGCAGTTGTTTCTCAAAACTGGCGCGGTTGGCGAGATGCGTCAGTGCATCATGGGAGGCGCTGTAGCTCAGCTGGCGCAGCATTTTGCGTGATTCGGTAACGTCCTGAATCACCAGAACCGAACCAATATTGCTGCCGTCCAGAGTACTTAACGGCGTAATACTGTAATGCACGTCGTAACTGCCGCCGCTCCGACAGTGCAACACCACATCTTGTTCGATCGCGGAACGTGAGGTGTCGGCACTGTAAATGTTCTCCATTAATGGTCCGTTGTCGCCAAAAGTAATATGCAACACCGTCAGGAGCGGAACACCTAACGCTTCTTCCTGCGTCCAGCCGCTCATCTTCTCCGCCACTGGATTCATAAAGGTAATTTTCATCGCCATATCAATACAGACCACGGCTTCACCGATGGAATCAAGCGTAATGTGCAGGCGCTCTTTTTCCTGAAACAATGCCTCGTTAAGCTGTTTAACCTCAGTCATATCCATATTAATGCCGAGCAGGCGTTCGACTTCGCCTTCTTTATTCAGTACCCGGTTGGCGAGGGCGCGGATATGGCGGATGCCATCTTTCACGGCAATGCGAAATTCCAGCTTAAAGGGCGAGCGTGATTGCAACGAATCACGAATCACTTTTTCGGCATGCTGGCGATCTTCCGGCAGCACGCACTCGTACCACACCTGCCAGTTCGGTTTGATATGCGGAGGAATTTCATACAGCTCGAACATCCGCTTATCCCAGCTAAAAATATTCGGCTTCAACTCCCACTCCCAGATGCCAATCCCGCCCGCTTCGTTAGCCAGCGTGATGCGTTCCATCAGTTGCTGATTCACCTGTTCGGTGCGTTTTAGCTCGTTAATGTCTTCAATCTGAGCGATAAAATAGAGCGGCGTGCCATCCGTGTGGCGCACCAGTGAGACGGCAAGCAACGCCCAGACAACATCGCCATTGCGGTTGTAGTAACGTTTTTCCATTGAATAGGTGTTTATTTCACCGCTTATCAGCTTTTCAACCTGTTGGAGATCTTTATTGAGATCCTCCGGCCAGGTCAGTTGCTGAAAGGTGAGTCCGCGCAGCTCTTCCTGACTGTAACCGAGAAACTGGCAGAGTGCTTTGTTGGATTGCAGCCATTGTCCCTCGGTGCCCACTAATGCCATGCCGATGGCGGAATATTCCATCGCGTTCCGAAAACGGGTTTCGCTTTCGGAAATGTGTTTGCGTTCCGCACGAAAGGCATACATCACCATCGTCATGATGTTGGCGGGCAGCAGGATCAGCAAAAACGGTAGCCACGGCATATGGGTCATCAGGTACGTACGCGGCGTAGCAAGCAGGGAGGGATCCGCGGCCATCATCAGCGACACCATCATCACCGTGGTAAGGAAGATCAAAAAGGCTTCCATTCGTGGCAGGCGCACGGCGCTCCACATCAACAGCACAATAATGAAAGTAAAAGGCCACGGCAGATACAGCATCGAAAGCCAGCTTAACGTCAGTGTGATGGCTAATGTGAGCAGCGACTCAAAAAGCAACCGTGGGTTGCGATGGCGCAGCAGATAGTGTGGTTTAAATAACAATCCCAGCGGCACCAGTGCCAGAGCGCCGATGGATTCTGACAGTACCCATATCAAAAATGCCCTGAGAGGATCGTCTCCGGGCGTCAGCAGGACAACCAGAACACCCCCCAACAGAGGTGGAACAATGGCGCTGCCGAGTGCCAGACGCAGCCAGTCAGCCAGATTTTGCAAGGGGTTATACCACGGCAGCAATTTACGTAGCAGCACTGCCCCGACCACGGCTTCAACAATATTGATGGTCGTCCAGGTCATGTTCAGCGAGCTGGTGGAAAAAAGCAGGATGGATGCGGCGATATTTCCCAGCGAACAGCTCAGCGCAATTCCCGGCCACATGCGCCCGGCATGGCGATAAAACGCCACCATCATGATGGACGTCGGGAACCACAGTGGGGCGAGTTGGGTGCCAAACTGCGAAAGCTCAAGCGAGAAAAGGGTAAAGATAAACGAGACTAAACCTAAACTGACCAGGTGAAGCAGCGGGTGGGGCAGGGCAATTAATACATGCTGTGATTGTTTGCTCATTACCGCTTTATCCGCAAGACCAGGTCGCCAGTATTCGTTTCTGTGTTTATGCTAGTACAAAAGTTTTACATTTTATATGCGAATTGCTCATAAAGTGACGTAAAGGCGGATAATTTGCGCAACTGCGTATAACATTTTTTACCTTGTATAAAACTGATCAACGTAATTTGCCACCGGGAATTCTTCGTCAACAATTAACTCTGAGCGCGCGGCAACGCTATTCGACTGGTATCAGGCGGATGAAATCCCTATAATTGCCGCGTTTGGCGCTTCGTCGCCCCCTTCCTAACATCCAGGTTAATCAGGTCGCTAAATATATGACTGATCAGTCTCATCAGTGCGTCATTATCGGTATCGCTGGCGCATCGGCTTCCGGCAAGAGTCTTATTGCCAGTACCCTTTATCGTGAATTACGTGAGCAAGTCGGTGATGAACACATCGGCGTAATTCCCGAAGACTGCTATTACAAAGATCAAAGCCATCTGTCGATGGAAGAACGCGTTAAGACCAACTACGACCATCCCAGCGCGATGGATCACAGCCTGCTGCTTGAGCATTTACAAGCGTTGAAACGCGGCTCGGCAATTGACCTGCCGGTTTACAGCTATGTTGAACATACGCGTATGAAAGAAACGGTGACGGTTGAGCCGAAGAAGGTCATCATTCTCGAAGGCATTTTGTTGCTGACGGATGCGCGTTTGCGTGACGAACTTAACTTCTCCATTTTCGTTGATACCCCGCTGGATATCTGCCTGATGCGCCGCATCAAGCGTGACGTTAACGAGCGTGGACGTTCAATGGATTCAGTGATGGCGCAATATCAAAAAACCGTGCGCCCGATGTTCCTGCAATTCATTGAGCCTTCTAAACAATATGCGGACATTATCGTGCCGCGCGGCGGGAAAAACCGCATCGCGATCGATATATTGAAAGCGAAAATAAGTCAGTTCTTTGAATAAGCTTGATAAATTGTGTACCGTTCAGTGATAACCTGGTATGCCCTTGACGTAATTGGCGTTAAGGGAGTGATGCGCGAAAGGAGAAAATGCCATGCGTCTGTGTGACCGAGATATTGAAGCCTGGCTTGATGAAGGCCGTTTGTCGATCAACCCACGTCCGCCAGTGGAGCGTATTAACGGCGCGACGGTGGATGTGCGCCTGGGCAATAAATTTCGTACCTTCCGTGGTCACACGGCAGCGTTTATCGATCTGAGCGGTCCCAAAGATGAAGTGAGCGCCGCGCTTGACCGCGTGATGAGCGATGAGATCGTTCTCGATGAAAGCGAGGCGTTCTATCTTCACCCAGGAGAGCTGGCGCTGGCGGTGACGCTGGAGTCGGTGACGCTGCCAGCCGATCTGGTGGGCTGGCTGGACGGGCGTTCCTCTTTGGCGCGTCTGGGGCTGATGGTGCACGTCACCGCGCACCGTATCGATCCGGGCTGGTCTGGTTGCATTGTGCTGGAGTTCTACAACTCCGGTAAGCTGCCGCTGGCGCTGCGTCCGGGCATGTTAATTGGTGCGCTGAGCTTTGAGCCGCTTTCCGGCCCGGCGGCGCGACCTTACAACCGCCGTGAAGATGCGAAATATCGCAACCAGCAGGGCGCGGTAGCCAGCCGAATCGATAAAGACTAATTCAGGCCCATTGAGGATACCATGAGACGATTTCTGACGACGCTGATGATACTCCTGGTCGTGCTGGTGGCCGGGTTATCTGCGTTAGTGTTGCTGGTGAATCCGAATGATTTCCGCGACTATATGGTCAAGCAAGTTGCTGCACGTAGCGGTTATCAATTGCAGCTCGACGGGCCACTGCGTTGGCACGTCTGGCCGCAGCTTAGTATCCTCTCCGGGCGAATGTCTCTCACCGCCCAGGGCGCAAGCCAGCCACTGGTTCGCGCCGACAACATGCGTCTGGACGTGGCGCTTTTACCACTACTGAGTCATCAACTGAGCGTTAAGCAGGTGATGCTAAAAGGGGCAGTGATCCAACTGACGCCGCAGACGGAAGCGGTGCGCAGTGAAGACGCTCCGGTTGCACCGCGCGACAATACCTTGCCGGATCTGTCAGACGATCGCGGATGGTCGTTTGATATATCCAGTCTTAAGGTGGCGGACAGCGTTCTGGTGTTCCAGCATGAAGATGACGAGCAGGTGACAATCCGCAATATCCGCCTGCAAATGGAACAAGATCCCCAACATCGTGGCTCATTTGAGTTCTCCGGGCGGGTTAATCGCGATCAGCGCGATCTCACGATATCCCTTAACGGTACGGTAGATGCTTCTGATTATCCGCATGATTTAACGGCGGCTATTGAACAAATTAACTGGCAGTTGCAGGGTGCCGATTTACCAAAACAAGGTATTCAGGGGCAGGGGAGTTTCCAGGCCCAGTGGCAGGAGTCACATAAACGCCTTTCATTTAACCAAATCAGCTTGACCGCCAATGATAGTACGCTGAGCGGGCAAGCACAGGTCACGCTGACAGAGAAACCGGAATGGCAGCTGAGACTGCAATTCCCGCAACTGAATCTTGACAACCTCATCCCGCTTAATGAAACCGCGAATGGTGAAAACGGTGCCGCGCAGCAGGGGCAGAGCCAATCAACGTTGCCGCGCCCGGTCATTTCTTCGCGTATTGATGAACCGGCCTATCAAGGACTGCAAGGCTTTACGGCTGATATTTTGTTGCAAGCCAGTAACGTGCGCTGGCGCGGAATGAATTTTACAGATGTTGCCACGCAAATGACCAACAAGTCGGGTTTGCTGGAAATTACTCAACTGCAGGGCAAGCTTAACGGTGGAAAGGTTTCACTGCCGGGCACGCTGGACGCGACATCAATAAATCCGCGGATAAACTTCCAGCCACGGCTGGAAAACGTTGAGATTGGTACCATTCTGAAGGCGTTTAACTATCCGATTTCGTTGACCGGAAAGATGTCACTGGCTGGTGATTTCTCCGGTGCTGACATAGATGCCGACGCATTCCG
>ENA-UOJC01004392-UOJC01004392.1-human-gut-metagenome-genome-assembly--contig:-C104-NODE-4392-length-11942-cov-3.898965_pt1 | contig 11942 bp, 16 predicted proteins | sample MGYA00242339_ERZ723886 | MGnify/ENA metagenome assembly ERZ723886 | reverse complement strand
TGAGAGGTTCGAACTCCCGACCCTCTCGGTGTAAACGAGATGCTCTTCCAGCTGAGCTAAACTCCCATCGTGTTTACGAAAGAGTTTATACACTTCTAAAAATAATTAATCAAGCAAAAAATTGCACAATTTTTATTTTTTTTGCTAAAATTATTTTATATCAAATGATTATCCTGCCGTATTTGTTGTACGAACGGTGCATTAATAAAAAAGGTTCCGAAAATGATTCGGAACCTTTTTTATCAGATGTTGTTTCAGGCCAGTCTTTTCCAAACTTTGCGTTTGTTCCAGAAACCGCTGACGCCGATCCTTTTGCAGAAATCCGGCTTGTAGATGACGGGGCGGTTTTCTTTGAAGAAAGGAATAAAACGTTCCCAGCGTTCCGGGGTGGCAAAATGGTCGTACAATTCTTCATAAGTGAAGTATTTGCCGGCTGTTTCCCATGCCCAGGAGAAAACCGTTTGGGTGTCGGTGTGGAAATGTCCGTATTTCAGCATATAGCCGTTCAGTTCATTTCCCTGTTCGTCCAAGTGATCAATCAGGCCAAAGATGATTTTTTGGGCGTGTTCTCTGGTCAGCTTGGCCTTCAGGCAGATTACAATCTGCTTTTGCAGAAAATCGAAGCAGGCGTCGCTCATTAAACCCGGCTGGTCACACATTGCGGAATATTTCCAATATGCTTCGGGCAGAATTTTGTAACTGCTGGCTTCGTGAAGAACTGCACCGCAGGAAATGCGCTGGAGGGCAATTTCAAGGAGAATTTCTCCGGTAAAAGCGTCCTGTTGCCAGCAATATTCTCCGAATTCGGCCATCAATGACATATAGTCGTCTCCGATGCGCCAGCCGCGGATATCTTGTCCGGTCGGTTGAACAATTATCGGCAGGATAACCTTGTTAACAACTTCGCTTTGCGACATACCTACCAGTTCATTCACATTTTTGCCGGACATTGCGGCAACTTTGTTTAAAAAATTTGTTCTCATTGTTTATTTATATTGAAGTTAGTAAATTATTTTCGGAACAAATTATTAGGGAAAGGCAAGCCGCCTGATGTATAAAAGTATCCCATAATAATGATTGAATGGAAATTTTATAACATAATTTTAGGCAAAAAACAATCGTTATTTGACAAAAGGACAAAAATAAATTATAAGACAGTGATTAAAGGCTGTACTTTTTGCTTTTTTTGAGTATAATATTTTCCGATTTGCTAATAAGGAAAGTAAGAAACATTGAAGAAAATTATTTCAGCCACGGAAGCGGGCCGACTTATCGGAAACAATGCTTCGGTTATGATCGGCGGCTTTTTGAAATGCGGAACGCCGACAAAAGTGATTGAGGAAATTTTGAAAAACGGCGTCAGCGGTTTAACTTTAATCGCCAATGACACTTGTTTTCCCGACAGTGACCGCGGCAAGCTGATTGCCAATAAAAGAGTCAAAAAGGCGATTGTCGCACATATCGGAACCAATCCCGAAACGGGAAAGCAGATGAACGCCGGGGAACTGGAGGTCGAATTGACCCCGATGGGAACGCTGGTGGAGAAAATTCGTGCGGCAGGTTCCGGTTTGGGCGGCTTTTTGACGCCTACGGGGGTGGGAACTCCGGTTGAGGAAGGCAAACAGACAATGGAAGTTGACGGCAAAAAATATTTGTTTGAAAAGCCGCTGAAAGCTGATTTTGCCCTGATATACGGAACCAAGGCCGACAAATTCGGGAATGTTTATCTGGAAGGGACGACCCGTAATTTTAATGTGGTGATGGCTTCTGCGGCGGATACGGTCATTGTTGAAGCCGATGAGCTGGTGGACGACAGTCTTGATCCGAATATGGTAACTATTCCCGGCATTTTTGTTGATTACATTGTTGTATAGGTGAAAAATGGAACTGACCAAAGAACAAATCAGAGAAACGATTGCCCGTCGTGTGGCACAGGAGCTGAAAGAAGGCGATTACGTTACGCTGGGAATCGGCCTGCCGACAGAAGTGGCAAATTATATTCCCGAGAACGTTCATGTGATGATTCAGTCGGAAAACGGCTTGATCGGCGTCGGAAAAAAGCCGGCTCCCGACAAAGTTGATCCGAAAATTACCAATGCGGGCGGTATTCCGGTAACGACAAAGCAGGGGGCGGCCTTTTTTGACAGTCAGATGTCGTTTGCGATGATTCGCGGCGGACACATTGATGCGACGGTTTTAGGGGCTTTGCAGGTTGACCAGGAAGGAAATATTGCCAACTGGCTGGTTCCCGGCGTGTTTGCTCCGGGCATGGGCGGCGCCATGGATTTGGTCGTCGGTGCCAAGAAAGTAATTGTGGCGATGGAGCACTTGGCAAAAGACCAGATTAAAATTTTGAAAAGATGTACGCTGCCTTTGACTGCCGCGCATGAAGTCGATTTGATTGTGACCGAGCGCTGCGTGTTGCGGGTAGAACCGGAGGGGCTGGTTCTGCAGGAGATTAATCCTTTGTTCAGCCTGGAAGATATTACTTCGACAATTACGGCCGATTTAATTATTCCGGATGATTTGCTGCAAGAAGCAGTTTAGACAGATAGAAAACGGAAACCCCGTCTTGAGGAAAGGACGGGGTTTTTTATTTTTAAATTAAGATATTTTAAACCGGGGAGAGGTATGCTGGTTACAGATTAACCGGGCAGGGTTTTGTTTTGGCTGTGTATCATTCTTAATTTAAGGATATACAGATGCTGAAACAAATAATGGCTCTGCTTTTTGTTTTATCGGCGGCGGGGTGTTCGCCGGTTTTGCAGATGACGCGGGAAGAATGCCTCGAACAAAAGGAAATTATCGGGAGCGTTCGGATTATTCGGGCGGAGATGCGCGCCTTGGCGGCGGCTTATCGGCCGATCCGGAGGGAGCGGATGCCGGGAATGCCTTTCGGATTTAACCATCCGTGGACGGTGGGCGAAGACCCTCAAATGTGTTATGTGGAAGTTTATCAGCTTTCCGAGGCGTTATGTTCGGCTTTGGCAGATGCCGAGGCGGAAGCGGCCAAAGTGCTGGTTAACGGCAGCATGTGGGGAATTTGCACGGAAAATGCGCGTATTCGCTGGCTTTTTACCAAATTTCCGGCATACAGCCGGGAAGAATATCGGCTTGACATTCGCAAAGCGGCGCAATAATCTGAGCGCAAAGAAACATTAGCGAAAGACTGAAAGACCATGAAAACTGAACTTCTGGCGCCGGCGGGCGATATTGAAGCCGGGTATGCGGCGCTGTTTTACGGGGCAGACGCCGTTTATCTGGGGCTGCAGCAATTTTCGGCGCGGGCAACGGCAACTAATTTCAGCGAAGAAAACCTTAATGAATTTGTCGGTTATGCGCATCACTTGGGACGCAAGGTGTATGCGGCGGTCAATACGCTGGTGCAGGAAAAAGAACTTTCTGATTTGCTGAAAAGTCTGGATATTTGTTCGCGCTGCAAAGTGGATGCGGTTATTTTGCAGGACTTGGGCGTGGCGCGGATTATTCGGGAGAGTTATCCGGAACTGGAAATGCATGCCAGTACGCAGATGGCGGTTCATAATAAAGAAGGGGCGCTGGCGCTGCAAAAGGAAGGGTTCAGCCGGGTGGTGGTAGCCCGTGAACTGACGCAGGGAGAAATTAAAGAAATTGCCGCTGTTCCGGGGTTGGAAACCGAGGCCTTTATTCATGGGGCACTTTGCTATTCTTACAGCGGTCTCTGTCTGTTTTCGTCGGTGGAAACCGGACGCAGCGCCAACCGCGGTAAATGTTTATATCCCTGCCGGGCGAATTTTACCGGCGAAGCCGGGGAAAAGCATTATTTTTCGATGAAAGACATGGCTTTGCAGGAAGATGTTCTGAAAATGCCGGTAACGTCGCTGAAGATTGAGGGGCGTAAAAAGACGGCGCTTTATGTGGCCGCGGTTACCGATTATTACCGCCGGATATTGGACGGCAAAGGGGCTGATGAAAACCGGGCCGAACATATCAAACAGATTTTTTCGCGGCCGTGGTGCAAATTTCATTTCAAAGGCAAAGATAAAAATGTGATTGAACGTGAATTTGTCGGGCATCGGGGGCTGCTGATCGGCAAAGTGGAGCAGGCAGGCAAAGGGCGTCTGATTTTTCACAGCAAACATAAGGTAGCGCGCTATGACGGGATACAGATTGAAATTCCCGGCATGGAAAAGCCGTTCGGTTTTTCGGTCCAGCGGCTGCGTCTGAGAGGGCAAAGCGTGTTTGAAGTGCCGGCAGGGGAAGAAATTACCATGGATTTGCCGCCGCAGACGCCGCGTTTGGAAAAAGGGTGGAACATTTATCTGGCCTCGGCCTCCGAAGTTAAGGGCGCTTATGATTATGGCAAGCCCAAGCCGGGTGAATTTCGGCAGAAAGCGGCGGTTGACATTGTCGTCGAGATTGCCTGCGGGGAAATTGTTGCTCGCAGCGGCGATGTTGAGTGCCGGATAACAGGTGATTTTGCTGCGGCAGAACATCCTGAGAAAACGGTTGAAGCCGCCCGCAAGGCTTTTGCCAAAAGCGGCGATGCCGCGGTGGAGGCGGGACGGTTTGAGGTGCGCAATCCGGAAGGTTTGTTTGTTCCGGTGTCTTTGTTCAATGAGCTGCGGCGGCAGCTTTATGCGCAAATAAGTGTTGAAAACAAGAAGGGAAATCTGCCGGAGACGGACGCTCCGCACCGGATTCAAACCGCCAAATGGGTTATAAAAACCGACAGTTTGGCTAAAATTGCCGCCATAGCGCCGGACGAAGCCGATGAAATTATTTATCTGCTGAATGAATATAGTGATGTCAACGAATTGAAAAAGCTGCCTAAAAACAAACTCCGTCTGGCGCTGCCGACGGTCTGCCGACGGGTTGACAAGTTTAAGCCGCTGATAGAGACTTTGCTGGCGCAGGGATATAAAAAATGGGAAATCGGCAATTACTGGGGATTGTCGGTGCTGCCGAAAAACGGAATTGATTTAAGCTTTGACGCGCCTTTATATATGCTGAATACCCAAGCCATGCAGATGGCTAAAGAGATGAATGCCGGACGGGTGACGCTTTCGGTGGAAGACCAGCTTGACAACCTCAGCCTGATTGCCGCGCAGGCGCCTTTACCGGTGACAATGGTGGTTTATCAGGATGCTGCATTGTTTACCAGTGCCGCCTGTATTCGCAGTAATGCCTGCAAAGATTGTCCGCGCGGTGAAAAATGGCTGAAATTGGAGAAAGACGGACAGAAATATCAGGCTTTGTCGAAGGACTGCCAGACGATGCTGTTTGCCGAACAGCCGTTGTGTTTTGCGGCGGAGGCGGCAGAAATTAAGGCGGATTACTATCGGGTTGATTTTGTTTATAAATCATATGAAGCAGCCAAGGCTGCGCAAGTCTGGAATAAAGTCCGCCGCTTTGAAGATGTTGCCAACTGTCGAAAAGCTAATCTTTACCGCTGTTTATAGAATTGATAAAAGGATTTTCCGACCCGGCCGGGAGACGGTTCGGTTCCGGCCGGGAAGAAACGGCAGTGTTTGGAGCGCCTGCCTTAATTGCGGAAATATTTTTTTTGATAGTTTTGCGGCAAGCCGGGACAAAAACCTTTGCTCAAACCCAGTTTAATCCGATAAAAATCCAATAATCGCGCGATGATATGGAAATCTATGTCCGCCGACATAACTTCCTGAGCGTCTATCCGAACCGGCGGAATGCCTGTGGCCCGGCTGACTTCCTCCAGGCTGAGTTTTTTCTGCCGCCGGGCGGAATAAAGTTCTTCCGCCAGGTAATAAGCACCGTCAAAAGGGAGCTCTTTCCAGTGAAAAATATATCTGTCGTCCATTAGTCGTCTCCGAGGCTGAGGCGGAACTTTTCGCCGTAAAGTGCGAGGTAACGGATTAAGATGTCCAGATTGACTTGAGGACTGTCAAATTGTCCGCTTTCAATCTTATCAATCACGTCAACGGAAACATTGAGTTTTTTGGCGCAGATATCAATCGGCTCCTGCTGTTCGGCACGCAGCCAGTGAAATCTCCAGCCGAGATTTTGCTTATCTTCAATGATAAAATGGGACAAATCAGCTTGCATAACAACCTATCCTTTCAAAAGGCGGGAGGAGCTGAAACCCTGTACATACCCATATACAGTTATGCTTATTACCGTATCCGTGCCGGACGAAGCCGGCACGGTACGGGTATTCGCAATACTCCTCCCCTTAAAAAGGGTACGAGTGCAGATTAACGCCTGCTGCGTTGGGTATGTAACATATTTATCTGTGTCGGGGTTTCAAACCGTCCACACTGAATTATTATATGTTATAACTTAAGAATTTTACAAAGCCAATACCGTGTTTATAAAATTCAGCAGCTTAATCAGGTTTTATTTGTTTCGAGCTGCCATCAAAACAAAACCCTCAGACCTGAAAGGTGTGAGGGAGCTAGTAACTGTACCAGTCGGACAGCCCTCCTTATTCGTGCGGAAGCCGCCTTATATTGGAGGCTCCCTCACATGAGAGGGTCTTGTAACTGATGAAAGAATTACTAGGTTCCCGCCCGCTCTCACGGTTAATCAGGTTTGGGGTTCGGACGAAACCGGACTTACCTTGCCTGAAAGCTGGTTCTACTGTAAATGAGAGCCGGCTAAATTGCAAGGGGAAATTTATGTAAGGCCAAGAGATGATTTTAAGTTTGATTGATATATCCGGCTGTTTTTTTATTATGTTCCGGTTTGAGCGGAATGTTCGGATAAAACCGGAAAGGCGTATAAATTCAGATTACCCGGTCAAGCCGGGTAATGACAGGGGAGGGAGCACTGATTATCCGGTCAAGCCGGGTAATGACAGGGGAGGGAGCACTGGTTATCCGGTCAAGCCGGGTAATGGCACGGAGAAAGGACATGAATTATATGGTTATCAGAGCAATGGCGGAGGGAGGACAACGAGTGAGGAACGTGAAGGAAAAACGCGGGATTAAAAAATATTTTGAACAAAAAAGAAAAAACGTTCGTTTTAAGAAGTGTCAGACTTAAAAAAACAGGGAGTTTTATTTATGAAAAAATTTTTGATGCTGTTGGCTGCGGTAACGATGTTAAGCACGGGGACGGTTCAGGCTTTTCCCGGCCACGGCGGGGCGCATTTCCGTCCGGGGCCTGTTTATTCGTATCATCGGCCGGGAGCCGTCAGGCACAAGCATCACCGCAGCGGGACGGCTCTGGCCGTGGCGGGGACGATTGTGGGAATGGCGGCATTAGCCAATTTGCTGACGCTGCAGCAGACGGTTCAGACCTATGTGCCGGTACAAACCGCCGTTGTGCCGCAGCCGGTTGCGACTTCCAACTGCACAACTACCGTTAACAACGGTGTAACGGTTCAGCAGTGTGTGACGACCGGATATTAATTAAATATCAAATAAAATGAACTTTAATGACAACAGTCTCGTTCTAATAAGGGTAAGGAGTTTGAAACATGGATGACATTTCTCGTTTGTTACAGGAGGCCAAGCCGCTGTATTTTGCCCGAAAGCGCCGCAACAACCGGATTAAAGCAACACTCGGAATGCTGGTGTGCGTGGTGATGATGAGCAGCTTGTGGCCGCAGAAATACAACACCTATACCCTGCTGCCGGATACGGAGTTTGAAAATCAGGTGGCGCAGATAGAAGAAGGTTCGGTTATTGAAGATATGGGCTTGCCGGTTGACGAATACGGCTTGTTGATGGTCGGCTAAATGAAAGAAATTATTGCAGCGCATCAGGGCCGGATTAAGGCAATTATCAAAAAATTGACCGGCTCGTATAATGAAGACATCGAACAAGAGGTTTATATCAAGACCTGGCGGAATCTGGACCGCTATCATGAAGAAGGGAAGTTTGTTCAGTGGATAAGCGCTTTGGCTGCCAATGTCTGCCGCGATTATCTGAAATCCAGTCAGCACCGGGCCGAGCTGCGCAAAGCAGGTGACGAATCAATTTTGGAAAAAGTGGCCGTCGGCGGAAAAATCGAAGAGCGGTTTGATGCCAGAGAGCGCCAGAAAATTATTCTGAAGGCCGTGGACACTCTGCCGAAAAAGCTGCGCCAGGTGATTATTCTGTTTGAGTTTGAAGAGATGAGTTATGAGCAGATTGCCAAAAAGACCGGCGATCCGGTCGGAACCATCAAATCCAGACTCTTTAATGCTCGGAAACTTTTGAGCGAAGTGTTACAACCGTTAAAAGGAGAATGATAATGAAGAAAGTTTTATTAACTGCCGTTTGTTTCAGCGTTATGGCTTTGGGCGCCCTGAATGTTCAGGCTGCCGATGATATGCCGCTGCCGCCTCCGCCGCCGCATCACGGAGATGAAATGCTGCCTCCTCCTCCGCCGCCGGGTGCCGATAAAGCGATGGAGAAGAAAATGGAAAAGATGGAGAAAAAGATGTCTAAAAAACTGGCGGACGATTTGGGACTGACAAAAGAGCAGCAGGAGCAGGCCGAGAAAATCCGCAAAGAAGGCCGTGAAAAGCTTAAACCGCTGTTTGAGGAGATGAAAGACATTCGTGAGAAGATGGATAAGTTGCGTGAAGACAATATGCTGGAGTTTGAAAAAATTCTGACTCCGGAGCAGAAAGAAAAGCTGAAAGACATCAAAGCCCGGCATCATGAAGAAATGAAAAAGCGCCATGAAGCCAGGAAAGCCCGTCATGACATGCGCCGTGACCGCCATGAGAAGAAGCTTCATGACGTTCATGACAAAGACTGATTTTTCAATCAGTAAATATCCCGCCGTTAAGGCGGGATATTTTTTTGTTGGCAATTTAAAATTAACCGATATATGCTTAATTTATTACGGATGTTTGTCAGCGAGGGAAAAATGCCGATAGCCGGGTTGATTGTGATTTTATATGTGGTGATTGCCGAATGGCGGATTGCCAAGATGAAAAAACGCTGGATCAGTTGTGTGTCCAGCTTGGCCAAAATGCAAAAAGACAAAACGCTCTGGTATTCCGGCGTTCTGCCGCAGGCTGATGCGCTTTGCCTGTTTGAGGATGCAGACGGAAAGTATTTGATTTCGACGCTGAACGGCACGCCCTCCGCCGATTTTTCCAAGATTAAGCGCTGGATTTATCTTAAAGATTTAGAAAATTTGTAAAATTTAATTTGCACGGCAGTCAAAAAGTGTTAAACAAGTTTCCGTGAAAATAGGAATTTTGTTTATATTGTTGTCTTAAAATTATTTTTTTATGAAAAGAAAAGATTTTTATCTGTTCCGCCACGGCGAAACCGAGTATAACCGCCTCGGGCTGCGTCAGGGGCAGGGAATTGACGCCGGGTTAAATGAAACCGGGCGTTTGCAGGCTCAAAAACTGGCGGTTTATCTGGAAGAAAAGGAGATAGAGGTGATTTATACTTCTCCTTTGCGGCGGGCAAGGCAAACGGCAGAGATTGCGGCCGTACGGCTCTGTATTGCGGTTATCAGTGACGAACGCTTGCTGGAAGGCAATTTCGGTGCGGCGGAAGGGCTGTCCAAAGAGGAAGTGAAACGCCGGTGGCCGGAGATTATTGACAACTGGTATAAGCCGGGTTTGGCGATGGCACAGGGATTTCCGGGCGGAGAGAGCAAAGCAGCCATTCAACGGCGGATGCAGCAGGCTCTGGCCGATTTGCTGGAGAAGCCCGAAAGTGTTATCGGCATTTCTTCGCACAGCGCCGCTTTGCGCTTTTTGCTGATGACAATGGGCGGCAACGGCGAAAAACTGCCGAATGCCGAAGCCATACACGTTGTTTGGGATGGAAACTGGCGGATAGAAAAATGACTTGAGGATAAAAACCGGGTGTGCAGCCCGGTTTTTTTGTGTCATAAAATTTTGTTGCGAAAATGTAAATTTTGTCTATAATGTTGTCAAGTTATGAAAGTTTGAGAAGGAAGAAAAATGCCCCGTTCCAAAACAATTCAATCCGGCAGGCCTGTCCGCAGCTGGGAACAGCCGTTTCTGGTGGCCGATTTGTTTCAGACTTATCTGCCGATGCTGGTCCTGATTGTCATTATGGCTCTGTTTATTTATAATCTGGGATATTTTTACGGGTTGGACTGGCGCTATATGAGTCTGCTGCGGACAAGGGACTATTACAGCGGAACGCTGCCGGGGCTTGTTCTGGGGCTGATTTTATACACTTCTCTGATAGTACAGATTTTAGACAGTTCTTCTGGGCCGTATCAGAAACTGCTGCATAAGCTCCGCTTTTGGTGGGCAAAATATGACGGGCCGGCAGACAGCCTGCAGCAAATTGCGCGTTTGAAAACCGAGCTGTGGAACAGTGCCTTGGAGCAGTGGCTCTTGCGGTTGCAATTGGCAAAAGCTTACGGCAAAAATACATACCGCAAATTATCGCGGCGGCGGGGGCGGAAGGTTTCGGTAGAGCGTTTGCAGCGTTTTCTGGCTGCCGAAAAAGGCCAATATGACAAGCTGGTTTATAAATATGAGCTTTCGCGGAAGAAAATGTGGCCCGAGTTAAAAGTGCTGGGCGGAATTGCTCTTCGTATCGGCGGATGGAGCCTGCTGGGAGCAGCGGCGGTTGCGGCAGTTTATTTTTTGTTTTTGATTCCGGTGTACGGGAAAGTCTGGGCAGCGGCTCCGGCTTATTTCTTCGGCGGATTCTTTGTTACGGTTATTGTGCTGCTGGCGGATCTGGCGTTGCGGGTTGTTCACCACAATCGCAGCGTTTTGCTGCTGACGGCGGCAGTGTGGGGAAGTTTTTATTGCGGCATGCTCGGCTGCCGGCAGGATTTGCAACAGCGGGAAGTGCGTGTTATTGACGACGAAAACCGGGAACATTATCTGACCCGGGCGGTCAATCGCGGTTATTTTGTCCGCAGCGGCAGCGAAGTTCTTTTTATTCCCAAACTCAAAGCCGTCCGTTTGGAACAGGATTTATAGCGGAAGTCCGTTCTCAGGGCGGGATTCTCTGATGAGATTATCGACGAACGGGGGCAGGGTTTGTCCGGCCGGGCCGTAGATATGGTGGTCGAAGTAATAGTTGTTGGCGGTTGGTTCGAGTGTAAATTCCCAGGTGTCGGCGCCATGGTATTTGGCTGTCTGCACAAAGGCTGCGGCGGGAAAAACGACGCCGGAAGTTCCGATGGAAATAAATAAATCGCAGTTTTGCAGCAGTTGTTCGACCTTGTCCATACAGAGCAGATTTTCTCCGAAGAAGACAATATTCGGTTTCATCATGCCGCTGATACCGCATTGAGGGCAGGTTGTTTCAGTATCGACATCGCCGAAAGTTTCCAAGATATGGCCGCAGTTAAGGCAGACGGCCTGGTTGATTTGTCCGTGAATATGGCAGATATTTGTATTTCCGGCTTTTTCGTGCAAGGTGTCAACGTTTTGGGTGATAACGCTGACGGTGCCCGGGTATTCTTTTTGCAGTTTAGTGATGGCGAGATGTGCCGGGTTTGGTTTGGCCTTTTGAATTTCAATTTTCAGTTCATTGTAAAAATCGTGCACGAGGGCAGGATTGCGCTGAAAGCCTTCGACGGTGGCAACGTCTTCAACGCGATGGTTGTTCCATAAACCGTTGGAACTGCGGAAGGTTGCCAGGCCGGACTCTGCGGAAATTCCGGCTCCGGTCAGAATGACGATATTTTTATAAAGGCGTGACATTGTTCATCTCCTTGTGTGGCATTTGCCTTTAATATAGCGCTTTTTTTGTTTCTGTCTGCATTTTTTTATAGAAATCTTTACCATAATGTGGTATTTTATAGACAAATAAACGACAAAAAAAGAGAATGTTATGGGAAAAAGACCTCGAATCAGCCGATCGGATTTGCCTAATCAGGAACGGGTTGCGCTTTTGAACAAGTTTGATGCAGCGTTTGGTGCATTTCAACGTTTGCAAGAGCGGCGCCGGGCCTGTTCCGACGAGGCGGAAAAGCGGCGGATTAACACGCTGCTGAACGGCTATCGTTCAGAATTTCAGCAGTTGTTTGCACAA
>ENA-UOJC01004374-UOJC01004374.1-human-gut-metagenome-genome-assembly--contig:-C104-NODE-4374-length-11980-cov-15.458197_pt1 | contig 11980 bp, 8 predicted proteins | sample MGYA00242339_ERZ723886 | MGnify/ENA metagenome assembly ERZ723886 | reverse complement strand
GCACTGGATATTGTGTCACATATGACACAGACAGCCAATCCCGTAACGCTGACTTCATAAGCATTGCCCTGCGGGCAATCCGCAACCCTCGGCCTGAAAGGCCGTCAAACTTAAGAACCCTTGGGCCGAAGGCCCATCCATCTTAAGAACCTTTCCCTTCACAACCCTCGGCCTGAAGGGCCGTCAAACTTAAGAACCCTCCGGCCCATAGGGCCGGTCCATCTTAAGAACCCTCCCTTATAGAATTAAAAAAATTTTCCTCTTCTTTTCAAAAATGAGGACCTGCCGTTACTTATATAGTAGAGGGACATGAAAGGCCCGCGGTTTTGCAGGAAATCACTCCATATGTTTCCAAGTGCGCATAAGAAATGATTCTATGGAGTGATGGAAAGCAGAAAAGGTACCGCCTTTTCCCTCGCCTTTTCCGGAAAAAGGTAAAAATTCAGTATCAACTGAAAAAACAGCAGAGAAATCCAGGACTTCATCATCTATCTCGGCAGAAATGACGGGAGACTCATGTATGACGCGCGCCGTCGTACTTCGGTACAGCAGCGGCCGTAGACCATGCAGACACCGAACTCATTGGGCATAGGGGATGGAAAGGCACCGGGTTTCTTTGTGGTGAAAAAGCAGCTTCATGGAGAGCTGCTTTTTTCTTCACTATAAAAAGGACAGCACGAAAACACGGACATAGGCAGCCCATGTGAATGAAGCAGCCCCCAAAAAAGAGACTTTGGTACTTCGCCATTTACCATTGGAGACAGGAAGGTAAATCCCGTAACGTCCTTGTGTCCCCTTGAGGTGGCAAGGGAACTTGATTCGTGGGCCGCTTCTCTCTCCTATGAATCCAGTTCCTTTGCTACCCTCTATGCAGGGGCATAATAGAATCAATGATGAGAAGGCTGCTCTTCAGAGCTTTATTGTCCACTGTGCACATCCTGCATAGGATGTGCAAGTCGGGCGAAGTAAGGCGCCTAGCCTGCCCATAAAGGCGCTTTCCTTTTGTCGCCCGACCGATACCGCGGGGGAAAGGTGGTGCTGTAAGGCACTAAAGGGGGGAAAAAAAGCCACCGGAGGTGGCTCATCATCGTAATGCGTATCAAACTATATGACTCATAAAGCCAATCCCGTAACGCTGACTTTATAAGCATTGCCCCTAAAGGGGAAACGACTCACTACATTTTGCGCGTCGCTAGCGCTCCTTCAAAATGTGTTCGCTGTGCACCGCAGAGCGGCAATCCGCAACCCTCGGCCCGAAGGGCCGTCAAACTTAAGAACCCTTGGGCCCGAAAGGGCCCATCAATCCTAAGAACCTTTCCCTTCACAACCCTTCTACACAACCTGCCGCCGACAGGTGGCCACAACCCTCGGGCCAAAGGCCCGTCAACCTTCACGCCCGCAGGGCCTGTCAACAAATCTCTGACTGATACATCTGCCCAGTTTCCCCGACTATATGACCAGAGAGGCGAAAAGGCCTGGCGAAGGGTCTTTCCAATTCCCGCGGTGCACAATCCATGGAAGCGGGGAGGAAAGACTGGGAACCTTCATGAATTTCTCCTCTCCGGCGCGCCGAAAACTCCATAAAAACTCCTGAGGCATGACCTGTCAGACATGACGGTGGCAACGATGGCTATACCTGTTCTTCCTTGACGACACAGACATTCCGCTTAGGCGGCTACCCCTGGCCGATTCATCGAAGCAGAATGCCTGAGCCCTACCGTGGAGCGGCATGGGACCAATCAGGAGTTTTTACAATGAAAAAAGCAGCTCCATGAGGGGCTGCTTTTTTTATGCTGTCAAATCGACCGTAGCGGAGCGGAGTGGAGAAATCCCATTCCACCATGGTACAAGCCTCATTACGGTGGGAGATTTCCGGGTTCAGAGTCTCAATAGAACAAAAAGCATGATCATTTATAACCACATGCGGCATCGCTCGAAATGACGTAGAGGCTGTAGGCTGTCATTTAATAAAATAGAATTAAAAAATTTTTCCATCCAGGGGGGTCAAAGAATTGAGACCTCTGCGATATTAATAATAGAGGGATGAAAAGACCTCATGAGACGATGAATCCGATTTCCAAACGGCCATCCTCCACATCCGCGGTAAAGAGAAGGGCAGGGGAATGAAGAATCATCAGGGAATTCCACTTTTCAATCCTCCCTTCTTCTACAATCGGCCGATGATAGACAGAAGAAAATGCAGTACCCAAAAAACAGAAGACAGAAAAGCAATAAGGAAGAGCGCTCGCAGGACTTTCCTCTCTCTGACGACATGTTCCGAGCAGCACCCACGTAAGCGGGAGAGCCAAGGCGCGGACGCCTGATTCATTGGTTGAACTTACCTGGAGACTCCCCTGATAGGCTTTTCTGTTTTTTGCGTGGCATGACATAGATTGTCATGACTTTTTGTATAATAGAAAGCAGGAAAACATATTTCATTATTTTTTCTACGAGCCCTGGTATAATACAGGTAGTAATTATAAGGGGGTTCCTATGGCTGACATCATTGATTTGAGGGACGGCGTATATGAGAAGGTTATTTCCCGGGACTTTGACAAAAAGCTGACAAAGGCGCTGGCGGATAAGGAAATCTGGGCGGATCGGGAGGATGTGGATGCCCAGGAGGCAGTGGGGTATTTGTCCTCTTATCTGGAAAAGCTGATCCGGCTCTGTCTGAAGGATATTGCCGACGAAAATCAGGACCACTGCGTGAAAGATGAGCTGGCACTGACAAATGAGCTGGTAGAAAAGCTGGCGTCCCGGATTGCAAATCTGGGAGATGGCCATGATGTGACGGCGGAGCAGTTCCTTTTGAAATCCCTGGAGCATCGAGCCAATAAGATTGCCAGGAAGAAATGGGAAGTGCCGGCTACGTCTCTGGTGAATTCCTTCCTCTTTACCAATTCCCGGGATGATGTATCTATGATTCATGAGCTGAATCGGGAAATCATGACCTGTGACCGCATGGATATGCTGATTTCCTTTATTCGCTTTTCCGGTCTCTCCCTCATTCTGCCCTGTCTTCGCCAGTTTACCGCCGGCGGCGGTCATCTCAGGGTGGTGACCACCACTTACATGGGTGCCACAGATCCCAAGGCAGTGAAGGTGCTGTCGGAGCTGCCGAATACGGAGATTCGGATTTCCTATAACGTGAAGGAAACCAGGCTTCATGCGAAGTCCTATATGTTCTATCGGGACAGCGGATTTTCTACGGCTTACGTAGGATCCTCCAATCTGTCTCGCGCCGCCATTGCTGACGGTATGGAATGGAATATGAAGGTCACTGAGCAGGACCTGCCCGGTATCATTGCCAAGATGAAAGCCACCTTTGATACCTACTGGCATTCCGACGAATTCCAGCCATTTCAGGCATCGGACTTTGATAAACTGAGCCGTGCCATCGACCGGGAAAGGGGACGAAAGGAAGAGGGGAGCGACACCAACTATTCCTTTGATATTGAGCCCTATCCCTACCAGCAGGCCGTGCTGGATGCCCTTCGCACAGAAAGATTGGGGAAGAACCGCTGGCATAATCTGGTGGTGGCGGCGACAGGCACCGGGAAGACGGCTATTTCTGCCTTTGACTATCGGAATTTTTATCAGAGCCGCAAGGGAAATGCCAGGCTTCTTTTTATAGCCCACAGAGAGGAAATCCTGAAACAGAGTATTTCATGCTTCCGTCAGGTGATGAAAGATCCAAACTTTGGGGAGCTGGCTGTAGGAAATTATCATGCCGCCCGCAGTGAGCACCTTTTCATGTCCATCCAGACTTTTAACAGTCAAAGATTTTGGGAAAAGATGGATCCCCTCTACTATGACATGATTATTGTAGATGAATTTCACCATGCGGCGGCCAAAGGGTACCAGAAGCTTCTGGACTGGTTTCATCCGAAAATCCTGCTGGGCCTTACGGCTACGCCGGAACGAATGGATGGGAAGAACATACTGAACTATTTCGGCGGTCATATGGCGGCAGAAATCAGGCTTCCCGATGCCATTGAGCGGCGCCTGCTCTGCCCCTTCCATTACTTTGGCATCGACGATCCAGTGAGCCTTTCCAATATCAAGTGGACCGGCGGCCATTATGATATAGAAGAACTGGAAAATGTATATACCGGGGAAGGGGCCCTGGCCAGCCAGCGGGCCCGTGCCATTATCCAGGCCCTGGAGCGGTATACAGCGGATATGAGAGACGTGAAAGCCCTGGGCTTCTGCGTTTCTAAAAAACATGCCCATTTTATGGCAGACTACTTCAACCGGCAGGGTATCAAAGCCCTGGCTCTGGATGCGGACAGCCCGAAGGATGTTCGAAATGCGGCCAGGCAGAAGCTGGAAAGCGGAGACATCACCATCATTTTCGTAGTGGACCTTTTCAATGAAGGGGTGGATATTCCTGCGGTGAATACAGTCCTCTTCCTTCGTCCTACCAACTCCATGACCATTTTCCTTCAGCAGCTGGGGCGCGGCCTTCGCCTTTTCCCGGAGAAAGACTGCCTCACGGTACTGGACTTTGTAGCCCAGGCCAACAGGAAGTACGACTTTGCCTCCCGCTATGCCTCTCTTCTGGGCAAAAGTCATGTGGTCATCAAGAAAGAAATCCAGGATGGATTTCCCCATGTACCTAAAGGCTGCTCTATTCAGCTGGAAGAAATCGCTGCCCGCCATGTACTGGAAAATATTAACAGCCGCCTTCGGAAAAATGAATTTTATATGGACATGGTGAAGGAACTGGCTTCGGCCACCGGCCATATTCCTACATTGGAAGAATTTTTCAAAGCCACCGCCATCCATCCCCATACCTTTTATAATGAAAAACATACCTTTGCCCGCCTTTTGGCTGATGCCGGGCTCATTCCCGATTTTCCGGTGACCGAAGAGGAAGAAGTCCTTCGGAAAGCCCTGCCAAGGGTGCTTTCCATGGACTCACCCAAATGGATTTCCTTCATGGAAAAATGCTATGAAACTATGCCGCCTGCCCTGACAGAGATGGATAAAAAATATCTCCGCATGTGGCAGCTCACACTGTATCCGGAAGGCGGCAAATGGAGCTGCCCGGCACCGGAAGACGCAGTGCGTCGTTTTCAGGGACAGCATGAACTGACCGATGAAATCAAGGCACTCCTTCGCTGGCAGTATGACTCCATCGATATCATTCCGGAAAAGCCGGACCTTCCTTACCAAACGCCTCTGGAAGTATACTGCAACTACAGCAGGGATCAGCTCTTTGCCGCCCTGGGCTTTGCCAAACCCGGCAGCATCAGGGAAGGCGTGAAATATCTGACTCCTGAAAACAGCGATGTGGTGACTGCGCCTACCGATGTATTTCTGGTGACTCTCAATAAATCAGAAAAAGAATTTTCCGATACTACCCTGTATGAAGACTACTCCATAGACAGACAAACCTTCCACTGGCAGAGCCAGAGTACCACCACGCCGGAATCCAAAACAGGACAGCGCTATATCCACCAGAGAGACAACGGGACCACCGTGCTCCTTTTCGTAAGAAGTGCCAAACAGGATGCCTACAAATCCTCCATGGCCTATACCTTCCTGGGTCCTGCCCACCTCATGAGATGGGCAGGCTCACAGCCCATGACCATCATCTACCATTTGGATAACCCCATCCCGGCCAAGTACATCACCAAAACCGACAGCGCCGGCGTGCTGTAAGGGAAACGGGGAGCTGCATACCCATCCTTCCCGCTTGCCCTGTCATTTCGAGCGGAGGCACAAGCCGCTATGAATCCCTCTTCCCATGGAGCCAGTGAAAGAGAGACGAGAAGTCTTCCTGCACTACGTTAAGAATGGTTTATGGTATTTCTAACGACATAGCCCCTTCCCGCCGGGCGGGTCATTCTGAACGCAGTGAAGAATCTCGGTACATGACGTTAATGACTTATAAGCGGTTAAATACCAGTCAGCGGGAAGAGCGGCTGCATGACGCTGCAGCCACCTGCCGTCCTGGCAATTCTCAAATCTCTATATTCCCAAAGGAGCCCCTCATGAGAAACAATCCAAAAGCCGGAGAAATCTGGCACCACTTCAAAAACCACGACTACCAGATCATAGCCATAGCCACCCATACAGAAACAAGAGAAAAACTGGCAGTCTACCGGGCACTTTACGGCGACTACGGTATCTACGCCCGGCCTCTGGCCATGTTCCTGTCGGAAGTGGACCATGAAAAATATCCGGACGTGAAACAGAAATACCGTTTTGAAAAGAAAGGTGAAGGAGACGGAAAATCCTGATGAAAACCATTCATGTGGCAGCGGCGGTGATTGTAGAAAACCATAAAATATTTGCTGCCCGCCGGGGCTATGGAGAATTCAAAGGATACTGGGAATTTCCCGGCGGCAAAATAGAAAAAGACGAAATGCCGGAAACAGCCCTTCGGCGGGAAATCAAAGAAGAACTGGCCGCTGATATCAAAGTAGACCGACTCCTGGGCACCGTGGACTACGACTATCCCCAGTTTCACCTCACTATGGAATGCTACCTGTGCCACGTAGCAAGGGGAACCCTGACTATCCTGGAACATTCTGCCTTCCGGTGGATGAAGAAAGAGGAACTGGAAAATGTGGACTGGCTTGGCGCGGACAGGATAGCAGTGGAGTGGGTGAAGAAACTGTAATAAAGTTGGAACAATTCGTTTTTAATGGGAATGAATCATGGATATACAAGGAATCCATTCGTTAGAAAACAGGGCCGTGCCCAAAGCACCCATAAACCCTACATGGAGGGGCATCATATCATTCCTTTGGCTGTGCAGCCATCCTTTGACCATAGCCTGGACGTGTACGCCAATCTTATCTGCCTCTGCCCCATCTGTCATAGAAAAATCCATTTGGGGCTGAAAGAGGATAGAAAAGATATGCTGAAAGAAATCTACGACCAGCGTGGAGAAAGATTTGAAAAGAGCGGACTTAGGGTAACGGAGGATGAATTTATAGAGCTGGGGTTGAGATAGGATAGGGACAAGAAAGCAACCGTTATACTGTTTGAGATGGTTACAGAGAAGCATAGAATTTTATCCATTTCTATTGCATTTGTCGTAGAAAGCCTGCATATGATATTATTAGATTAAATCATACAAAGAAATAAAATTTTAAACTACATGGCGGATTATAAGGAGAATTAAAAATGCGTACTTTTTGGATATTTATTGGTCCCTTTGTTAATAGTATTTGGTACTATGTGCTATTCGTGATTCCATTTGGATTTTGGTATTACTTCTTTTGGAGAAAGTGCAACGCTAGAAAGAAGCAACTTCAAGAGTTACAGACTTTATTGGAAAATTATAAAGGACAATCTTTTAATGAAAAAGGAGTTTTTGAGAATTTTAAAGCAGCAATGAAGGAGTCGAGCTTTGCTTCTTTATGGAAACAGTATGAAACTTCTTTAATCCATGTAGGCCCGGACATGGAAGGCAGATATCAAATCTATAGCACAGAAAATGCGGAATACTACTTCAATAGTGAAACATTATCCCGCGGCCTTATGGTTGGTTTTTGGAAGAATCTGGCCGGAATATTTACGGCCATTGGTATTTTAGGAACTTTTCTTGGCCTTACTGTTGGTCTCAATGGAATCAATATTGATTCTAAGGATTTGGAAGTTTTAAGTTCCGGAATCCAGAATTTGTTTCAGGGATTGTCAACAGCTTTCTTAACCTCGGTAGCGGGTATAATCTGTGCTATTGGCTATAATATTTATTATTCCTACCTTATGAAAAATTATAATATTCTTATAGATAAGGTGGCGGAAGGACTAGATTTCATTTTTACTCATAAAAATACAGAGCAGATATTAGCAGACAGCCTTATTGAATCAAAGCAGCAGACAGAACAAATGAAATTATTCAGTACACAGCTTGTGACTGCTATTTCAGAAAGTTTGGATACCAGCTTCCAGGAGCAGCTGGTTCCGGTATTTAATGACTTAAAGGAATCGATTGACAAGCTGAATAGCAGCGGGGCTGATGCTTTGGCCGGAAGCATTGACGAAAAGACAGGTAAGCAGCTGGCTTCTTTTGCTGCAACGTTGGACAAACTGCAGCAGTCCATGAATCTTGCCTTTGAAAAGTCTGCTAAACAGAATGAGGACAATGCAAGGCAGCTAAATGAGGCAGTAAAAGCGTTAACAGATGCTTCCAATACAGCTAATCGGTCAATTCTTGAGCATGCTGGGCAGGCGGCCAATACAATGGGTAATGCTTTGACGGGCGCTGCTGCATCTATTTCCAAAACCGGTAATGAACTTTCTACCGTATCGAGCAGTATGAAGAAGAGCTTGGAAGAGACTCTTAGTATGGTTCATGATGATATGGAACGACATGAAGCTGCTTTAAAGACAATGGTTGAGAGTCTGCAGACCACAATTTCCAGAAATAGAGAATTAATTAACTCTGCAGGGGATGCAGCCAGCAAATTTGCGGATGCATCACGGCCTATGGCACAGGTGTCGGAGCAGATTGGTCAGAGTTTGGATAAAGCGATTGATGTCCAGCAGTCTATCAGTAAGGAGTTAAATAGGCAGGCAGGCACTATTCAAACGGCATCTGTGGCAAATGCCAATGCAGTCAAAGAAGTGAACGATGCGCTTAAACACATTGAAACTTCCTGGAAAGCATATGAAAATAACTTCAAGGGTGTTTCTGACGGACTGCAGAAAACTTTTGAAATTTTGAACAAAGGAATTAATGGATATAATGATGCAACGAATAGGGCATTGATTAAGAATTTAAGCGCTTTTGACTCCAGTATCAATACAGCATTATCCGGCATACAGGATTTGAATCAGGATCTTGCTGAATCGGTAGAAGATCTGAATAAATTTATAAAGCAAAAACTTCGCTGAGGTAGTAATTTATGAAAAGGTTCAGAATGAAATCGTCGCAGGAAGCAGATGGTGACGCTTTTAGTACCTGTTTAAGTGACTTGATGGCTGGCTTATTAGGTGTCTTTGTCCTTGCACTAGCGTATTTTATGCTCAATGTAGGCGATATTCAAAATCAATATACCGGTAATACCGAAAAACGAAATGCCATGCTCAAAGAGATAAAGGCCGAAATGAAGCAATATGATGTCGATATTCAAATTGTGGAAGATCAGGGCATTATTCGAATACCGGCAGGTGTTTTATTTGAATCCGGAGAAGCAGATATTAATGGTGAAGGAGCAGAACATATCAATGAATTGTCACAAGTGCTTTATCGGGTACTCCAAGAGGATACTTATAAAAACTCGGTAGATACCATTTTCATTGAAGGTCATACAGATAGTGATCCAATAGAAAACCATCCCCGGTATCGCTCTAATTGGGATTTATCTACCGAAAGAGCCATTAATACATTAACAAAATTGGAAGAGGATAATGAATCACTGAAGCAGCTTAAAAATGCAGTAGGTAATCCTATTTTTTCCTGTTCCGGTTATGCGGATACGAGACCGGTGACGACTGATGAAGAGAGAAAGGCGGAAAATAGGCGTATTGATTTGCGTTTCACTATGATGCCACCTAAAGAATCATCGAGATAAAGGAGTTCCAAATGGAGACCTTACTAGAAACTCTTTCAAAGCTTAAAGAGAGTGGAGTAATTCTGTCTGATTATACTCGCTTATCTACCAAGGAAATGTTTGTGCAGCCTATCGCTATTAACAGACTTATAAGAAGATTGGGAGATATTTCGGGAAAACCAGTCGCAGGTATTGATGTTAATAAACTGTATGGGAAGGTTACTGCTGCTGTAAAAGGGAAAAATAAAACGATTGAGTTTAGCCATAAAGAAGCCAGATGTTTTCCTGTATTGTTATCTATGGCAAAAGACAATAATGAGGTCATACGGTTTCTGCTTGATCATATTGACTTTCAGAAGTCCGCGTCTTTCCGGCGGGCGGTAAATGCATATTTCAATATCTATGCCGACAATAATATGGCAGTTAGTTCATTGGGAAAGAAAATCAGGTCGGCTTTAGCAAAGAATCATGACCTTATTCATGCAGTACCCTATTTAAGGGGACACGAGAATTTTTTATCCGAGAAAGGGCCATACTATCTGGCGGATTACATAACCGAAGGGGTTCTTGCATTTTTCAAAGATAATCCTTTATTCCCCAATTTTTTCCCCTGGACTTTATTTACTAAGAAATCTATTATATTAGCCTCAATAAAGAACAGCCAGAATGACACGCAGGAAATGAATTTGTTCAGAGAAATTGCTCATACCGATTCTTATAAGAATCTTGTCCCCCGTTTGGCAGAAAATGCTATTTTTGCAGTTGATAAAGGAAATGATATCCACTATCGTAATGAGTTGCTTTTTGAATTAAACAAGGCAATGGGGGATCCAAGAGATGATAACCAGGCATATCACTGGGCCGATGTAAATCCGAAGGCAGTGGAGATTTATCTCTATTGGCGAAAGAAAACAGACCTTGATTTGTTCTTTAATATTATCAGCCAGACAACGGTAAGAGACGTATCAGCTGATAAGATGTGGATTTATCGTAAAAGATTCTGGGAAAAATATTTAAGGGATATGAAATATACCCGTGTGGTACTAGGTCCTGAAGCAGAGAAAATTGCTAATCGTTTATATAGGAGTAAGATTCCCTCTTATGCGCGCCTTGAACGCTGCAGCCCGCTGCAGAGTCTATTCCTTTGCAGTATTGGAAACTATGTTTTCTTGGAAGTCAGCCACAATGGTTCAGTAAGAGTCTATCGAATGGGAGAAGCACCAATTCCCTTTTTTGAAAAAGCTGGGTATAGGCGGACATATAGTTATACCGATGTCACGCAGGTCAATTATGTTTACAAGAAAGCGCATCTTCATTCAGAAACTGATTCCTGGCAGAGTGCTTTGAGAAGATGGATTTTTGAACATTGTCGTGCGAATGGTATGTATTGAGTTGTGGCAGTCTTTTGGGTAAAGGGATTGCCTGATTAATAGAGGCTTGTAAAATGAATACATCTTGGAATGTTACTGACTCAGGATATTCTTTTCAAAAGACAGATTCTGTGGATAAACAAAAATGGGAATGGCTCACAGGTGAGCTTGAGATGTTATATTCGGAGGGCAAAGCCTTATATTTGGATTCTTGTTATGTAATCCCACATGATACGGCCTCGTCTTTTAGCGAAGGGAAAAGACATCTTTTAGGCCTGCCACCTGTATTTCCATATGATATCTATGTAACTTCCAATGGACGTATCGGCACATCAGGCTTCTCCTTTACCATCACGTACAGAGATAAGAATAATGAGCCAATTATCAATCCGGTCATCATCGGTTCCTATATTGAAATTCATAAAGTGGGGACGGGCATGTCGTTTATGTTCAATCATGCCCAGTATGATTTGGTTCGCGAGGTCATGCATTTTAATAAAATGGTAGAGGAAGAAACCGATTCGAAAGAACTGGTTCCTTTAGGCTTGGAAATTATGGCTAAAGTCAAAAGCTATATTCAGGCAGCTGATGCAACAGCAGAGCCATATATCAAGAGCACTAAAATAATGGCTCCCGATGCACTCTCCGTTAAAGTAGAAAGCAATGGTGATGGAACCTACCGGGTTATGCCAGTACTCCTAAAAAAGAATATGAGCGGGGAGTATGAAGTTAATGGCGACTCTTTTTCGCGTGCTTATAATCGTAAATTTACTGCACAAAGACACTATCTGGGAGAAGATAAGGTTCAATATGTTTTCACTAAGAAACAGAAGGAGGGGTTGGCAAAAGTCAAGAAACTTGGCAAAGTCAATCAGGAAACAGCAGAAATTATACGAAAACAGCCGCAGAGTATTTTTACTGAAGACGTATTCAATTTTGATATAAATCTATATTCAGATCGCGTGCAGTGCATTGGTGATTATATACGGAAAACCAATCCATTTATGCTGAATGGATTGCATGGTCATTGGCTCCCGGATGAATCCGTTCAGCTTGAAGATGGAGAAGAGTTATCAGACACGGATGAATTAG
>ENA-UOJC01004371-UOJC01004371.1-human-gut-metagenome-genome-assembly--contig:-C104-NODE-4371-length-11986-cov-3.645629_pt1 | contig 11986 bp, 10 predicted proteins | sample MGYA00242339_ERZ723886 | MGnify/ENA metagenome assembly ERZ723886 | reverse complement strand
GGGCGTTCATTCGTTCTCTCTCGGTTCCTCAGGAGCAGGAGCCTGCCGTTCGGTTCGAAACTGAACCCGGACGACAGATGCAGGTTGACTGGGGCACTATGCGTAATGGTCGCTCACCGCTTCACGTGTTCGTTGCTGTTCTCGGATACAGCCGAATGTTGTACATCGAATTCACTGACAATATGCGTTATGACACGCTGGAGACCTGCCACCGTAATGCGTTCCGCTTCTTTGGTGGTGTGCCGCGCGAAGTGTTGTATGACAATATGAAAACTGTGGTTCTGCAACGTGACGCATATCAGACCGGTCAGCACCGGTTCCATCCTTCGCTGTGGCAGTTCGGCAAGGAGATGGGCTTCTCTCCCCGACTGTGTCGCCCCTTCAGGGCACAGACTAAAGGTAAGGTGGAACGGATGGTGCAGTACACCCGTAACAGTTTTTACATCCCACTAATGACTCGCCTGCGCCCGATGGGGATCACTGTCGATGTTGAAACAGCCAACCGCCACGGTCTGCGCTGGCTGCACGATGTCGCTAACCAACGAAAGCATGAAACAATCCAGGCCCGTCCCTGCGATCGCTGGCTCGAAGAGCAGCAGTCCATGCTGGCACTGCCTCCGGAGAAAAAAGAGTATGACGTGCATCCTGGTGAAAATCTGGTGAACTTCGATAAACACCCCCTGCATCATCCACTCTCCATCTACGACTCATTCTGCAGAGGAGTGGCGTGATGATGGAACTGCAACATCAACGACTGATGGCGCTCGCCGGGCAGTTGCAACTGGAAAGCCTTATAAGCGCAGCGCCTGCGCTGTCACAACAGGCAGTAGACCAGGAATGGAGTTATATGGACTTCCTGGAGCATCTGCTTCATGAAGAAAAACTGGCACGTCATCAACGTAAACAGGCGATGTATACCCGAATGGCAGCCTTCCCGGCGGTGAAAACGTTCGAAGAGTATGACTTCACATTCGCCACCGGAGCACCGCAGAAGCAACTCCAGTCGTTACGCTCACTCAGCTTCATAGAACGTAATGAAAATATCGTATTACTGGGGCCATCAGGTGTGGGGAAAACCCATCTGGCAATAGCGATGGGCTATGAAGCAGTCCGTGTAGGTATCAAGGTTCGCTTCACAACAGCAGCAGATCTGTTACTTCAGTTATCTACGGCACAACGTCAGGGCCGTTATAAAACGACGCTTCAGCGTGGAGTAATGGCCCCCCGCCTGCTTATCATTGATGAAATAGGCTATCTGCCGTTCAGTCAGGAAGAAGCAAAACTGTTCTTCCAGGTCATCGCTAAACGTTACGAAAAGAGCGCAATGATCCTGACATCCAATCTGCCGTTCGGGCAGTGGGATCAAACGTTCGCCGGTGATGCAGCACTGACCTCAGCGATGCTGGACCGTATCTTACACCACTCACATGTCGTTCAAATCAAAGGAGAAAGCTATCGACTCAGACAGAAACGAAAGGCCGGGGTTATAGCTGAAGCTAATCCTGAGTAAAACGGTGGATCAATATTGGGCCGTTGGTGGAGATATAAGTGGATCACTTTTCATCCGTCGTTGACACTTGGCAAACAGGGGCAACCATGTATGTCAGATATTACAATCTCACTTCCGAAAGAAGTCAACGGGTACGTTATCTGTTCAACCAGAATCCGACACATTCTGGCTATACGAAAGAGCATACTTATGCAAATCTATATGCTTTTCCGGCAACAAGCAGGAATCTCAGCGCTGAGGCAGGAATTAGAGGTAAAAACGCCCTACCGGGCCATGAATCACCCGGTCATTGGAGTAGTAACCAAAGCAGATTTAGCCAGCATGGAACACATATCTTTGGTGAAATGTTGGTTACGGGAAGCTGGAGCGCACAACGTGTTAGTAACCAGTGCGGTTAATAACAATGGAGTTACAGAACTTTTTTCCTTGCTGCATACAGAAGATGTCTGTCGCTAATTTCGATAGGTTCTCAGATGAGAATGCTGACGGTGATACACAGATAAGAATCAATGAGCAATGAGGGGTGCCGGGCAACCCTCATTGAATAAAACAGGAATTACTTCGCTTCGCCGTTTTTCATTTCGCCCATAGCTTTCAGCTTTTTGGAGATATCGCGGCGTTCTTTGGAGAGCTCGGCATTTTTGATGATGTAATCGTCAACACGATCTTCATAGTCACCTTTCATGCTGGCGATGATGCCCTGGATTGCTTCAACGCTCATCCCCGGCTTGATGTAATCGCTCAGGTTGTCCAGCAGCAGGACGCGCTTCTGGTTGTCACGGATCTTTTTCTCAACGTCCTGAATTTCACGTTGCAGTTTGTTCTTACGACGGAACAGACGAACAAATTCCAGTACGTCCTGGAATGAAGGCTTGGTAGTTTCCATTTGTATACCCCTGATAATGTGAGAGTCGGATTCGTTTAAGCAACCGCTATTCGTTAGGGCCAACATTACTCATAGCTGCCGCAGATGACAATGCTTTTATCCCTTTTCACTATCATACCCTTTATCCTTGCTGAATCGAAGCAGCAGCAAGATGATTCTGAAGTTCAGGAATTATTTGCGCAAGGCCCGGCAAATCAGATTCGATAGCAACTCAAGCTGATGTGCCGTTTCCATGTTCAGCCACACATAACCATAGATTGGTGTTTCCACTACCTTCAGGTCATGGTGGTTATTGAGCAACTGACGCAGCTCTTCCACAGCATCGTTCAATTTTTCCGTATTGGCAAAAACCGGCTGCGGATTACCTTCGTACAGCGCATGAACATGGCGCCGCAGTATTTGCAGCATCATGTGCTGGGTATCACGGAGTTTTTGCGCGATCAATAACACTAATTGGCTGGGGCGCGTGGCCCAGTACGCATTGATTTGCAACTCCAGCATACAAACCAGATTGCGGTTAATGGTCTGGATACCTTCATATATCGATTTTGGAATACGGGTTTCTTTGCTGGCGGGCGCAATCAGCCCACGCATTTTCACGGCATCGGTCAGGAGTTTTTGTAGATGGCTTTCCAGACGTGGGCGTTCGAGTAAGTTCGGTGAGAATGCAGATTGATAGACCCGATTATACTCGGTCAGACTTTTCGCCAGTTGAATGCGCCAGTGGATGAACGCCCGTTGTGGCCAGATACCGGTAAACAACATTGCCAGTAAAGAGCCGAGGATCACATCGCCGCTTCGCCATAACGCCGTATCAATTTCACCTGTCGGGGAACCAACAACAATTGCCAGCGTCACCCCAATCAATAAACCTTGATACGGTTTCTTGCCCAGCGCCAGCCAACCGCAAAGGAACATGGCCGCCGCGCACCAGACTAACATCAGCGGTAACGAGATTAACTCCAGTTGCAGAGCGATAAGACCTAAAATCGAACCCAACACCGTACCGCCAATACGCTCAAAGGCGCGAGGGACAACGTTACCCCAGAACGAGATTGGCCCCATAATCACCACCATGGTGACCAGCGGCCAGGTGCTTTCCGGGATAGTAAACAGGCGGATAATGAGAAAAGTGAGCAGGAATGCCAGCGCGACCCGAGTACCATGCACAATGCGGTAATGGCGGTATACCCGGATTTCAAACGGGCTTAATGACTTATCGGCACGCACGCAGAAACTCCGTAATGAAGATTAAAAGCGCTCATAACACATCTGTCGGCCAGAAGGCGCGCCTCTGAGTTATCCGACGGACATACCGGGAACAGTGTAATTTCCCGGCAGGAGCGAAAAAATTGAAAGGCGCATCTTACTCTTTTCGCTTTCAAAAAAAAGAGTGGTCATCGCGTTAACACACCGCCCTGAGATGAATTAGTGATGTTTTGGCTGCACCGCAACATACATTTCGATATCCCAGTACCCATCTTCCGCGCCATTGTTCAAATAAACCTCGAAGCAGGGCTTTGGTAACATTTCATAAGCACTGTCCTGCAAGAGGCTATTAAAGAACTGATACCAGGGTTTAGCAAAATCATCACCGACTACACGAGCCACCGCAACCGCATACTGACCACCTGAAATTTCTGTCAGAATGACGCCCTCACTGTTTTCGGGAAGCGTAAAGTTATTCGGTACCGTCACAACGGTGTCGCAGCGTAATTTTTCGGCGGGTGTTTCATCTGGATTGTCGTAATAGACAGCAACCCACTCCTTCGGCACAATATTTTTGTTATCTACCCACATCATCAACTGCTCAAAGCCTTTATTTACCGTCTGTTCCCACGGGACAACGAGATGGAAACCTGCAACGGTACGTTTCTCTTCCTGCTTAATCTCGTAGTTCATGACGCCTCCATTAACACTGTTTTTATATACAGTATAGTTGCAATATTAAAACCACAAGGAATGAGTGTTGATTATGCGAGCAGACTCGCACTCCTGCCAGTCTGCTGCAAAAGAAAGGTCAGGCCTTATGGTGGAAATAATCACTCAGGCGGGAAAACATGCCGCCTTCCCCGACAGATTCCAGGGTAACCAGCGGCCAGTGCGCCACCTGTTTATCACGGTCGTAAAGTTCAATTTCCCCTACCCGCTGATGGGCGCTAATTGGCGCGGTGAGCTCTTTACCATCAAGGGTATATTTGGCTTTGATATGTGGAATTTCGGCTTTCGGTAGCACCATCCAGAACTCTTGTTCCGTTCCCAGGTCGATATTTTCTTTATCGCCATACCAGATGCGTTCCGTTCCGACCTTTTTCCCACGGTGCAAAATTTGCACCGTAGTAAAGTTTTGTTGCCCCCAACGCAGTAATTTTCTTGCCTCTTCCTCACGACCTTTTGCACTGTCAGCCCCCATTACCACTGCAATGAGACGACGCTGCCCATCTACAGCCGAAGCAATGAGATTAAACCCGGCACCAGAAGTATGACCCGTTTTCAGGCCGTCAACATTCATGGTTTTATCCCACAACAACCCGTTACGGTTTTGCTGGGTGATACCGTTCCAGGTGAGACTTTTCTCACTGTACATATGATAAAACTCGGGCTCGCCGTGGATGATAGCGCGAGAAAGCACAGCTAAATCATAAGCCGAGCTATGCTGGCCAGGTGCATCCAGACCATGCACTGTTTCAAAATGCGTATCCTTGAGATGCAGCTTCTCGGCATAGTTGTTCATCATTTCAACAAACTGCCGTTGCCCACCGGCAATATAGTCAGCCAGAGCAACACAAGCGTCATTTCCGGAATCCACAATTAAACCACGGCTTAAATCACGTACCGATACGCGATCGCCCTCTTTCAAAAACATCAGTGAAGAACCGACAAACACCGGATTATCTTTCGCCCACGCATCGCGCCCCACGGTGACAATATCGTCTGGCGTAATGCGATGACTATCGATAGCGCGATCCACGACATAACCCGTCATCAGCTTTGTCAGGCTGGCGGGATTGCGCTGTTGATGCTCATTACCCGCGGTGAGGATCTGACCGGTGGTGTAATCCATCAATACCCAGGACCCGGCATGAATCTCTGGAGGCTGAGGTTAAAAAGGATTGTTTTCAGCCGAAAAAACAGTAGATAATTTAAAAACGAACAAAGAAGCAGCAATAATAAGACGGCGTTTAAACTGCAAACCCTCAGGAGTTTCAAATCTCTGTTCTTTTTACGGAAATACTTATGAACTGGCTGGAATAAAGTGCAAGAAAATGTGACTACCCTCTCATTTTTATCTGACATGATCTGTTGCCACTCGCTGCCAAATTGTGGCGCTAAAGCTGATTAGCACGGTGATATTTGATACTCTGGCAGACAGCAGAAATAACGGATTTAACCTAATGATGAATGACGGTAAGCAACAATCTACCTTTTTGTTTCACGATTACGAAACCTTTGGCACGCACCCCGCGTTAGATCGCCCTGCACAGTTCGCAGCCATTCGCACCGATAGCGAATTCAATGTCATCGGCGAACCCGAAGTCTTTTACTGCAAGCCCGCTGATGACTATTTACCCCAGCCAGGAGCCGTATTAATTACCGGTATTACCCCGCAGGAAGCACGGGCGAAAGGAGAAAACGAAGCCGCGTTTGCCGCCCGTATTCACTCGCTTTTTACCGTACCGAAGACCTGTATTCTGGGCTACAACAATGTGCGTTTCGACGACGAAGTCACACGCAACGTTTTTTATCGTAATTTCTACGATCCTTACGCCTGGAGCTGGCAGCATGATAACTCGCGCTGGGATTTGCTGGATGTTATGCGTGCCTGTTATGCCCTGCGCCCGGAAGGAATAAACTGGCCTGAAAATGATGACGGTCTACCGAGCTTTCGCCTTGAGCATTTAACCAAAGCGAATGGAATTGAACATAGCAACGCCCACGATGCGATGGCTGATGTGTACGCCACTATTGCGATGGCGAAACTGGTAAAAACGCGTCAGCCACGTCTGTTTGATTATCTCTTTACCCATCGTAATAAACACAAACTGATGGCGTTGATTGATGTTCCGCAGATGAAACCCCTGGTTCACGTTTCCGGAATGTTTGGGGCATGGCGCGGCAATACCAGCTGGGTGGCACCGCTGGCGTGGCATCCAGAAAATCGCAATGCCGTAATTATGGTGGATTTGGCAGGAGACATTTCGCCATTACTGGAACTGGATAGCGACACATTGCGCGAGCGTTTATATACTGCAAAAGCCGATCTTGGCGATAACGCCGCCGTTCCGGTTAAGCTGGTGCATATCAATAAATGTCCGGTGCTGGCCCAGGCGAATACGCTACGCCCGGAAGATGCCGACCGACTGGGAATTAATCGTCAGCATTGCCTCGATAACCTGATAATTCTGCGTGAAAATCCGCAAGTGCGCGAAAAAGTGGTGGCGATATTCGCGGAAGCCGAACCGTTTACGCCTTCAGATAACGTGGATGCACAGCTTTATAACGGCTTTTTCAGTGACGCAGATCGTGCAGCAATGAAAATTGTGCTGGAAACCGAGCCGCGTAATTTACCGGCACTGGATATCACTTTTGTTGATAAACGGATTGAAAAGCTGTTGTTCAATTATCGGGCACGCAACTTCCCGGGGACGCTGGATTATGCCGAGCAGCAACGCTGGCTGGAGCACCGTCGCCAGGTCTTCACGCCAGAGTTTTTGCAGGGCTATGCAGATGAATTGCAGATGCTGGCACAACAATATGCCGATGACAAAGAAAAAGTGGCGCTGTTAAAAGCGCTTTGGCAGTACGCGGAAGAGATCGTCTAATTTGAAGCCTCCGCCGCTGGTACGGCAGAGGACAATGTTGAGTCAGGCTTTTTGAACGGTGATGCTCCACGCTGCATCGCCAATCTGCTGATAATCGGTGATGGCATGTCCTTCTTCTGCCGCCCACTGTGGGATTGCTTCAGTTGCCTGGGTGCAATCAAACTCAATTACCAACTCATCGCCGCTGGCCATTTCTGCCAGTGCTGCTTTTGCTTCTATGAGTGGAAACGGACAGACCTGCGTCACCACATCCAGCTTTTTAATCGCCATCTTTACACCTTACTTAATTTGCCGCAGCAGTCGCCAGTCGCGCCTTACGCTGCGGTCGAACATACACAAGCCAGGACGCAGTCCAGACTCCGAGAATCATAAATACAAGGCCAATCCAGCCCTGCCAGGTCATCATTGCAGTCATAACCAGTCCATTACCGATAGAGCAACCACCTGCAATACTGGCACCGAAGCCCATCAGTACACCACCTAACCCGCTACGTAATGTTGTTTGTGCATCAGCTGCGCGAACGCGGAACTCACGGCTCGCTTTGGCTGCAATAAATGACCCCACGAAGATCCCTAACACCAGGAAAACGCCCCAGTTAATGTATTTCACGTCACCCGCGACCAGAAATTGCAGAATATTGGCCGTTGGGGAAGTGATTCCTAACCCAAACATGCGTCCGGTTGCTTCACTCAGGGGCCAGGCTAAAAGCGCAATCAAACCGATGAGTACAGCAGTGACAAAGGGATGCCAGCGTTTTTCAAACAGAATATGAGCGATCCCGGTTCGGCGCGGCGGTAAGGTCGCGACTTTGAGTTTTGGCTTCTTCAACTCTTTCATCACCACCCAGAGCGTTATCACCAGCAAAACGGCAACCAACGGCCACACAGACAAATTAAAAGTCTCAGCAATAGAGTTATGTTCAGTACTGTAGTGCTGCAAGGTTTGATTTAAACCACTGGCATGTGGAGAACGCATCACCGCACTCATCACCATATAAGTGAAAAGCGCGATCCAACTGCCGATCAATCCCTCACCCGCGCGATACCAGGTCCCGGTGGCACATCCACCCGCCAGAACAATTCCCAGCCCGAAGATATACCCACCTATAACAGTACCAATCCACGGGAACGCCCCGGCTTCGTAAGTCAGTAGGCCCGCCTGAATTAACGCAAAAACCCCCACGCTTTGTACCGAAATTGCAATCAGCAAGGCGTAAAACATGCGATTATTTTTCGCGATATACATATCGCGAAAACCACCTGTCAGGCAAAAACGCCCACGCTGCATGACAAATCCCAGCAGAGCACCACAAATTAGCCCGCTTAATATCATTGAAAACATAAATTAATTAACCAGATGAATGTTAATGAGGAAATTATTCATGACTGGTGGAATGCAGACCAATAACCAAATTCTCTAAATTAGAACAAATGGTTATTAATGAGGATTTCGATAAAAAAGAATAAAAAAACCGGAGCCAAATATTCATTCGACTCCGGTTGATTATTAGAAAAGATGATTATGCTACGTCTTCGTACTGCGGAACCGGGTTACGGAAGCTCTTGGTGACGCAAGCCAGGTAAATCAGACCGATAGCAGCCCAGATCAGCCCCAGAACCATTGAGCTTTCTTCCAGGTTAACCCACAGCGCACCAACGGTCAGCGCACCACACATCGGCAGGAACAGATACTGGAAGTGATCTTTCAGCGTCTTATTACGCTTCTCACGGATCCAGAACTGCGAGATGACCGACAGGTTAACGAAGGTGAACGCCACCAACGCACCAAAGTTGATCAGCGCCGTAGCCATCACCAGGTCGAAGTTGATTGCCAGCAGGGCAATCGCGCCAACCAGGATGATGTTCATCGCCGGAGTACGCCATTTCGGGTGTACATAACCGAAGAAGCTTTTCGGGAATACGCCGTCACGACCCATTACGTACATCAGACGCGCTACGCCTGCGTGCGCCGCCATACCGGACGCCAGTACGGTAATGGTGGAGAAGATCAGCGCGCCAACCTGGAACGCTTTACCCGCAACGTACAGCATGATTTCAGGCTGTGACGCATCCGGATCTTTAAAGCGAGAGATATCCGGGAAGTACAGCTGCAGGAAGTAAGTTGCAAAGATGAAGATCATGCCGCCGATCAGCGCGGTCAGGAAAATCGCACGCGGGATCACGCGCTCTGCATCTTTGGTTTCTTCCGACAGGTTGCTGATGCCGTCAAAGCCGGTAAAGGAGAAGCACAGGATTGTCGCCCCGGTAATCATCGGGATAACATGCGCATCGCCAGACCAGAATGGACGAGTGCTCGCCAGCGTACCAGCGCCTTCACCTTCAAATACGCCATAAACAACCATGCCCAGAATCACCGCGATCAGCACTACCTGCAACACGACGATTACAGTGTTGAAGTTCGCTACGGATTTCAGACTACGCAGGTTAAAGGCGGTCATAAAGGCCACCAGCGCCACCACAAACATCCACGATGGGATGGAAGGCACCAGAGCTTCAAAATAGATTTTCGCCAGCAGAATGTTGATCATCGGCGCGAACAGATAGTCGAGCAGAGAAGACCAACCCACCATAAAGCCGACAGTCGGGCTAATGGATTTCTGGGCGTAAGTATATGCAGAGCCAGCAGAAGGATAGCGGCGAACCAGCTTCCCGTAGCTCAGAGCCGTAAACAGGATCGCAATCAATGCGAACGCATAGGCTGTCGGCACATGACCATCCGTGAGGCCTGAAACGATACCAAAAGTATCAAACAGCGTCATCGGCTGCATATAGGCAAGACCCATCATTACAACCGGAACTAACGTAAGCGTTTTACGCAATTCCACGCGAGAGGTGTTTGGAGTAACGTTATGCGACATGGTCATTCTCCTTTACGGTGATAACCGTCGCGTAAGCAAAAAATTGCCCCATTTTTTTGGATTCCTCAGCGACAACAACTGTCGATTTTTAGTAAATATCTATCCGGTACGAAGCCCGGCCTCTTGGTATGAATGATTGGTTTGAAGCAAAAAATAACCGACGCTGATGAAACGTCGGTTTTTAGTCATTTTTTGACAGCGGCGCATTGTGCCTAAATGGGGGGGAAATGACAAGAGAATGAGAGGCTTGTCATAATAATTTTTCTTTAAATGGCTGATTTTCCGTCATCAGATTTTGCATAAACACCGGCGATCGCACTATTTGCTAAAATTTCATCCCGCCACCAGCCGCTGGCAAGCCCTGCGGTCTGTTCGTTCCAGCCAATCCAGACGGGTTCAAAGAGAGTTTGGGCGACCACTTTCTTCTCTATTAACGCGCCACTATCGAGAAAACGTTGTGCCAGATAACGGGGTAAATAGCCGCAGCCGAGGCCGCTAATTTGCAGCTCCAGCTTGGTTTTAAAATCGAAAACGGTAATGGCTTCTTGTTCGTCGAGAAGTTGTGAGGCCGTAGAAGCGCCTGCCTGCGCGGTATCCCCCACCACAATCGCCCGATATCGCTTAATAATACGACGATTTAACGGCTCTTCTTCCATGGCTAACGGATGATGAGGCGCGACCGCAAAGACTTGTTCCAGATCGCCCAACCGCGAGAAACCAAACTCACTGGAAGATGGTGGCTCATGCATCGCGCCAACAATAATATCCGCTCGCCCCTGAGTCAGGGCATCCCAGGAACCACCGAGTACGCCATTGATAAACTTCAGGCGCGTCACGCTATGATGTTGATAAAAAGCTTCAATCAGTGGCGCAAGCAGAGAAAAAGGAAACGTGTCGTCCACGCCAATCACCAGCTCGTTTTCCCAGCCTTCATGCAGTTTGATCGCCTGCTTTTCCAGTTCCCGCACGGTATGCAGAACTTCCCGCCCTTTCTCTAATAACATTTTTCCGGTGCGGGTGAATTTAGCGCGGTGACCGCTACGATCAAGCAATTGAATATTAAGGTCGCTTTCCAGCTTGTGAACGGTGTAACTCAGAGCGGACGGCGTCTTGTAGAGTTTGGCCGACGCCGCCGCAAAACTGCCTTCTTTTTCTAAGGCATCGAGGATCATCAACACATCCAGCAGTGGTTTCATACACGCCCCCTTGCAGTGCATGCGGCGTCCTGCTGGCGTGATCGTTTACTCCAGCGGCATTACCAGCGGATCGGGATACTGGTATTCAAATCCCAGTTCATTACAAATCCGACTGCCATCAATAATCTTACCTTTGCCGCTGTCCAGACTATTTCTGAACTGCGGAGGTTCCAGCCCCAGTAAACGGGCCATCTGCGGATAGAAAACATTACGCGCAGGGTGAGCTGGCGCACATATATTATAGATGTGTCCGCCTTTAGGTGCCTGTAACAACAGAGTGATAGCGCCAATAACATCTTCTAAATGGACTAAATTAACACCATGTTCACCATCAGGCGCGGTTTTTCCGGCAAAGAACCGTCCGGGATGACGTCCCGGTCCGACCAGGCCCGCAAGACGCAGAATATCGACCGAAGTACCGGGTAAATTGTGCAGCCAGTCTTCGAGTTCTTCTAATACTCGTCCACTGTTGGTCACCGGATTACGCGGGGTGGTTTCTTTCACCGTGCCTTGCGCGTCGCCATAGACAGACGTTGAGCTGGTAAAAATAATGCGGGGAATACGATGGGCCAGCGCGCTATCCACTAACTCTTGTACCGCTTGTAAATAGAACTCATCGCCGGGGCCGCTACGACGTTCCGGAAGCGTAATGACCAGCGCATCGTCATCCATCAGGGCATCCAGATCGTCAG
>ENA-UOJC01004363-UOJC01004363.1-human-gut-metagenome-genome-assembly--contig:-C104-NODE-4363-length-12020-cov-5.090013_pt1 | contig 12020 bp, 8 predicted proteins | sample MGYA00242339_ERZ723886 | MGnify/ENA metagenome assembly ERZ723886 | reverse complement strand
TCTGTTTTTACCTCACTTTCGTTTCTTTTTTTAGATATTTTGCAATAAATACCTTGTGTTTTTCGCTCGTTTTATGTTATAGTAAACACATAATTGCATCGAAAAATATAACGCATTTTATTTCACATTTATGAAAGGAGTTTATACTTTATGAGCAGACTCGTTATACCTACTAACAGCGAGGCTCAGAATGTCGTAGAGGGGCTTTACAAGGATCTGGAACGGCGCATCATCGCCAGCCCGCCAGGTCTTTGTCCTGTCGACCTGCCATGCACAGACCTGCGGCAAATGCGTTCCCTGCCGAATCGGTCTCGCGCAGCTCTCCAATCTTCTGGAAGACATCCTAAACGGAAAAGGAACCATGAAGCATTTAACCATGCTGGAGGAAACAGCCCGTGTCATCGAAAGCACGGCTGACTGTGCCATCGGCTATACCGCTGCCCAGATGGTTTTAAAAGGACTGGACGGCTTCAAAGAGGATTTTATGGAACATATCTTACACAACCGCTGCCGCAGTAATCTTGATCAGCCGGTTCCCTGTGTGGCTCTGTGCCCGGCCGGAGTTGATATTCCGGGTTACATCGCCCTGACCGGTGAAGGACGCTATGCCGATGCAGTCCGCCTGATCCGCAAGGATAACCCATTCCCAACCGCCTGTGCGCTGGTATGCGAACATCCATGTGAGTCCCGCTGCCGCCGCAACATGCTGGATAATTCTATCAATATCCGCGGTATCAAACGTGTAGCTGTGGATATGGCAGGATATGTACCGGCACCGGTCTGTCCAACCTCCACCGGCAAGCGCATCGCGATCATCGGCGGCGGTCCCAGCGGCCTGAGCGCTGCTTATTATCTGCAGCTGATGGGACATCAGACCACTGTATTTGAAAAACGCAAGACACTCGGCGGCATGCTGCTGTACGGGATTCCTAGCGAGCGCCGGCCAGGCGAGCGCCTGCAGGATGATATCAATGTCATTCTGGAAACCGGTGTGGAAGTCCGTCTTGAAACTTCGGTCGGAAACGATCCAGGACAGCTGTCTCTGGATGAACTCCGCAAAGAATATGATGCTATCTACATCGCCATCGGCGCTCATAGTGATAAAAAGATTGGTATTGAGGGAGAAGATGCCGGCGGTGTTATCTCCGCTGTCGAATTCTTACGTGCTATCGGCGACGGCAAATATCCGGATCTTACCGGAAAGAAGGTCTGCGTCATCGGCGGCGGCAACGTAGCCATGGACGTAGCCCGTTCCTCTGTCCGCCTGGGTGCAGACAAGGTGGCAGTTGCCTACAGACGCCGCAAAGCTGATATGACAGCTCTTCCGGAAGAGGTTGAAAGTGCCATGGCTGAAGGCGTAGAGATCATGGAACTTTACGCACCGGAGCGGATTGAAGCAGACGAGGACGGCCAGGTAAAAGCTCTCTGGGTAAGCCAGCAGATGCCGGGAGAAATCCGCGGCGGACGTCCTTCACCGAAGGCTATCGGCACCGACTCTATCCCGGTTGAATGTGATATCGTCATCGCAGCTGTGGGTCAGGGCATCGAAAGCCGCTACTTCGTAGAACAGGGAATCGACGCCAAATGGGGTGTGATCCAGGCAACCGGATGGACCTCCATCCAGAATATGCCGGGTATCTTCGCCGGAGGCGACTGTGCAACTGGACCGGCAACCGTGATCCGTGCAATCGCTGCCGGCAAGGTAGCCGCAGCCAACATCGACCAGTATCTCGGCTACAACCACGAGATTACCTGCGATGTAAAGATTCCGGAACCGGATCTCTCCGACCGTACTCCTTGCGGACGTGTCAACCTGATAGAGCGTCCTGCCGGAGAACGCAAATGTGACTTTACACTTACCGAATGCGGCATGAGCCTCAAAGAGGCTGGTCAGGAAGCCAGACGCTGCCTGCGCTGTGATCACTTCGGTTATGGAAACTTCAAAGGAGGGCGGACCACATCATGGTAAATACGAATCTTGTATCCATCAAAATTAATAATATACCGCTGCAGGTTCCTGCCGGAACCCGGATTCTGGACGCCTGCCGCGACAACGGTTTTCACGTTCCCTATCTTTGCTATCTGAAAGATATCAACGAGATCGGTGCCTGCCGCGTCTGCGTTGTAGAAGTGAAGGGAATCCACCATCTCGTTACCTCCTGCAACAACCAGGTTCAGGAAGGTATGGAGATCCTCACAAACTCACCGCGGGTCCGCGAAGCCCGCAAGATCAACGTGGAACTGCTTCTTTCCCAGCATCACACCAACTGTCCCACCTGTGTGCGCAGTTCCAACTGTGAATTAAAGCAGGTAGCAAGTGATCTGAACCTGACCGTTGACCGTTATAAAAACGAATATCCGGAAATGATCTGGACTTCTACTTTCCCGCTGATCCGCGATGCAGGAAAATGTATCAAATGTATGCGCTGCGTTCAGATCTGCGACAAGATCCAGACCCTAAACATCTGGGATGTATCCGGAACCGGTTCCCATACAACCGTCGATGTTTCCCACAATCTGGAAATCAAAGAATCCGACTGTTCTCTCTGCGGACAGTGCGTTACCCACTGCCCGACGGCCGCGCTTCAGGAGCGGGATGATGTGGAAGCCATCAATGGTATCCACGGTGAACTTGCAAATGATGACAAGGTAACCGTAGCAGTTGTCGCTCCGGCTGTCCGGGCCGCATGGGGTGAAGAATTTGGTCTTTCCCCGGAATTTGCTACTGACAGACGTTTAGTATCCACTTTAAAATCCGTTGGATTTGACTATGTATTCGATGTTGACTTTGCAGCCGATCTGACCATCATGGAGGAAAGCAACGAGCTTTTAGCCCGCTTACAGCAGCCGGATAAATACAGCTGGCCAATGTTTACCTCCTGCTGCCCTGGCTGGGTCAGCTTTGCAAAGAGCCAGTATCCGGAGCTTCTGCCGCAGCTTTCCACTGCCAAGTCCCCGCAGCAGATGTTCGGTGCTGTCATCAAAACTTATTTTGCACAGAAAAAAGGCATTGCACCGGAAAATATCACCTGTGTTTCCATCATGCCGTGTATGTCCAAGAAGCGCGAACTGACTCTTCCGGGCATGGACAGCGCCGGAACCGGACAGGATATTGATTATGTTCTGACCACCCGTGAGATATGCCGTCTCATCAAGGCCGATCACATCGATGTATCCAGACTTCCGGAGTGCGATTTTGACGATCCTCTCGGTGAAGCAACCGGAGCTGGTGTGATCTTCGGTGCCAGCGGTGGTGTACTGGAAGCAGCGCTTCGTACCGCTTACCACACCGTAACCGGTGAAAATCCGGAGATCGGCGAACAGAGTCCGCTGAAGGTTCTGCGCCAGATCGGTTCCTTTAAGGAACTGGAAATCGATATCAAGGGTGTGAAACTGCACTGTGCAGCACTCAGCAGCCTAGGAGAGGCCAGACGCCTCATTCAGGCGATGAAACGCGGCGAATGCCACTATGATTTCGTTGAAGTCATGGCATGTCCGGGCGGCTGTATCAACGGCGGCGGCCAGCCGATCCGCCCATCCTTCCAGAATAAGCCGAAGGACTGCGCAGACCGCGACCAGTGCCTGCGCGGCTACGACGCCCGCAGCGCCATCCGGTTCAGCCATGAAAACCAGGCCGTTCAGACACTGTATGACGAGTATCTTGAAGCTCCGTTATCCGATCGTGCACATCATCTGCTGCATGTGGAGGAATATTAATATATCCAAACGGTCACATAACAAAACCCCAGAGAGTTGCCACTCTCTGGGGTTTTGTGTCATTCACAGATGACCAATCTGAGGCTAGTTACCAACTATTTACTCTATCTTTTCTTTTAGCCTCTCAGCCTCTCTTCAATCTCCTCCATCTCCGGAATTGCCGAGATTCCGCCGCGGCGTTCGACGCACAGGCTTGCCACCGCGTTGCCGACCCTGCCAAACTGAATCATCTGCGCCCGGGTCAGGTGTTCCGGCGAGGTTTCTTCCTGCAGATAGGAGGCGAGAAAACCTCCCCAGAAGGAATCACCAGCGCCGGTTGTATCGACCGCATGGGAGGAAAAGCCCTCTGCTTTTATGATTCCATTTTCATTGCCGATCAGGGCGCCATCTCTTCCGAGCGTCACTGCCACCAGGTGCACTCCCTGACGGAGCAGATACTGAATCGCTTCCTCTGGGTCCTGATACGGGGTCAGAAGCGAGGTTTCTTCATCCGAAATCTTCATCATATCTACATAGGGAATCAGCGACTGCATCCGAAGCTGTGCGGTCTCCGGATCACTCCAGAGCGCCGCCCGGTAGTTCGGATCGTAGGAAATCACCGCACCGCTGTTTCTAGCAATATTGATCGCCTCATATGTTGCCGTCCGGGATGGATCATCGGTCAGCGACAGGGAACCGACATGAAATACTCTCGTATTTTCCAGGATCTCCGGATCGATCTCTTTCATGCACAGATTCGTATCTGCCCCCGGCTTCCTCGCAAAGGCAAATTCGCGCTCCCCGTTTTCTTTCAGGCTTACAAATGCAAGCGTGGTAAAATACTTCTCATCCTGAATCAGGTTGTCCGTATTGATACCTGCCCGGATCAGGGTTTCCTTCAGGAAATCACCGTGCATATCCTTACCTACCTTGCCAATAAATGCTGTCTTCCTTCCAAATTTCGCAGCAGCCGCCAGCAGATTGGCCGGCGCACCTCCCGGATTCTGCTCAAACAGACGCATTCCCTGCTGTGAAACGCCTGCTGGAGTAAAATCGATCAGAAGCTCTCCCAGCGCTGTGATGTCTGTTTTTATTCTCATACGAATCATCCTCCGTATTACAAGTTATATCAATGGTGCCGCCATCCAGCCCTCTCACAGGCGGACAGCCACATCCATTCGTCTCTCACAAGGAATTTTACTTCCGAATCGCGATATTTGCAAATTCTACTTTCGCGTCCTGCGCCAGCAGACCGATCTCGTACTCCGGTTTCCGGAAAATACGATAGGTAAATGCCACCTGCTCGCCCACGAACACCTCAACCATATCATGATCGACCGAAATCTTTACATCAATTGCCTGTCCATCTTTAATCTCAAAGGTCTTCTCAGCCACCCGAACGCCATCCGGTCCAGGTTCGGTTGCCTTCGGAACCGCCTGGCAGGACTGCTCCCAAAACGGGTCAACTCCCATCGGCAGGGACAGAAGGGACACTCGCTGCATCGCCACATCAAACTCTAAGAACAGGCAGCCGCTTGCCTCCCAGTCGGATTTCAACAGGATTCCGAAGGAATCATTCGCTTCTTTCGGGATCACCGTGCCGGTAAACAGGAACTTTTCTTCCGGCTGCTCCAGGAAACCATACGAGGTTGTCCCGCATCCATCCAGCTCAACCGTTGTATCTCCATACAGCTTATATTCTCCCATGACCGGAAGGTATTTCCAGTCAACTTTCTCTTTAAAGCAGTTTACATACTCTTCCGGAAGCTTCACATCCAGCTGTCCGTCTGACGTTGCAACGACCTCATGCGGAATACAGAACGTGCCGCCCCAGTACCACTCGCCGCGGTCGCTGTTTTCTGCACGGTCATGCTCCCAGGCAAAGTAGAAACGGCGCCCGTTGTCATCCTGCATGGATTTAGCTGCGTAGAAGCGGCGTCCGCCGATGCCGTCTTTCTTCGGCTTTTTCCACGGTCCAAACGGAGATTTGGAAGTGCGGTAAATCGTGTTGCCAAACTCGGAAAAGCGGGAATAGGAAAGATACCAGGTATCGCCTATCTTGTACATCTCGCTGCATTCCGGGCAATTCGTATTGCCTGCCGAATACAACGGACCATAATACTCCCAGTTTACCAGATCTTTCGAGCGGTACAGGACGATACAGCCGCGTCTTGTCACCGGCATATCAAGCCGTCTCGCCGAGATCAGAATCCAATAGCATTTATCTTCCTCATTATAAAATACATACGGATCGCGCCAGTCCAGCTTTTCATATAACTCTATCATCGGCGTGATAACCGGGTTTGCCGCGTCCTTCGTCCAGGTGATACCATCCTCGCTCGTCGCATGGCAGATCGTCTGCTGATATTCTGCCGTCAGGCAGTAACCCGTATAGAATGCATGATATTTTCCTTCGCCATAGATAACCGAGCCCGTCCACACGCCGGACGCATCCGGCTCATCGCCCTCGCCCGGATACAGTGCTGTCGGCAGCTCCTCCCAGTGTACCAGATCCTCCGAAACAGAGTGGCTCCAGGTAGTACGCAGTCTCGCCGGATATACCGTGGTTCCTGGCGGGGATGTCAGTGAAAAAATATGATATTTACCTTCATGATAAAACGGAATCGCGTCACCGGTTGAATCCGCAAATGACATTTTTCTGAAAAAGTCCATATCTGCTCTCCTTCTCTATCAAAAAAACTGTTACAATTCAGCTATGACATCTTCTCGTTTCCATATTCATGAAAACAAGAAGCGCGGTGGGTCCAGCATGGCTGAACTGTAATAAAAAATTATTTCTTCTTTCTTAAAAGTGCCAGATTTCCTTTCTGGGAATCCAGTACAACCGCGCAGGCAATGATCAGACCTTTTACAATCAGCTGCCAGTAGGAGCTGACACCGATCAGATTCAGACCATTGGAAATAATACCGATTACCATCGCACCGAATACTGTGCCGCTGATACGTCCGCGTCCGCCTGCCATAGAGGTTCCGCCGAGGACGCAGGCTGCGATCGCATCCATCTCATAGCCACTTCCGACGGACGGCTGTCCGGAATACATTCTCGATGCCAGAACCAGACCTGCAAACGCCGCCAGGGCGCCCGACAATGTAAACACGATGATCTCCACTTTCTTGATCGGAACACCAGAGAGACGCGCCGCCTCACGGTTTCCGCCGATTGCATACACATAAGTACCAAATTTTGTTTTAGAAAGCAGAAAACTAAATACGATAATTAAAATAACCATATAGACAACCGGCAGCGGAATAATGTTAAACAGATAACCCGTTCCGATTGCAATGAAAAATTTATCCGTAATACGGGTGGACTGTCCGCCCGAATATACATACGCAATACCGTTGCAGACATTCATCATTGCCATCGTAATGATAAATGCCGGAACACGGAATTTCGATACAACCATACCATCAATCAGACCAGCCACAACGCCGATGATGATGCCAGCCGCAATCGCCACGCCAATCGGAAGTCCCTGATTGACTACAAATCCTACGGTCAGAGTTCCACTCATCGCTACGATCGCGCCAACTGCCAGATCAATGTGTCCGAGAATGATAATCAATGTCATTCCCAGTGCAATGTATGTATTAATGGAAATCTGTCTGAGCACTGAAATAATATTGCTCGGTGTCAAAAATTTATCCGTTGCCAGTGCGACTACCACACATAAGATAACCAGCACTCCAATAATTCCTGTATTTCCGGTAAATACCGAGAGTACCGAATTGCCTGCTGTACTTTTCTTTCCGTTCATCACTCTTCGCCTCCTGCTGCATACTGCATGATTTTCTCCTGATCCAGTTCTTCTCTTCCGAGCATTCCCGTCATTCTTCCCGCCTTGATGACACATACGTTATCGCACATATTGATGATCTCCGGCAGCTCGCTGGATACCATGATAACGGCGATACCCGCCTTCGCCAGCTCATTAATAACGGAATAAATCTCAAACTTCGCATTGACATCGACGCCTCTCGTAGGCTCGTCCAGAATCAGGACATCCGGCTTGATTGCCAGCCATTTTCCAAGGACAATCTTCTGCTGGTTTCCGCCGGAAAGGCTTCCTGCTTCCACCAGTTCCACCCGGTCTGCCACTGCTTTGATATGAAGCTTTTCTTTATAATAATCAATCACTTCCTGACATTTCCGGTCGCTGATGGCAATTCCGTTAATATAAGAGTCAATCGATGCCAGCGTGAGGTTAAAACCGACCGTATTGCCAAGGACAAGTCCCTGTTTTTTCCGATCCTCCGGCACCAGTCCGATGCCCGCCTTGATTGCCTGGATCGGTGTCGTGAAGCGGACTTCCTTTCCATTTAAAAGAATGGTTCCGCTCTGGTATTTTCTGGCTCCAAAGATACATTCCATGATCTCGCTTCGTCCGGCTCCGACCAGACCCGCAAATCCCAGGATCTCTCCCTTTCTTACCCGGAAGCTGATATCTGAAAACACACCCTCACAGGTTAAATTCTTCACTTCCAATGCCGTTTCTGCATGTTCCAGATCGTTGTAATCTCTGGCATAGAAGCTCTCTAACTCCCGTCCTACCATCATGGCTACCAGCTCGTTTGCATTCGTCTCCGATGTCTTTTTCGTTCCCACATAGGCGCCATCGCGGATGATGGTAACCCGATCCGAGATTCGGAACAGTTCTTCCATACGGTGGGAAATATATATAATGCTTACCTGTTTTGCTTTTAATCTCTCAATGATTCCAAATAACTGTTCTACCTCGTCATTGGAAAGGGAGGACGTCGGCTCGTCCATGACGATGATCCGTCCGTCGAAGGATACCGCCTTTACAATCTCAACCATCTGCTGCTGGGCGATCGTCAAAGATTCTACCAGCGTATCCGGGTGGATATTGACCCCGAGGTTTGCCAGCATCTCGCCTGCCCGGCGGTTCGTTTCCCGCATATCCACGGTGCCGAATTTCGTCTTGATTTCCCGTCCCAGGAACAGGTTCTGCGCGACCGTCAGATACGGAACCAGGACGATCTCCTGATGTATGATTCCGATTCCTTTCTCCTGGGCGTCCGAAACACCATTTATCTCAACTTCCTGACCATTAATCTTGATTGTTCCGCTGTCCGGTTTATAAATTCCTCCAAGGACCTTGATAAGCGTTGATTTACCCGCTCCATTTTCTCCCAGAAGCGCATGAACCTCGCCCATTTCCAGGGAAAAATTGATCCCTGACAATGCATAGATCCCGGAAAAACTTTTCTTGATATCTATCATTTCCAGAATTGTTTTTCCCATAGAACCCTCCGTTTTTTAGAAATGCGGCAATGAACCCCATCGCCGCATTTTCCATGTTTTATTTTATTTCACGTAACTGTTAAGCTTCCTCGCAGTTCATTACTGCCAGTCGTTCAGAGTCTTCTCTGCCTCTTCTTTCTCTACCAGATGGGAATCCAGATATACTTTCTTCTCATCGATTGCGGTATCGCCGCCTACATATTTCTCAGCTGCGTCAAATGCATATTCTGCAATCTGAAGCGGAACCTGGCATGCAACTGCGGTGAACTCGCCGTCTAAGAGTGCCTGTTTTCCATCCGGGGATGCATCGATGCTATATACACCGATCTCGCCGGTCTTGTTTGCTGCCTTGATAGCTGCTGCCGCACCCAGGGCAGACGGGTCATTGATACAGAAGAATGCTTCCAGATCCGGGTTTGCTGTGATGATATCCTCAGCCAGTCCCATCGACTGATCGAGCGCTGCACCGCCATCCTGCTGTGCTACAATCTCAAATTTATCTTTCTGATCGCCAAGACCCTCAAGAAAACCATTGACACGATCCACGCAGCTTTCATTGGACGGGAAATCCAGAACTGCAATCTTTGCGCCATCCGGATAATCTTTCGTCATCTGCTCGCCCACTAACTGACCTGCCATGTATGCGTTGGTTCCAACGAACTGTGTCACGAACTGTTCAATATCATCATCGATGACTGCGGTATCTACGTTGAAAATCGGAATGCCTGCGTCTGCAATCTCAGCCAGTCCGGAGGTAATACCTGCGGAGTCAACCGGGATAACAAACACTGCATCGTAACCGCTGTTTGCACAGTCAGATAACTGGCTGAGCTGCTTGTTTAAATCATAATCTGGATCCAGGCAGGTGTAGGAAATGCCGTTTTCCTTGCACAGCTCGCTGAGCTTTGCATCAATGGAACTCTGGAAAGTATTGTTTAAAGTATTCGTACAGAATGCAAACGATAAATCGCTGGTCTTTGCCTCAGCTTCCTGCGTATCTGCCGCTGCCTCAGAAGCATCAGCTGCCGCTGTTGTATCGGTACTGCTGGAAGAGCTGCATCCTGCCAACATTGCTGCCATCATGCAAATTGAAAGACCTGCTGCTGTAAATCTAAGACTTTTTTTCATAAATCTGATCCTCCTCTTACTTCATCACTGTTTAGTGCATTTCAAACGGATTGTTATAGTTTTCTTTTTATTTTTACGTAAAAATTTCTTTCTGAAAGGAGTCTCCCTGTCTGATATCTAGATATTACTCTATTCCATGCCCTTTCGTCAATACTCTTTTGGCATATTGCACTAATTTCAGCGATATATTCATCCTGTTTTATTGATATTTATGCACTTCTACTGTTCCTTTTAATTTTTTACGTAAATTTTGTTTATCTTATCGTTTTACCTTTATTTTTGTGCTATAATCAAAAAACAGAAACACAAAACTGCGGCAAATTCGAATCCAGCCGCACAGGAACAGCCGTACTAAGTCCGCACCAGCAAGGGGGAGTTTTATGACCATCAAAGAAATCGCAGCAAAGGCAGGCGTCTCCATCGCCACCGTTTCCCATGTTATCAACCATACGCGCTACGTCAGCCCGGAACTGGTGGATAAAATCGAAGCTATTATTGAAGAAAGTGGATATTCTGAAAAAATCAAAAAAAAGGTGCGTAAAATCCGCAGCGGACGCAGTTCGCAGATTGTCGCTGTCTTTCCAAATATCAAGAGCGCGCTCTACTGCGATCTGTGCAATCAGCTGCAGTCCTACGCGACCAGCCAGGGCTATCAGTTTTACACCGCCGCCACCAACGACAGCCCGGAAGAGGAGAAAAGCATCCTGCAAAACTTAATCTCCAGTGCCAAGACCATCGGCATCTTTCTCTCCCCGGCAAGCAGCAATCCGGCTGCCTATTCATTTCTATATGAATCCGGTATCCCGTTTGTCTGTGTCGAACGATTCATCGATGACGATGTCACACCGCGGATTCTTTTTGATTACACCAAAGCATTTCACTCCGCTACTTCCTATTTTTTTGAGAGCGGACACGAAAATGTGCTGTTTCTGGTAGAAAAAACAGACAGCCTCGCCAAACAGGACAAGATTGCCGGATATGAGCGGGCACTTCTCTCCGCTAACCATACCCTGAGCAGTTCCTGCATCGCGGAGATCAATCTGTATCAGTCCAGTGATACCATCAGCCTGAATATTCAGAAAAGCATCACCCGGTATCTCCCCACCGCCATCATCGCCGGCGGAAACAGGCTGACTATGTTTCTTCTCAAGGCGCTGCGGGAGCTGGGAAAAGACTGTCCGCGCGATATTTCCATCATCGGATTTGACGATATGCTCTGGTGCGAGCTGACCGCCCCACCGCTATCCTGCATCCACCGGGATATCGACCAGATGGCAGAACTCGCCTCGCAGGCACTCTTTGACGAGATCAACCACCTCTCCGGCGCACCTTTGACCCACTACGCAGATGTAGAGCTGATTTTGCGCGATTCCACCCGGATCATCGACAACGGACCGCTCGGTGAACACGCCGTATCTCCGGACAGCATCCGGCTCTCCAAGGAGGAAAAACAGCTTTTGCGAACCGGAAATTACCGCGTCGCCATCTCCTTCCACTGCACTGGAACTGCCTGGGCTGCCCTGCATCAGAAAGGCATCCGGGATGAACTGGAACAGTACGGAATCGATATTATTTCCACCATGGACGCCCATTTTGATCCTGCCCTCCAGAATATGCAGCTCGAAAGCATCAAAATGCAGCACCCGGACGCCGTCATCGCCATCCCCACCGACGATGTCCAGACGGGTCCGGCATTTCAGGAATTGTCCAAAATGACGCGGCTGGTCTTTTTAAGCAATGTCCCGCAGAATTTCAGCCGGAACAATTACGTCTCATGTATCTCCGTCAATGAGCGGGAAAATGGCACCAATACAGGGCGCATGATCGGCGAATACCTGAAAGAAAAACCGCACGCCAAAGTCGGCTTCATCATCCACGGCGCCATGTTTTACGGCACTACCGAGCGTGA
>ENA-UOJC01004356-UOJC01004356.1-human-gut-metagenome-genome-assembly--contig:-C104-NODE-4356-length-12036-cov-4.209081_pt1 | contig 12036 bp, 8 predicted proteins | sample MGYA00242339_ERZ723886 | MGnify/ENA metagenome assembly ERZ723886 | reverse complement strand
TATGATTATGGGGATACGGAATTTGTTTACCCTATTCTGTGGCTATTGCCCATGACGGTGGGGATTGCCTTTGCCATAGTGGAAATTTACGGCAGATTAAAAGGGAAGAAGAGGGCGGTCTTTACCGCAGCAGCGGCTTTACTGGTGATGGTGTCGGGCAGCTTTGTTTATCAGGACCCGCTTTTTGGCAGGGCGGAGAACGCTTATCATGTGCCCCAGAGCGTGGTGGATATCTGTGATGCCATAGAGGTGGAAGGGCGCGAGGTTATGGCGGTTTTTCCGTCGGAGCTGATTTCTTATGTGCGCCAGTATTCCCCGGTGGTATGTATGCCCTATGGGCGTGAGATTACGGTGGAGAGGTGGAATTACACCACGGAAAACGAGCTGTTTGATGCCATGGAGGCGGAAGTGATTGACGCAGAGAAGCTGTCGGGGCTTGCCAGAGAAGCAGCGTGCGCTTATATTATTCTGCCGGAAGATAAAGGGATGGACGGAGATTTGAAGGATTATGATTACGAGATTTTCGGGCAGGCGGAAGGATATGTGATTTACAAGGACAGTACGGTGAATTTGGAGATAATTTTTGAGTGAGCGGAAGAAGCTGTGCAAACGAAGAAAAGGGAGAACAACCGGATGCAGTTGTTCTCCCTTAAATTTTTGCAGGTAATAATTTCTATTTTTCCCGGTTTAACGCCTGCATAAAGCGTTTTGCTATCAGTTTGCGTCCCTCCGCATTCAAATGCAGATTGTCAGTCAGATAATCCTGTGCGTTATCCTCGGTGATAGTGCCATAGAGATTGTCTACAAAGCTGACAGTGCGGGAAGAGCAGGATTCGTATTGCTTAATAACATAGGTGGAGAGTACGTCCTGTCCGTAGCGGTACATATCACTGCTGACATACTCGCCCGTCTCTTCATCTATCGCGTAAGCGTAGGTTGGCGAAAGAACAATGATGCGGATGTTAGGATAAGTGTCCTGCAGCAATTCAATACCTGCCTCAAGGTTGCCTGTGAACTGCTGAATATTGGTAGGGTTGGCGTCATCATACATTTCGTGTCCCATCAGATAATCGCTGGCATCATACATAACCGCTATGACGTCGACGGTGTTGAAATCCAGCGTGGTCAGAGTGTCGTATACTTCCTGGGCATCGGGCGGGATATCGTCTCCTAAAACGCTGGCGGCGTCCGCATAGTATTGTGCATTTGCCCCGTTTGCGGCAAGGGTGACAAGCCAGTAGAAGCAGTAGGCGTCCATAGGTCTTTCATTTGCGTTGAAAAAGGGCCATTCAGAAGCCAGATAGCTTCCGGTGACGGAACAGTTATACACGGTAGCGCCGGAGGCTTCCGCAATCATATTGGCAAGGTTGTCCTCTGAATCGCGGTCATCTGCAAAAGGAGCATTGCCGAAAACCACAATTTTTTCAACATCTCCGGTATCGACAATTTTTCCTGTCTTGTCCATTAAAGGAAAAAACTCGTCCAATATATCCAGGTTCTTATCGGAATTATCGCTTGTAATTTGCGATATATCAACATATTCTCCCCAATTGCTGAATTTGAGATAGATTGCGCCTGCAAAAATAAGGAATATCAGTAAAAGCAGCGTGTGCATATTCACAAAAGTATGCCAGCTAATCTTTTTCTTTTTTGAAGATGCTTCGTTTTCCTGCAGTTCTTCCTCGTCCAGGGCGTCAAGATCGTCAAAATCATCAATGGTTTCTTCGGGGAACGGTTCCTCCGGAATGTCCGGCGCCGCTTCTTCTGCAGGATTTTCCTCATCCCTGTCAATATCGGTATTCAGTTCTAAATCAATAATTTCAATAGGCGGTATTGTGCCGGAAGGTTGTTTCTGAAATGAATTTGTTTTCTTCATAGTACCTCTTTCTGTAAAATATGAGTATAAAGTGTTGCTATTTATTTTACTATTATATGGCTGGAAAGTCCATAATATTAATAAAAATTAAGATAGGGCGGCAAGGTTTAAGAAATTATGAAGAATTATGAAGAATTATGGGAATGCCTTGAACAGAACTGTTCCGAATGCTATAATGTTACAGAATTGTTAAGAAATGGCGGCAGGAAAGGATAAGAATGAAGAGATTATATAATCATACAAAGAAGTCCTATGATGAGTGGGAAGATTATGATAATGAAGATTACGACTGGGATGCAGCGGAGGAGCTGGAGGCATCCGAGACGTATGAAGAGGATGACGATACATATTATACTGAAGACAGCGAGATAGTATACAGCGATGAGGATGGCATAACGGAGTATTATGCAGAAGCGGACGGCGGGGAAGGGTATTACCCGGAGGAAAGCGAGGAATACTACGCAGAAGCAGATAACGGGGAAGCATATTACCCGGAGGACAGTGAAGAATACTACGCAGAAGCGGACAACGGGGAAGGGTATTACGCGGAGGAAAGTGAAGACTACTACGCAGAAACGGACAACGAGGAAGGATATTACGCAGAAGCGAACAATAATAGGGAAGCATATCGCGCGGAGGAAAGCGAAGACTACTACACAGAAGCAGACAACGAGGAAGAATATTACGCAGAGGAAAGCGAAGAATATTATATAGAAGCAGACGGTTCAGACGGTGCAGAGGGATATTACACCGAAGGAAACGAAGAATATTACGCGGAAGAGGGCAATGCAGAGGAGCGCTATGCGGAGGAGGAACCAAACGAGACTTACAGCCTGTGGTATGATGAAAAGAAGGTGAAGAAGCAGGCGCAAAAGCCCCAACGGGACAAGGAGCGCAATAGTAATGTCTTTGCATCCCTGTGGACAAAGTTCCTTGAGATGGGAGCCATGGACCGCATTATTACGGCAACGGGGGCAGCAGTGCTGATTCTTGCTTTGGTGACAGGCAGCGTCTATATCAGCAACAGGGCGATTGATGAGCAGATATCGGAGTTCTCAGGAGTGGGAAGCCAGCTTGAGGGAATTACTCTGATTGGCGAAAAAGGACTTTTGGCGGTAGCCGATGCGGAGATTGCCCGACAGGCGGCAGCACAGATTGTAGAAGAAGAGGAAGAACAGAAGGACTATGACGAGGAAGAATATTCCAACGCTGCGTCCGTAAAGCTGAACATGACTTCTGTCATGAAGGATTTGAAGATAAAGTTTACCAATAAGGAAACCGGAAAATTAATTGGAAACGTACCTTTTACGGTGACGGTTACAAAGCCGGATGGAAAGAGTGAAACATGGTCCGATGATGATATGGACGGTATCATTTATAAGAAAAATATTGCTGCGGGAACCTATCAGGTGCTTGTAAATGAGCTTGCAGGGGAAAAATATAAGGATTATACAATTCCAACCGCGTCCCAGTCTGTAGAGGTAAAACAGGATATCGCCTATGAAAAAATCGACGTCAGCGACGAGGTAAAGACAGAGGCGGAGGTTGATGTTGCCAAGGAGGATACCAAGATTCATGACACTGCGGTGGAATCTACCCTGCAGGATACCGTAACCTGGGTGGAAAGCACTTCCGTGTCAGAGACTTATACGGAGATTTCAAAGAGTCTGATTCCTGACCCGGCTACGCTGGTAACGACAGTAGTAAAACAAAAGTTTATGGCGGCGGCAAATGTTGAGACTGCGGTAACTACGATTGACGGGGAAAATAATGCAGAGGGTAATGCTGAGAGCAATCCGGGGGGCAATGTTGAAAACAATGCAGAAAATACTCCGGAAAATAATCCGGGTGACAATGCGGAGGTAGTGACAACTGTAAATGTTCCGTTTGAACTGACGCTAACTCCTTCCACAGCAAATATGTCTGTGGGCGATACGCTGATAGCACAGGCGAATGCGGCAGGCTATCCGGAAGGAAGTACCCTGACCTACAGTGCAATATCCGACAATACGGGTGTGGTAACGGCGGCGGTTGACGCATCCGGCAATGTTACGGTAAATGGTCTGGCTGCTGGAAACGCAACGATTACGATAACCGCAGACTATGCGGAGGGAGAAAGTATGCCCGCAACGGCGACTCTTCCGGTAATTGTGCAGGAAAAGGCGCAGCTTTCTCTGGACAAGACGGAGATAACGGTATCTCCGGGAGGCACGGCAACGCTGAATGCCACTGTCAGCAATAGCCTTACAGGTTCGTCCGTTGCAGCGGAATCCTCGGATACTGCGGTAGCAAGTGTGGCGGTGGACGGCACGACGATAACTGTTTCCGGTTTGCGGGAGGGCACGGCAACGATTACCGTAAAATATGTTGAGAATAATCAGGAACTGCAGGCAGTCTGCACGGTCAACGTTAAGAATGATGCCGTGAATAACAGAACGGATAAGTTAAAGGATTTTAACGGCAACCAGTTGTATGTACTGGAGAATGAAACCTACAGGGAAGCGTTCTATGCGGATTACTATACGGCGGAAAAATTCTTTGTTAAGGGTGATGTAAAATATACCGGATGGCAGACCATTAACGGACATGTGTATTATTTCACCGCATCCGGTGAAATGGTGACAGGAGAGCAGGTTATTCAGGGAGCAAAATATAATTTTGCCAGCGACGGAAGTCTGATAACCGATTCAGGAACCGGAATCATGGGAATTGACGTATCAAAATGGAACGGCAAAATAGACTGGAGCGCGGTAAAAAATTCCGGTGTATCCTATGTTATTATCCGCTGTGGATACAGAGGCTCATCAGAGGGGAAACTGATTGAGGACCCGTATTTCAATCAGAATATCCAGGGCGCCATTGATGCGGGCTTGAAGGTTGGCGTATATTTCTTTACACAGGCTGTAGATGAAATTGAGGCGGTGGAGGAAGCTTCCTACGTCCTTGACAAAATAAAAGGCTACAAGATTTCCTATCCCATCTTTTTGGATGTGGAACCCAGCGGCGGACGCGGCGACAAGATTGACAAGGCGACCAGAACCGCAGACTGCAAGACGTTTTGTGAGACCATTCAGAGAAACGGTTATACTGCAGGTATCTATGCAAATAAGACGTGGTTAACTGAAAAAATTGATGCCGGTTCCCTGGGAGCATACAAAATCTGGCTGGCACAATATTCCGCAACGCCAAGCTATACGGGAAAATATGACCTGTGGCAGTATAAGGCGACGGGAAGAGTCAGCGGCATCAGCGGCGATGTGGATATGAATCTGAGCTATTTGGGATACTAGATAATAATATTTTACAAATTTTATAGCCATCAACACGTTTGTTATGGTATACTTATCAAAAGTGCGGGCAATTTGCAGTGCCCGGCTGGAAAAGGAGCTTACAATGAGAACTTATTTAGTAACAGGAGGAGCAGGATTTATCGGCTCCAACTACATTCATTATATGTTTAAAAAATATGACAATGAAATCCGCATCATCAATGTAGATGTCCTGACTTATGCAGGAAATCTTGAAAATTTAAAGGATGTGGAGAACAGAGAAAACTACACCTTTGTAAAAGCGGATATCTGCGACAAGGAAGCAATCAGCAAAATTTTTGCAGAGAATGATATTGACCGTGTGGTACATTTTGCGGCAGAGAGCCATGTGGACAGAAGCATCCGCAACCCGGAGGTCTTTGTACAGACCAACGTGCTGGGTACGGCGGTTATGCTGAACTGTGCCAAGGCGGCATGGGAGCTTCCCGACGGCAGCTTCAAGGAGGGAAAGAAATTCCTGCACGTGTCAACGGATGAGGTGTACGGTTCCCTTCCCGATGATGACAATGCCTTTTTCTATGAGACAAGCCCTTATGAACCTCACAGCCCTTACTCCGCAAGCAAGGCAAGCTCGGACATGCTGGTAAAGGCATATATGGACACCTACAAGTTCCCTGCCAACATTACCAACTGCTCCAACAACTACGGACCTTACCAGTTCCCGGAGAAGCTGATTCCGTTGATTATCAACAATGCCTTACAGGGCAAGAAGCTTCCGGTATATGGCGACGGCAAGAATGTGCGCGACTGGTTATATGTGGAAGACCATGCAAAAGCAATTGATATGGTGCAGGAGCAGGGAAGACTGTTTGAGACCTACAATGTAGGCGGACATAATGAGAAGCAGAATATAGAGATTATCAACATTATTATTGAGACCTTACAGGAAATGCTTCCCGAAGGCGACCCCAGAAAGGCACTGGTGAGCAAAGACCTGATTACCTATGTGGAGGACAGAAAAGGTCATGACCGCAGATATGCCATTGCGCCGGACAAGATTAAGGCGGAAATCGGCTGGTATCCAGAGACGATGTTCAAGGAAGGCATCAAAAAGACGATTAAATGGTTTTTTGAGCATGAGGAATGGATGAAGAATGTGACAAGCGGTGATTATCAGAAGTATTACACCGAAATGTATGAGAAATAAAGACGAATAAGTCTACCAAGGGGGTTGCCGTGAGGAACAGATTGCACGGGAATCCCTTTGGTGCGTTTAAAAATGTGAAGAAAAGAGGTAAGAAAATGAAAGGTATTATTTTAGCAGGCGGTTCGGGAACAAGATTATATCCTTTGACCAAGGCAATTTCCAAACAGATTATGCCGGTGTACGATAAGCCCATGATATATTATCCGTTGTCAACGCTGATGCTGGCAGGTATCAGAGAGGTACTGATTATCTCCACGCCGAGAGACCTTCCCGTATTTGAGGAACTTTTGGGAGACGGACACCAGTTGGGAATGGAAATTTCCTACGCAGTGCAGGAAACTCCCAGAGGACTGGCGGATGCCTTTGTTATCGGAGCGGATTTTATCGGAACAGACAGAGTGGCGCTGGTTCTGGGAGACAATATTTTCTATGGACAGAGCTTTTCCAGAGTGTTAAAGGAGGTCGCATCGAGAGAGAAGGGGGCAACCATTTTCGGTTACTATGTGCGTGACCCCAGGGAGTACGGTGTGGTTGAGTTTGACGAGAACGGCAAGGCGATCTCCATTGAGGAGAAGCCGGAGAATCCCAAGAGTAATTATGCGGTGCCGGGACTGTATTTTTATGACAATGATGTGGTGGAAATCGCAAAGAACGTAAAACCTTCTGCGAGAGGAGAGATAGAGATTACCAGCATCAATAATGAGTATTTAAGCCGCGGAACCCTGCATGTGGAGACGCTGGGAAGGGGCTTTGCATGGCTGGATACCGGGAATCATGACGCCCTGCTTGACGCTGCTGATTTCGTGGCGGCATTCCAGAAGAGACAGGGACTTTACATTTCCTGTATTGAGGAGATTGCATTTAAGAGAGGATTTATTGACAGAGACCAGCTTCTTACGCTGGCTGAGCCACTGATGAAAACCAATTATGGAAAGTATCTTGTTGAGGTAGCGAATGGACTCTAAATTACGTCGTATGGCAATCCTGGCATCCATGGCTGTGATTTTGCTGGTGTCGGTATTGGTGATTTATATCAACTCGGAAACAGAAAAGCCATCGGGACAGGCGATAACAGTAACGCAGGGCAGCGGCGAAGGACAGGAACAGGCGGCTGCGGCAGGAGATAATGCAGAATCAGGTGTGGTGAACGGGCAAATCGGAGATGATTTGTCGGCATTTCTTAAGGATGAGACCTTTTTTGATGAGGAGGTAAATCCTGTTCTGGAGGCGGCTAAGAATAATGTAAACCGTCTGTCCTTAGTGATGACCTCCGTGGAAAAGGATTTGCGTATTCAGATTGTGGATACCGACGGAAATCCCGTGACAGGGGAAAGCTTTTATGTGAAGGTGGAAGGACTTGGAGAATACAAAGACCTGGACAAGGACGGTGTGATTTACATCGGAGATTTGGACGCGGGCGAGTATTATGTGGAGCTGCTTCCCATCGAAGGGTATCGCATACCCACGACGCAAACCAAGATTCGGGTAAAGGAAAAAGTGGAATATCTGGCAATTGACGATATTTCTCTTTTGATAAAGACAGAAGCGGATATTGATGCGGAAGCCGAGGACAGCGGAGTCAACGAGGCGCTGGACGATGCGGATAAGACCGAGATTCAGAAGCTGCAGACGGCAAGCGGCAACAAGAAGGTCGGAATCGATGTGTCCAAGTGGAACGGTGATATCGATTGGGATAAGGTGAAAAATGCCGGTGTGGATTTTGCCATTATCCGTGCGGGTTATCGCGGTTCTGTAACGGGCAGTCTGGTAGAGGACCCTTATTTCCAGACAAATATACAGAGCGCTGGGGCTTCGGGTGTGCCTGTGGGTGTTTACTTCTTTACCCAGGCGGTGAATGAAGTGGAAGCGGTGGAAGAGGCTTCTGCGGTGTTAAAGCTGATTTCGGAGTATCATTTGGATTATCCTATTTATATTGATACGGAAGGGGCTGGCGGAAACGGCAGGGCTGACGGTCTGGATGCTGAGACGAGAACCCTGGTTTGTGAGGCTTTTTGCCGGACTATCTCCAATGCGGGCTACAGAGCGGGTGTTTATGCGAGCCGCAACTGGCTGAATAACAATCTGCAAACCGAGCGATTGCAGCAGTATGAGACCTGGCTGGCGGAGTACCGCGGTGTACCGTTGTATCAGGGGTACTATCAGATGTGGCAGTATACATCAAAGGGACGTATTGATGGCATTGAGGGTAATGTAGATTTTAATATCAGATATGAATAGATATAAATAATGAGATAAAAGGAGCAGAAAAATGGGAAAAATTACGGTAGAAACTTGTGAAATTGAAGGCTTGAAGATTATTACTCCCACCGTTTTCGGTGATGCAAGGGGATATTTCATGGAGACCTATAATTACAATGATTATAAGGAGGCGGGAATCCCTGAGATATTTGTGCAGGACAACCAGTCTGCTTCCAAGAAAGGCGTTCTCCGCGGCTTACATTTTCAGAAGGAATTCCCCCAGGACACGCTGGTCAGGGCAATCAGGGGTGAGGTGCATGACGTGGCAGTGGAGTTGCGCGAAGGCTCCAAGACCTTCGGCAAATGGTTTGGTGTGCTGCTCTCTGAGGAGAATAAAAAGCAGTTTTTTGTTCCGAAGAATTTTGCACATGGTTTTCTGGTGCTGTCAGATTATGCAGAGTTCGCTTATAAATGTTCTGATTTCTATCATCCGGGCGATGAAGGCGGTATTTTGTATAATGACCCGGAAATCGGTGTGGAATGGCCCATTCCGGAGGGTATGGAATTAACTTTTTCCGATAGGGATACAAAATGGGGCGGCATAGCAGCCTACAAAGCTGAGAGAGGTATCAGCTAAGAGCAGAGGAATACTATGAAAATCAGTAAAAAAGTCGGAATAACAAGTGTTATCTTAATTGCACTTGTTATGATTGGAATTATTATTGTGCATCAGAACCGGGGACCTGCTGTAGACCATCAGGAGGAGCTGGTGAAAAAGGTCATATCCTGCAGCGTGATTGCGATTGCCTGCGGCGTATTTATTAAGCTGTACGACAAAATTACACAGCTTCCCGTGGAGCTTTGGCAGAACAGGCATCTGATATGGAAGCTTGCCAAGAATGATTTTAAAAAGAGATATGCCGGCTCCTATATGGGTGCGGTATGGGCGCTGGTACAGCCTGTAATAACAGTTGTTATGTATTATATTGTGTTTGATAAAATCATGGGAACGGGCGGCGGAGGACTGCGCGACAGCGGGGAAGTACCTTTTGTGCTGTTTCTGACGGCGGGACTGGTTCCCTGGTTTTTCTTTAATGAGGCATGGACGAATGCAACGAATGCACTGAGGGAATATGATTATCTTGTAAAAAAGGTAGTATTCAAGATTAGTATTCTGCCGATTATCAAGACCATTGCGGCTACCTTTATTCATGTATTTTTCGTGTTGATTCTGCTGATTGTGGCGGCAATTTATGGATATTACCCGACGGTTTATACCTTGCAGCTTGTTTATTACAGTGCATGTCTGTTTATTTTTGTGCTGGCGCTCTCCTACACAACCTGTTCCGTGGTGGTGCTGTTCAAGGACTTATCGCAGATTATCAATATTATTTTGCAGATAGGAATCTGGGCGACCCCGATTATGTGGAATATGGATGGATTAAGCGACGGCTGGAAGGTGGTCATTAAGTTAAATCCGCTGGTGTATATTGTGAACGGCTACCGGGATGCCATTTATGGGCAAAGATGGTTTTTTGAGGACTTTTTCTCCACCATGTATTTTTATGTGGTAACGGCAGTGCTGTTTGGTATCGGCGCGGTTATCTTTAAACGTCTGAAGGTTCATTTTGCAGATGTGTTATAAGCAAAAGGTAAAAGGAAATTCTCATGGAAGAAAATAAGAAGCTTGCGATTGAAGTCAAGAATGTTGTAAAAGTATACAAATTGTATGAAAAGCTGCGGGACCGCATGTATGATGCGCTGGGGTTTGGAAAAAAGAATTACAAGCTCTATTACGCCTTGAACGGTGTAAGCCTGAATGTGTATCAGGGAGAAACCGTTGGAATTATCGGTACAAACGGCTCCGGTAAATCCACGCTTTTAAAAATAATAACAGGTGTTCTGAATCAGACTTCGGGCGAGGTAAATGTCAACGGACGTATTTCTGCACTGCTGGAGCTGGGCGCCGGATTTAATATGGAGTATAACGGCATTGAAAATATATACCTGAACGGAACCATGCTGGGTTATTCCGAGAAGGAGATTGACGAAAAGCTTCCCGCTATCTTAGAATTTGCGGATATCGGCGATTATGTGTATCAGCCTGTGAAGACCTATTCCAGCGGTATGTTTGTCCGTCTGGCGTTTGCGGTTGCTATCAATATTGAGCCGGAAATCCTCATCGTGGACGAGGCGTTGTCGGTGGGCGACGTATTTTTTCAGGCAAAATGCTATCATAAATTTGAAGAATTTAAGAAGCTGGGCAAGACGATTATTTTTGTCAGTCATGATTTGGGCAGTATCAGTAAATACTGCGACAGAGTATTTTTGTTAAATAAGGGAAATCTGTTAGGAGAAGGTTCTCCTAAGGAAATGATAGATGCCTACAAACGTGTCCTGGTGGGACAGTATGAGGAAAACGGTGAGAATACGCAGGCAGAGGGGACGGACGAGAGCAGGAATCCTGAGACGTTGGAATACGGTACAAGGCAGGCGGAAATTGTGGAATGTTATGTGACCGATGAAAACGGTGTGCGTGCTACTGCAATTTTGAAGGGAACAGAATTTACCATTCATATGAAGGTGAAGGTGAACGACCATATTCCGGCGCCGATTTTTGCGGTGTCCTTTAAGGATATCAGGGGAACGGAGATAACCGGAACCAACACGATGGCGGAAAAAGCGTTTCTGGACTGCGTGGAGCCGGGGCAGAGGAAGGAGATTACCTTTACGCAGAAAATGAGTCTGCAGGGCGGTGAATATCTGCTGTCCTTTGGCGTGACAGGCTACAATGGAAATAATTTTGAGGTATATCACAGACTGTATGACGTGATTAATATTACGGTGGTGTCAGATAAAAATACCGTGGGATTTTATGATATGGATTCCAAAACAGTGGTAAAGGATGTGTGAAAAGAAATTCTAAGGAGACATTTTTCACATGGAGGAAAAAATGGAGAAAATCGGAAAAGTAACGCTGGATTACAGCAGATATTCGGGGCAGGACTTTTACAGTGACGGCGACATAGAGGACGAACTTTTGGAAACGGTCAAAAATCATACTCCCGAAGAATATAACCGTATTATCAAAGAAAAGAATAACTGGCCTTTCCTTTATCATTTGTCTTTCCTGCGGGAAAATATTGTGGAATGGGTTCCCATGGATAAAAACGCAAAGGTGCTTGAGGTGGGAAGCGGCTGTGGCGCAATTACGGGCGTGCTGTCACGGAAAGCGGGTCAGGTGACCTGTGTGGAGCTGTCTAAAAAGAGGAGCCTGATTAATGCCTACCGTCACAAGGACTGCGCCAATGTGACCATTCATGTAGGCAATTTCAAGGATATTGAACAGGATTTGGACACGGATTACGACTTTATCTGTCTGATTGGTGTATTTGAATATGCGCAGAGCTATATTGGCGGTAACACCCCTTTTGAAGATTTTCTGAATATTTTGAAAAAGCATTTGTCTCCCAGGGGAAGAATGC
>ENA-UOJC01004354-UOJC01004354.1-human-gut-metagenome-genome-assembly--contig:-C104-NODE-4354-length-12038-cov-9.012351_pt1 | contig 12038 bp, 10 predicted proteins | sample MGYA00242339_ERZ723886 | MGnify/ENA metagenome assembly ERZ723886 | reverse complement strand
ATCAGGTGAAAACAAGAAGAGCGGCGGGGAGGATAAGATAGCGATCCTCTCCGCCGTTCGCGCATCCATTCCGTAAAAACCATCCGGACAAACCGGAAGGATCCAAACTTTTCCGCGGCGTATAGCTGCCGCTGTTCTGCAGCATTGCGGTAAAAACACACTGCGTCGGGTCATATCGCTGGAACTGATTTTCTGCGTGAAATTCAGCGCAGCAGCTGAAAGACGCGGGTCGGCCGGCCTCGACCATTGAGAACGCTGCGGCCGATCTCGACGATATAGCCGTTCTGCTCCAGCTTTTCCACGATGCGCGCGGCTGTGCGGAAGCTGATGTGCAGCTCCTCGGCCAGCTCCGCGGTAAAGAACGTGCCGTTATTTTTACGCTGCACGAAGGTGCTGATCTTCAGAACCGTATTGTTCGACAGCGCGCAGTCCTGCGCGACCTTGAGCAGCTGTGGGTCAAACTGGCTCCGCTTTACATGCATCAGCTCGTTCGGCTGGATGGGGCCGACGAAGCGATCCTCCGCGTAGACCAGATACGCCCGGTTGGAGCCCTCCTCCCATGCACGCTGCGTGCCGAGCTCCGCGTTTGCCAGCGCCTGCTGGAAGTGCAGCCCTGTTCCGATCCCGACCGCCAGTCGGTAGGGCGTTCCGCCGTAGACCTGCGCCAGAAGATCAAAGTGGGAAAACCGATCCGTTGTGTCAGAAAGCACCTCGTAGCTGCAGATCACGGCGAAATCCTGCTCGCCCATGCGCAGATACGCGCCGCTCACCAGCTGCGCAAACAGAACGATCTGCTCCGCGAGTTTTGCCAGATCCAGTACGCTCTGCACCATCGTTTTCCGATTCAGATAGTAATCACCGCTGAGCTCTGCGTGGATCCGGATGATCACACTGCCTTCCTTTGCCTTTTCCTTCACGTGCCAGGACAGGATCAGACGGCGCACCTCGCTGATATAATTATCCGGGCTCGGCGCCATCAGCACGCAGGGGATGCCCTCGGCTGCGAGCGTGTCCTGCACGTTGCGGATATTTGTAATGCAGACGCTGCACAGGCCACTGCGGTAGCTCTCGCGGTGCGTCTTTGCCGTTGCGTCGACAAAATGCGCCGCATTGGTATCCACGCTGATGCTGACCGGCTGCACGTGATCCATGTCCAGCTCCAGCGAACGATACGTCTTCATAACGGTGACATAGTCCAGCGTGTCTACGCTGACTCTGTAAATATCCGCGTGGTATTTGCTCTGCGCGATCAAAAGCGCGTGGACGAAGCTGGCTGCGTCGACGTTGACATACCGCGCCAGCACCGCCCCATGATCCACGCGGCTCACCATCAGCTTATACGGCTCGCTTCTTGTGTAGAGGACGCCGTCCAGCTCCGGCAGACAGCGCCTCAGCGCCTGTGCCGCCTCATCGACCCGCTCATCACTGGGCATCTCAATTCCGACAGTTTCGATATTCTCAAATGTTTCGGCTACGATCTCCTGGATTTCTCTGATTGACGAGCCGTGTCCGACCAGCGCAAGCCTGAAGCTCATGACGCTGCGCCTCCTCTGTGTTTTTTACTAGGGTGTATCTGAAAACTCCCAACGCACCCGGACAGCGGGCCTTTTTGCGGTGCGCCGCGTCATTTTTCCTTGAAATACGTCAGTATTCCTGCGAAAAAATGTCTTGCGCAACGCAAAAATCCCTCGCTGCCGGTCACATCATGAGTTTTCAGATACACCCTATGATAATTTAATGACGATTTATTGTCAATATACAGTCTGGAACTTCTCTACTATAATTATCATGCAAGAAAGCATCAAATAAAATTCTTTTCGAGAGGTTTTGACATGCATTACTATGAGAAAGAAGTGGTCTGCGCTCTTCTGGACATGGGCGGCTGTATCAGGCTCATGCGGGATGTCCTGATCGACTATTCCGCGGGCCGCACCATCCAGACGCTGCGGAGCGTCCTGCCGGTCAGCGAGCGAAAGCTGCTGGGGCTGATGCCTGCGGCGAATACAGCTGCCGGAATTATGGGTGTGAAGGCAATTACAGTCTTCCCGGACAACTTCCAGCGCGGACTGCCGTCGCATCAGGGCGTTGTGCTGCTGTTCGACCTGGATACCGGCATGCTGAAGGCGCTGCTGGACGGCGACGCCATCACCGGCGTCCGCACCGCTGCTGTCAGCGCTGCCGCGACCGACGCGCTGGCGCGGAAGGATGCGCATACGCTCTGCATTCTGGGGTCCGGCCTGCAGGCAAGACGCCATCTGGAGGCGATTCATCTTGTGCGTGAGATCCGCGAGGTTCGCGTCTGGGATATCGTGCCGGAAAGCGTCCAACGCTATAAGAAGGACATGGAGGCTCAATTCGGCATTCCTGTGGTCGACTGCAGTGGCAATGTACAGGCTGCTGTCTCGGGCGCGGATATCGTCTGCACCGTGACCGCGGCGCGCGAGCCGATCCTGTTTGGCGCGCATCTGTCCGCCGGGACGCATGTCAATGCCGTCGGCGCGTGCGGCGCGGCGAACCGGGAGCTTGACACCGAGGCGATCCGCAGAGCGCGTCTGTTCTGCGACAGCCGGGAATCGTGCATGAACGAGGCGGGAGATTTCCTGATCCCGCTGCGCGGCGGCGAGGTTGCTGAGTCACATCTTCTGGGTGAGATCGGACAGGTTCTGTCCGGTGAGCTTGCCGGACGGCTCAGTCCAGAGGACATTACGGTCTATGAATCGCAGGGGCTTGCCGTTGAGGATCTGGCCGCCGGAAACTATGTATTTGAAAAGGGGAAGAAAATGGAGGCGGTTGTATGATGATTGAACCCCTGTATGATTTTTCTCTGACTGCGGAGCAGGAGGCAAGAGCCAGAACGCTGCATGAGAGCAGCATCATTCTGGACATGCTGTTCCAGGGACCTGTCGGGACGTACTCCCTGCCGGAGGGCGCGGAGGAGGAGCTGCTGGCGCTGGCACAGGAAGCCTGCCCCGGCGACGAGATCGCCCAGTGTAACTGGGCAACGGCTGAGATCCTGCGCCGGATGATCGGCGGCTCGTATTCGCAGCTGTATAAGGACTGCTGGTATGACAGCGGTCTGACTGGCGGCTGCCGCCAGCTCAGCGTTACGGACCGAGATGAGGCGCTGCGCTCGGCAGTTGAGCTGCAGGCTGAGTTCGATACTTACCCGTGGCTGGTCAAATGCACGTCGGTCGAACAGATCCGCCGCTGCAAAAAAGAGGGCCTGAAGGCCGGTATCGTCACCAGCCAGGAGGCGGAGGGCTACAGCAAGGATCTGAAGCTGCTGGAGCTTCTGTACAATTATGGCCTGCGCGTGCAGCAGCTGTCCTATAACAATCAGAATCTGATCGGCGCCGGCTGCATGGAGCCGAACGGGGGAGCGGGATTGTCCAAGTTCGGTATCCGGTTTGTGGAAAAGTGCAACGAGCTTGGTATCGTGGTCGATACCGGACACTGCGGCTATCATACCACGATGGATGCCTGCAAGTACAGCAAGGCGCCTGTCATCGCATCCCATACCGGCGTGGAGAAGGTCAACTTCCACGCACGCTGCAAGAGTGATGACGAGATCCGCGCGATCGCCGATACCGGCGGTGTTGTCGGTATTTTCGCAATGCCGTGGTTCACGGGCGCGGACCCCGAAAATACGACAGTAGATGATTTTATCGATCATATCGATTATGTCGTCAGGCTGGTCGGTATCGATCATGTCGGCATCGGCACGGACTGGCCCATGCCGCAGACCAAATGGGCGGCTATTACCTTTAAGAAGTACGTCGCCCCGACGATTGGCTTCGCGCCCGGCAACGGTCCGTCTACCGAATGGATCCACGGGCTGAAGGATTACCGCTCGTTTATCAATGTGACCCGCGGCCTTGTCGCGCGTGGATATTCCGACGAGGCAATCCGCAAAATTTTAGGTGAAAACTGGCTGCGCGTCTTTGAGCAGGTCTGGAAGAAGTAACGCCATTTATCAATCAAAAGGAGGATCTTTTTTATGAAACGTTTTGTAGCAATCCTGATGGCCGCAGCCATGCTGCTCACCGTACTTGCCGGCTGCAGCGGCAGCACCAAGCCTGCTGACACCACACCCGCAGCTGACAGCAGCACGGCAGCTGCCGAAACAGAATCCGCAGCGCCGTCCGCAAGCGCCATTACCGTTGTGCTCAGCGACGTCGGCAATAACATGGACCCCAGCGTTGCCAACGCCATCAACACCTTTACCATCATGAGCCATGTCTATGACAATCTGCTCAACTGCAATCTGGATTTCTCGCTCCAGCCGGGCGTGATCGCCTCCTGGGAGCAGCCGGACGAGCTGACCTATAAGCTGACTGTCGGCGACGGCTTCATGTTCCAGAACGGCGAGCCGCTGGAGGTCGAGGACGTTGTCTATTCCCTGACCCGTCTGGAAAATGTCTCTCAGACCGCCGACCTGTACGTGCAGATCGACAGCGTCTCCGCTGAGGGCAATGTCGTGACCATCGTTTTGAAGGAGGCCAACAGCGGCTTCATCCGCGATCTGGTTGAAGTCCCCGTCCTGAACAAGTCCTACTGCGAAGAGGCCGGCGACGCATATGCCAACGCACCGATCGGCACCGGTCCGTACGTTATGACCGAGTTTGTCCCGGGCGAGAAGGCTGTCCTGACCGCATGGGCGGATTACCCCGGCCAGAAGGCCTCTATCGAAACCATCACCTTCAAGGCGATCGCAGAGCCCTCCGCAGCCTATATCGCGGTTGAGGCAGGCGACGCTGATTTCACTGAGATCGACGCGACCGACTATGCCCGCGCCGAGGCCAACGACAACCTCGTTTTCTACACCGGCGACACGACCTACACTGCGTTCGTGGCCATGAACACGCAGGAGCCGCCGTTTGACAACGTCAATGTCCGTAAGGCGATGGCCTATGCCTACAATAAGGAAGGCTATCTGAATGTCAAGGGCGAGAACTACCACACCATCGACTCCATGTTCCCCATGATGTCCGAGTATTATTACGCATCCGACGATGCCATCACCTATGATCTGGAGAAGGCCGAGGAGCTGCTCGCTGCCGAGGGCTATGACGAGAGCAACCCGCTTACGTTTGAGATTATCGGTTATTCCAACAATGACGTTGTTATGCAGGCGTATCAGGCAGATCTGAAGTCCATCGGCGTCAATGTGGAGCTCGTCACGCAGGAATTCGGCGTGTTTCTTGAGAACATGGTCGGCATGAACTTCCAGATGCTTACCGGCGGCTGGGGCGATACCACCGGAAACCCGCTGACATCTGCAGAGTGCTATTATTCCGGTAGTTTCGGCTCCCAGAACATCTCCTTCTACGATAACCCCGTCTGCGACGAACTGTATATCACCGCCAAGACCTCCAACGACACAGCGGAGATTAAGGATGCCTGCCAGCAGATCCAGCAGATTGCGTGGGAGGATGTCCCGATGTTTCCGACATTCGGCCGTAACGAGGGCTATGTCTACAATAAGAATCTGAACGGTGTTGTCATCTCGCCCAGCGGCACGCTTTCCTTCCGCACGGCGACGCTTGGCTAAGTCTGAAGACCCGTTTTTCACAACACCAAAGGGGCGCAAGCCCCTTTGGTGTTGAACCATAGTCTATTCACAGAGGAGCTGCGCCATGATCAAATATATACTCAAGCGCATCGTTCAGGTGATCCCTGTCCTGCTGGGCGTGTCGATCATCGTTTTCCTGATGCTCAGTCTCAGCCCCGGCAACCCGGCGCGTCTGGCGCTCGGCATGAACGCGAAGCCGGAGCAGATCGAAGCCTTCAACCATGAAAATGGTCTGGATCAGCCTGTTCTGGTTCAGTATGTGAACTACATGAAGGGCCTGGTGACAGGCAATCTGGGCGTTTCCTATACGACCAAGCAGTCTGTCGCCAAGATGATCGCTGTCCGCCTGCCCGCCACATGTATTCTGGCCTTCGGCTCGCTGGTTCTGACGTATCTGATCGCCATTCCGCTCGGAATTTTGCTTGCGGTCAAGCAGAATACGTTCTTTGACGACGCGTTCCGCGTGGTTGCGCTGATTGTATCCTCGATCCCGGCCTTCTGGTTGGGCCTGCTGCTGATGCTGCTGTTTTCCGTCAAGCTCGGCATTCTCCCCAGCAACGGCTTTGATACGCCGCTGCACTGGATCCTGCCGCTGCTGTGTTCCTGCTTCGGCACATGGGCCGGCTCTTCCCGGTATATCCGCGCCATGGTGCTTGATACGATCCGGCAGGATTATGTCCGCACTGCCCGCGCAAAGGGGACGCCGGAGCGGCAGGTGCTGTTCCGCCATGCGTTCAAGAACGCGCTGCTGCCGCTCATTACGTCCATCGGTTTTTCAATCGGTAATTTCTTCGGCGGCTCCATCGTTATCGAGCAGGTCTTCGGCATCAACGGCATGGGCCGCATGATGCTTTCTGCACTGCGTGAAAAGGATATTCCGACGGTCATGGCCGGCGTTATCATTACCGCCATAATGATCGCGCTCGGCAATCTGGTCGCCGACCTGCTTTACGGTGTCGTCGATCCCCGTATCCGCGCCGTCTATACCTCCGGCGGCAAGAAGCTCAAAAAGAAGGAGGCCGCCGCATGAGCCTGCATCAAGACCCCACACAGACCGCCGTCCGCAGGCAGAAGCGCTCGCTCTGGACGGATGCATGGCGGCGCATGCGCCGCAGCCATACGGCGGTTATCGGCATGATCCTCTTTGCGCTGATCGTGATCGTCTGTTTCAGCGCCCCGCTTTTCAGCGACTATGACGCGCAGGTCATCAACAGTGACCTTGCCATGATCCGCAAATACCCCGTCGAGGGTCATCCGCTCGGCACGGATGAGCTGGGCCGCGATCTTCTGCTCCGTATTCTCTGGGGCGGCCGCACGTCTATTACCATCGCGCTGGCCGCGACGGTCGTTTCCTCCGTGCTTGGCATTATTCTGGGTGCGATCCCCGCTTATTACGGCGGCGCGACGGACAGCATCATCATGCGCACACTGGACGTGTTCATGGCGATCCCGTCCATGCTGCTCATGATCACGCTGGTCAATATCATGAAGCCCACCACGTTCAACCTGATCATCGCCATGTCCATCAGCGGTGTGCCAAGCATCGCGCGCATTGTGCGCGGCCAGATGCTTTCGGTCATGCGCAATGAATACGTTGAGGCTGTGCGCGGCATGGGCGCGTCTGGCGTGCGCATCGTGGTCAAGCATGTGCTGCCCAACGCCATCAGTCCGCTGATCGCGCAGATCGTATCCTCTGTGGCGGGCGAGATCACCATGATTTCCACGCTTTCCTACATTGGGCTTGGCGTACAGCAGCCCGCGCCGGAATGGGGTTCCATGCTGGCGGCCGGACAGCAGTTTATCCGTGACCAGCCCTATCTGACCATTTTCCCGGGTCTTGCCATTGTGATCACCATTATCTCCCTGACGCTGATGGGAGACGGCCTGCGCGACGCACTGGATCCGCGCATGAAGCGCTGACAGGAAAGGATGGATTGAAGCTATGGAAGAAAAAAATCTGCTGGAGATCCAGGATCTTGTCATCCGGTTTCATACCGACGACGGCGTGATCGAGGCTGTCAACGGCATTTCGCTCTCGCTGAAGGCCGGTGAGACGCTGGGGCTGGTCGGCGAGACCGGCGCCGGCAAGACAACGACGGCACTGGCCATTATGGGCCTTGTCGCCTGTCCGCCCGGACGCATTGAGCGCGGCAGCATCGTTTTTGACGGACAGGATCTGTCCAGACTCAGCAAGCACGAATACCGGAAGCTCCGCGGCAAGGAAATCTCGATGATCTTTCAGGATCCCATGACCGCGCTGAACCCCACCATGACGGTGGCCGACCAGATCGCGGAGGCTATCCGCAACCACAAGCGCATCTCCAAGCACGCGGCAAAGCTCGAAGCGATCCGCATGCTGGAGACGGTGCGCATCCCCGCAGAGCGCGCCTTTGAGTACCCGCACCAGTTTTCCGGCGGCATGAAGCAGCGCGTGGTCATTGCCATTGCGCTGGCCTGCAATCCCAAGCTGCTGATTGCTGATGAGCCGACTACCGCGCTGGATGTGACCATTCAGGCGCAGGTACTCGAACTCATGAAGGATCTGAAGGAAAAATATGATACCTCCATGATCATGATCACGCATGATCTGGGCATTGTCTCCGAGGTCTGCGATAAGGTCGCAATCATCTACGCAGGTGAGGTCGTGGAATACGGCTCGCTCGAGCATATCTACCGCAATCCCCAGCACCCGTATACCAACGGACTGTTCGGCTCGCTGCCGGACATCAGTAAGGACGTGGAGTTCCTTTCACCCATCGAGGGCCTGATGCCGGATCCCGCCGCGCTGCCGTCCGGCTGCAAATTCAATCCCCGCTGCAAATACGCCTGCCTGCTGTGCGCCGAGCGTGCACCCGTCCTTACCGAGACGGAGCCGGGGCATTTCGTGCGCTGCCTGATCTATGAGAACGCGCTGGATGTGAAGGAGGTCGTAAAATATGAGTGACGAACTGGTCCGCGTCAGAGACTTGAAAAAGATCTTCTCCGTACCCGCAGGCGAGCTTCACGCTGTTGACGGCGTCGATTTCTCCATTGCACGCGGCAGCACGATCGGCATTGTCGGTGAATCCGGCTGCGGAAAATCCACAATGGGAAGACTGCTTGCCATGCTGCTGGAGGCGACGAGCGGCGAAATTCTGTTTGACGGACAGAATATCGCGAAAAAGATGTCCAAGGCAGAGGCAATGGCATACAAAAAGCGGATCCAGATGATCTTTCAGGACCCGTTTTCCTCTCTGAATCCCCGCATGACGACCTTTGAAACCATCATTGAGCCGCTGAACATTCATCGCGCAGGTACGCTGCAGGAACGCGAGGCGCGTGTCTATCAGCTGATGGAGACTGTCGGCCTGTCTGAGCGCTTCGTCAACGCCTACCCGCATGAACTCGACGGCGGCCGCCGCCAGCGTATCGGCATCGCGCGTGCGCTGGCGCTCGACCCGGAGTTTGTCATCTGTGACGAGCCGGTGTCTGCACTGGATGTTTCGATTCAGGCGCAGATTTTGAATCTGCTGAAGCGGCTTCAGCAGCAGAACGGCTATACGTATCTGTTTATTACGCATGATCTGGCTGTCGTCAAGCATATCTCCAACGAGGTGCTGGTCATGTATCTGGGCCAGATGGTAGAAAAAGCGCCGACGGCAGAGCTGTTCCGCAATCCCCGGCACCCATATACACAGGCGCTGCTCTCCGCGATTCCCGTACCGAGTCTGGATGAGAAAAAGCCGCGTATGCTGCTGAAGGGCGAGTTGACCAGCCCTATCAACCCAAAGCCTGCGTGCCGCTTTGCGCCGCGCTGCCCCTACGCGAAGGAGCAGTGCCGCTGCAGCGTGCCTGAGATCACAGACCTTGGCAGCGGGCATACGATCCGCTGCTTCTATCCCCAGGGCTAAAGGAGGAAGAACCGCATGAATTACCTGACTGATAAGGTGTTCCACACCTATTTTTCCGGCGTTCCCAACGGCAGCATTATTTTCCGCGAGAAGAAGGCCGTTATGTGCGCCATTGACCGCCGTACCCGTGTACAGCTGAAGGAAGCGCCGATCCTTCCGCGCGAAGAGGGCCGCGCGATCGCCGAGACGATGATTGACTATGAAAGGCTCTTCCGGGAGCTGGATGCCTACGTCGGCTGCGCATGGGATCAGGATGAGCTGACGCTTAAAAACGGCGCGGTCTACAGCCGCCACATCACCTATACCGGTACGGTTGAGGGAAAGACCGTCACCGCCCAGCTCTGGTGCCAGCGCAAGAGCCACGGCTGCATGGATATCCTGACCGTTGACCAGAAGATCATCGGCTTCATCAATCCCGGCCGCATCTGCTCCGAAATTACCGTCCTGGCCGGGTATGAGTCCGTCACGCCGCTGACGCGCTTTGACGATCCGCTTCTGTCCAAAGTCGCCTACGGTGTCAGTCCGCTCGGCAATATCATGGTTCCCTGTAAGGACGGCGTCCGTCTTGCAACGGAGGTCTTCCTGCCCAAGGGACTGGAGCCTGGCCAGAAGGTTCCGTCTATTGTCATCCGAACCTGCTATGGCAAGGCCCGCGATATTGACCGCAGCTGGCACTGGGTCACGCGCGGCTATGCGTTCGTGATTCAGGATGTGCGCGGCCGCAGCGACTCTGACGGTACGCTTGAGGCCTTCCAGCATGAGCGTGAGGACGCCGACGATCTGTTCAACTGGATCGCGGCGCAGCCGTGGTCCGACGGTAATATCGGCATGTGGGGCGCGAGCTATCTCGGCTATACTACCACCTCCGCCTGCACCAGCGGAAATCCGCATCTGAAGACCGCCGTCAGCGAGGTCAACGTCGGATCGCCGTTTTATGATACCGTCCGCAAGGGCGGAACCGTCTGCTCGTGGCCGCTGCTGTGCTGGACGCTGGCGCAGAGCGTTTCGAACCGCGTCGATATGGACGTATTCAAGGGCGTTTCCATCGATCCGCTCGAGGCTGTCCGGATCCGGCCTATTACTGCGATCCCGGAGAAAATCATCGGCTGCCGTTCTACCAGCTGGGACATGTGGTCGAAGCACTATCATTACGATGATTTCTGGCGGCACAGTGACAATACAGCCCACGCGGACAATATCAGGATCCCATGCTGATTCTCTCCGGCTGGTACGACGGCGATGCGCTTGGCGTGCAGGAGACCTGGCGTTTCCTGTCCAAAAGCCCCGTTCCCGGCCACCGTATTGTGCTTGGCCCGTGGCCGCACGGTCTGAACGCGTGGCGCGACAGCATGGATCTGGCCTTCGGCAATAATGCGGTCGACTATGATTTCGATACGCGCATTATCCGCTGGTTCGACCATTACCTCAAGGGTATTGAAAATGGCGAGGACAAGAAGCCCAAGGCGACCTACTACGTCAACGGTGAAAATCAGTGGCACACCAGCGAGGACTGGATGCCGAAGGAAGCGCGTCTTGTCAACCTCTATCTGGATAGTGACGGCCACGCAAACTCCATGAACGGCGACGGACGCGTCACGCTGACACCTGCTGAGACCGGCAGCGACGCATATGTCTACGATCCCGAATTTCCATGCGGCGGCGAGGGCGACGGCTTCGACGACGGTTTGGTTTCTCCTTACAAGTGCAATTCCCGTCAGATCCGCAGCGACGTTCTGGTCTATGACACGCCCGTGCTGGAGCAGGATATTGCCATTGCCGGCCCGCTGTATGCCGAGCTTTACGCAGCCTCCAGCGCCGTCGACACGGATTTTATCGTCCGCGTCAGTGATGTGGACGAGCAGGGGACTGCCCGTAATGTCAGCTTCAATATTATCCGCGCCGAGTTCCGCAAGGGCTGGGACAAGCCTGAGCTGCTCACGCCGGGGAAAATTGAAAAATATGAGATGGAGATGTATTTCTACGGCATGGTTTTCAAAAAGGGCCACAAGATCCGTATCGATATCTCCTCCAGTGAGCTGATGGAAGCATTCCCTAACACCAACACCGGCATCGATCCCTATACCGATCCGAAGCCCATCAAGGCCACCCAGACCATTTACCATGGCAGGGAATACCCCTCTCATGTCAAGCTCCCTGTCCTTTACGGCCTGTAAACAACTCCATGTAATATTTCTATACGCCTCGAAAAAGATGGGTAATTTCATGGCGCAGGTGCTGTGAAAAGAGCAAAGAAAAACCAAAGAGCGGCGGAGAGAATGACACGATCATCCTCTCCGCCGCTTTTCAGACATTTCCGCATGTGGGTCAGGCGGTTTCGCCGCATGGAAAAGCAAACAAATAAAAGAGAAAACCGGTGAAAATCTCTCGATTTTCACCGATTTGGTGGAGCTAGTGGCCAGACTTGAACCGGCGACCTGCTGATTACAAAGAGTAGAAAAATTCTGAAAATATTGTTTTCCAGACGTTTTTGATCGTTTTCGCTAGAATTGAAATACTCTTTCACGTCCCTGTTTCCACTGCTTCCGTCCGCTCGTTTCCGCGTGTGGGTCACGGTG
>ENA-UOJC01004347-UOJC01004347.1-human-gut-metagenome-genome-assembly--contig:-C104-NODE-4347-length-12066-cov-5.246524_pt1 | contig 12066 bp, 7 predicted proteins | sample MGYA00242339_ERZ723886 | MGnify/ENA metagenome assembly ERZ723886 | reverse complement strand
TCCGCCGCAATCGGCAACGGCTGGTTTTCCGCCTGAATGGCTTCCCGGTCGCGTTCGGCGGCCAGTTCGCGCATACGGTTGATGACAGAGCCTGTACCCGCCGGGATCAAACGGCCGACGATTACATTTTCCTTCAGCCCAATCAGATCGTCCGTCCGGCCCGATACCGCCGATTCCGTCAGAACACGGGTCGTTTCCTGGAAGGATGCCGCCGAAATGAAGGAGTTCGTCTGCAGACTCGCCTTCGTAATGCCCAGCAAAATCGGCGAAGCTTCCGCCGGACGGCCGCCGGCAGCAACCGCCTTGGCATTTTCCTTGTCCAGCATCGCCTGGTCAACCTGTTCACCCTGCAGGAGCGTTGTGTCTCCGGCATCCGTGACCTCCAGTTTCTGCAGCATCTGGCGCGCGATCACTTCAATATGCTTGTCGTTGATCTTCACGCCCTGCAGACGGTAGACGTCCTGGATTTCCTTGACCAGGTAATGCGCCAGCTTTTCGACGCCCATTACGCGCAGGATGTCATGCGGCACCAGAGCGCCGTCAACCAGGATATCGCCCTTGTTGACAAAATCGCCTTCCTGAACCGTCACCAGCTTGCCCTTCGGCAACAGGTATTCGCGTTCCTGCCCTTCGGCATTCTTGACAATGATACGCCGCTTGGCCTTGTAATCACGGCCGAATTCAACGATACCGTCAATATCCGAGATAATCGCGTGATCCTTGGGTTTCCGGGCTTCAAAGAGTTCGGCCACGCGCGGCAGACCGCCCGTGATGTCTCTTGTCTTCGAGCTTTCACGCGGGATACGCGCCAGAATGTCGCCGACCCGCACTTTTTGCCCCGGTTCAACGGACAGAATGGAATCAACCGCCAGATAGAAGCGCGCTTCCATGCCGTTGGCAAAGCGGATGACCTCACCGTTTTCGTCCGTCAGAGCAATATGCGGTTTGCGTTCCGCCGCACGGGAATGCTGCTTCCAGTCCATGACCACTTTCGAAGTCAGGCCCGTTGCTTCATCCGTCACTTCACGCATTGTTTCGCCGTCGACCAGGTCTTCGTACTTCACGATGCCTTCCTTGTCGGTAATGACCGGCAGGGTGTACGGATCCCATTCCGCAATACGTGTGCCCTTCGTGATCTGCTGGCCTTCTTCGACCAGAAGGCGGGAACCGTAAGGAATACGGTGGCGCGCCTTTTCACGGCCGTTGGCGTCAATCAGAACGACTTCACAGTTACGAGTCAGAACAATCGCCATATTCTGCGAGTTCAGCGTCGGGACATAGTTCAGAATCTTCACCTGCGAATCGAACGCGGCGTCAATGCCGGACTGTTCCGCACCACGCTGCGCCGCACCGCCGATGTGGAATGTCCGCATCGTCAGCTGGGTTCCGGGTTCACCGATGGACTGCGCCGCAATCACACCGACCGCTTCGCCGACGTTGACCGGCGTGCCGCGAGCCAGGTCGCGGCCATAACACGCCGCACACACCCCGCCTTTTGCTTCGCATGTCAGCGGCGAACGGATATAGATTTTATCCACACCCGCCGTTTCAATGCGTTCCACGTCGACTTCGTCAATCATCTTGCCGCGCGGAACAATGATTTCACCGTTCGCCGGATCCAGAACATCTTCCTGCACCGTACGACCCAGAACACGCTCGCCCAGGGTCGCAACGACGTTGCCGCCTTCGACAACCGCCGACACCGTAATGCCGTGTGTCGTGCCGCAGTCGTGCTGGGTAATGATGGCATCCTGAGCAACGTCAACCAGACGGCGGGTCAGGTAACCGGAGTTCGCGGTCTTCAACGCCGTATCGGCCAGTCCCTTACGGGCACCGTGCGTCGAGTTGAAGTATTCCGCCACTGTCAGGCCTTCCTTGAAGTTTGAAATAATCGGCGTTTCGATGATTTCGCCCGACGGCTTGGCCATCAGTCCGCGCATACCGGCCAGCTGTTTCATCTGTGCCGCGGAACCACGGGCGCCGGAATGAGCCATCATGTAAACCGAGTTGACAGGCTTGCCGACTTCGGTCTTGGAAATTTCCTTCATCATTTCCTCGGCCACCCGATCCGTACAGGCCGACCACGCGTCAACAACCTTGTTGTACTTTTCGCCCTGAGTGATCAGGCCGTCCTGGTACTGCTGTTCAAATTCCTTCACCTTGTTTTCGGTTTCCTTGATCAGCCGGTTTTTCGTCTTCGGCACGATCATGTCATCCTTGCCGAACGAAATGCCGGAACGAGCCGCGTTGCGGAAGCCCAGTCCCATGATGCGGTCGGCGAAAATAACGGTTTCCTTCTGGCCGCAGTGACGGTACACAACATCAATGATATCCGTGATTTCCTTCTTGCGGAGCAGACGGTTGAACAGGCTGAACGGTACCTTCGGGTGCTTCGGCAGAACCTGGGACAAAAGGACGCGTCCCGGAGTCGTATCGAAAACCTTACGAACCATGACGCCTTCTTCGCCCATGACTTCCAGACGGCATTTGATTTTCGTGTGCTGTGTGACAATACCGGCATAAAGCGCGTGCTCGACTTCATCGACACCCGAGAAAATCATGCCTTCGCCCGGTTCGCCGTCCAGAGCCAGCGTCATATAGTACAGGCCGAGAATGATATCCTGCGTCGGAACAATGATCGGCTTGCCGTTCGCCGGCGACAGGATGTTGTTCGTCGACATCATCAGAACGCGGGCTTCAAGCTGGGCTTCCAAAGACAGCGGCACGTGAACCGCCATTTGGTCGCCGTCAAAGTCGGCAGTGAACGCCGTGCAGACCAGCGGATGGAGCTGAATCGCCTTGCCTTCAATCAGAACCGGTTCAAACGCCTGAATGCCCAGACGGTGCAGAGTCGGCGCACGGTTCAGAAGAACCGGATGTTCGCGGATGACTTCTTCCAGAATATCCCAGACTTCGGGACGTTCCTTTTCGACCATGCGTTTGGCCGCCTTGATCGTCGTCGCCATGCCGTACAGTTCCAACTTGGAATAAACAAACGGCTTGAACAGTTCCAGCGCCATCTTCTTCGGCAGGCCGCACTGATGCAGTTTCAGTTCAGGCCCGACAACAATCACGGAACGGCCGGAATAGTCAACACGTTTCCCCAAAAGGTTCTGACGGAAACGACCCTGCTTGCCTTTCAGCATATCGGCCAGAGATTTCAGCGGCCGTTTGTTCGCACCGGTAATGGCGCGGCCGCGGCGGCCGTTGTCGAACAGAGCGTCAACGGATTCCTGCAACATACGCTTTTCGTTGCGGATGATGATTTCCGGTGCGCGGAGTTCAATCAGGCGTTTCAGACGGTTGTTCCGGTTGATGACCCGGCGGTACAGGTCGTTCAGATCCGAGGTCGCGAAACGGCCGCCGTCCAGAGGAACCAAAGGACGCAGTTCCGGCGGAATAACCGGAATCACGTCCAAAATCATCCATTCCGGTTTGGAACCGGATTCCAGAAACGCTTCAACCAGTTTCAGACGCTTCACCAGTTTTTTCCGGCGCGCTTCCGATGATGTTGAACGCAGTTCCGAACGGATGGTTTCGGCTTCCTGTTCCAGATCAATCGAAGACAGGATTTCCTTCAACGCTTCGGCACCGATGCCGGCACGGAAGGAATCTTCGCCGTATTCTTCGACGGCGCGCTGATACTGTTCCTCGGTCAGAAGTTCATTGACCTTCAGCGGCGTCAGACCCGGTTCAATCACAATGTACTTTTCAAAGTACAGAACCGCTTCCAGGTCTTTCAGCATCATGTCGACCAGAAGGCCGATACGCGACGGCAGAGATTTCAGGAACCAGATGTGCGCGACAGGCGCCGCCAGTTCAATATGTCCCATGCGTTCGCGGCGAACTTTCGACAGCGTGACTTCAACGCCGCACTTTTCGCAAACGACGCCGCGGTACTTCATACGCTTGTACTTGCCGCACAAACATTCATAGTCCTTGACCGGCCCGAAGATGCGGGCGCAGAACAGGCCGTCCCGCTCAGGTTTGAAGGTACGGTAGTTAATCGTTTCAGGCTTTTTCACTTCGCCGTAGGACCAGGAACGGATGCGTTCCGGAGACGCCAGCGAAATCTGGATCTGGTCAAAGGACTGCGTCCCGGCGACAGGCCCAAAAACTTTCATAAGCTCGTTCATGCTTTCCTCTTTTCTCTTCAAGAGCGTTTTTTAGAATTCACGCTGATTCAATTCAACATTCAGGCACAGGGAACGCATTTCCTTGACCAGCACGTTGAACGATTCGGGAATACCGGCTTCAATCTTGTCGTCGCCGCGCACAATGGATTCGTAAACCTTTGTACGTCCGGAAACGTCATCGGACTTGACCGTCAGGATTTCCTGCAGTGTATAGGCGGAACCATAGGCTTCCAGAGCCCAGACTTCCATTTCGCCGAAACGCTGGCCGCCGAACTGCGCCTTGCCGCCCAGCGGCTGCTGCGTTACCAGACTGTAAGGTCCGATGGAGCGGGCGTGAATCTTTTCATCAACCAGATGGTGCAGTTTCAGCATGTAAATCACACCGACCGTGACAGGACGTTCAAACGCCTCGCCCGTCCGGCCGTCAAACAGCTGAACCTGTCCGGAAGTCGGCAGTCCCGCCTTTTCCAGCATCATATTAATGTCGGCTTCGCGTGCGCCGTCGAAAACGGGCGTCGCAATCGGCAGACCGGATTTCAGATTGTCGGCCAGTTCCATGACTTCGTCATCGGAAAGCTTCGCAATGTTGTCCTTGTATTCCTTCTTGCCGTAAACGTCCTCAAGCCGAGTACGCAGGTCTTCAACCGACGCTTTCCGGGCAACGACACGTTCGTACAACTCGTGAACCTGACGGCCCAGGGTCGCGCACGCCCATCCCAGATGGGTTTCAAGGATTTGTCCGACGTTCATACGCGACGGCACGCCCAGCGGATTCAGAACCAGATCAACCGGCGTTCCATCGGCCAGATGCGGCATGTCTTCAATCGGCAGGATGCGTGAAACGACACCCTTGTTACCGTGACGGCCGGCCATCTTGTCGCCCGGCTGAAGCTTGCGCTTCACAGCAATGAAAACCTTGACCATCTTCAGAACACCCGGAGGCATTTCGTCGCCGCGCTGCAGTTTTTCAACCTTGTTTTCAAAGCGTCCCTGCAGATGTTCAATGCTGGCGTCAAAAACCTTCGACATCTGTTCAATGTCGGCCATGACGGTATCGTCCTCAACGGCGATCTTGCGCCACTGGCTGGCAGGCATACCGTTCAGCACGTCTTCCGTCAGAACGGTGCCGGCCTCAACGTTCTTTGCGCCCGTCGTTGCCTTCTGACCCAGAAGCGCCGTCTTCAGACGGTCATAGAAGTTGCCTTCCAGAATCGCCTTTTCAGCATCGCGGTCTTTGGCCAACGCTTCGATTTCGGACTGTTCAATCGCCATCGCGCGTTCGTCCTTATCGACACCGCGGCGTGAAAAGACACGGACTTCAACGACCGTACCGCTGATTCCGGGCGGAACGCGCAGAGACGTGTCGCGGACATCCGCCGCTTTTTCACCGAAAATGGCACGCAGGAGCTTTTCTTCCGGCGTCATCGGCGATTCACCCTTCGGCGTCACCTTGCCGACCAGAATATCGCCGGCCTTCACATCGGCGCCGATATACACGACGCCCGCTTCGTCCAGCTGCTTCAGCGCTTCTTCACCGACGTTCGGAATATCACGCGTGATTTCCTCCTGTCCTAGCTTCGTATCGCGAGCCATGACTTCAAATTCGTCAATATGAATGGACGTGAACACGTCGTCACGGGCAATGCGTTCCGAAATCAGAATCGCGTCTTCGTAGTTGTAACCGTTCCAGGGCATGAAAGCGACCAGAACGTTGCGCCCCAGAGCCAGCTCGCCCAGCTGCGTCGAAGACGCATCGGCAATGATATCGCCCTTGGCGACAATGTCGCCGACTTTCACCAGAGGACGCTGCGTAATGCAGGTTGACTGGTTTGAACGCTGGAATTTATGCAGACGGTAAATGTCAACACCCGACGTCGACGCCGAAACGTTGTCCGTCGCACGGACAACAATGCGCATGCCGTCAACCGACTGTACAACACCGCCGCGTTTGGCCACAATCGAAGCCCCCGAGTCGCGGGCAACAGCGGCTTCCATCCCCGTGCCGACCAGCGGCGCATCCGCCTGAAGCAGAGGCACAGCCTGACGCTGCATGTTCGATCCCATCAAAGCGCGGTTCGCGTCATCGTTTTCCAGGAACGGAATCAAAGCCGCTGCAACGGAAACCAGCTGTTTCGGCGAAACGTCGATCAGCGTGATTTCATCGGGATGAACCAGGACGAATTCACCGTTCTTACGGCAACTGACCAGTTCTTCCTTGAACTGCCCCTTGCTGTCCAGTTCGGCGTTGGCCTGAGCAATGACGTACTTGTTTTCTTCCATGGCAGACAGGTACACAACATCGTTCGTCACTTTTCCGTCGACAACCTTGCGGTACGGGCTTTCGATAAAGCCGTACTGGTTGACGCGGGCATACGTCGCCAGAGAGTTGATCAGACCGATATTCGGGCCTTCCGGCGTTTCAATCGGGCAGATACGGCCGTAATGCGTCGGATGCACGTCGCGGACTTCAAATCCGGCACGGTCGCGTGTCAGACCGCCGGGCCCCAGAGCCGACAAACGGCGTTTGTGCGTCACTTCGGCCAGCGGGTTGTTCTGATCCATGAACTGTGACAGCTGCGATGAACCAAAGAATTCACGGATGGCCGCCGCCGCCGGTTTCGCGTTGATCAGATCATGCGGCATGACCGAGTCGATATCCACCGAGCTCATGCGTTCCCGAATGGCGCGTTCCATACGGAGCAGACCCAGACGGTACTGGTTTTCCATCAGTTCGCCGACCGAACGGACACGACGGTTGCCCAGGTTGTCAATATCATCAATTTCCCCGCGGCCGTCTTTCAGCTCAACCAACACCCGGACGATTTCAAGAATGTCTTCCTTGCGCAGGACGCGGACAGTGTCAGGCACTTCGCTCTTATCAAAATCAAGGCGCGCGTTCATCTTCACACGGCCAACCGCCGACAGATCATAACGTTCCAGGTCAAAGAACAGACCGCGGAACAGAGCATCCGCCGATTCGACGGTGGGCGGTTCGCCCGGGCGCATGACTTTATAAATATCGATCAGCGCCTCTTCACGGCTTGTGTTCTTATCCGCCGCCAGAGTGTTGCGGATATAGGGCCCGATATTGACATGGTCAATGTACAGAACCGGCAGTTCGTTCAGGCGGTGCTTGGCCAGGAGCTTCAGCAGGTCTTCCGTGATTTCCTGTCCGGCTTCGGCCAGGATTTCACCCGTTTTTTCGTTAATCATGTCTTCGGCAATATAGCGGCCCAGCATTTCCTCTTCGGAAACGCGGATGTCGGCCACACCGGCTTTCTTCAGTTCGGAAACGCGGCGGGCTGTCATTTTCTGTCCGGCTTCGGCCAGCACTTCACCCGTTTTCGCGTCAACGAGGTCATAATGCAACTTCGTTCCCTTCAGCTGTTCCGGAACGAACGCCGTCTTCCACCCCTTCTTGTCCAGGGTATACATGACCTTCTTATAGAAATAGGAGAGGATTTCTTCCTGCGACATACCGCGAACTTCAGCCAGATCAACCGTGCGGCCTTCGGTTTCGCGTTCCTTGCGCAAGGCAATCGTATCCGCGCTTTCCAGAGCGTACAGAAGCGTCGTCACCGGCAGTTTGCGGCGGCGGTCAATACGGACGTAAACCAGATCCTTGGCGTCAAATTCGAAATCCAGCCAGGAACCGCGGTAAGGAATGACGCGGGCGGCAAACAGGTATTTGCCGGAAGAATGGGTCTTGCCCTTGTCATGATCAAAGAAGACGCCCGGTGAACGGTGCATCTGAGAAACGATCACGCGTTCCGTGCCGTTAACGACAAAAGTGCCGTTTTCCGTCATCAGAGGCATGTCGCCCATATAGACATCCTGTTCTTTGATGTCGCGGATGGAACGGGCTCCCGTGTCTTCATCGACGTCCCACACAACCAGGCGCAGCGTCACACGCAGCGGCGCGGAATAGGTCATGCCGCGCTGGATGCATTCATCAACGTCGTATTTGGGCTCGTCCAGCTCGTACTTCACGAATTCCAATTCGCCACGGCCGGAAAAATCTTTGATCGGGAAAACCGACTTCAAAACTTCCTGCAGGCCGGTATCGGTTCTTTTGGCTGCCGGAACGCCTACCTGAAGAAACTGACTGTAGGAGCTCTTCTGTACTTCAATCAGATTGGGCATCGGTGCTACTGTAGGAATTCGTCCAAAATTCTTGCGTACACGCTTCCGTCCTGTAAAGGATTTGACCATTATCGCTCCCCATTCTCTTAAAATGTATCTACAAATTCCATAACGCCCCTGCTGTTTGGAATGCCCCGGCGTTTTTGGCATCTATTCGGAATAAAACGACTTCAAGGACTGATCGAACAAAGCGTTTTGCCTCATTCGACCAGCCCCCAAAATCAAAAGGTCAAGCGAATTACTTCACTTCAACTTTAGCGCCGGCAGCTTCAAGCTGTTTCTTCATCTTTTCGGCATCTTCCTTCGAAACACCTTCCTTGACGGGTTTCGGAGCAGATTCAACCAGGTCTTTCGCTTCCTTCAGACCCAGAGCCGTGATGGCGCGGACTTCTTTAATCACATTGATTTTGTTCGCACCGGCGTCCGCCAGAATGACCGTGAATTCGGTCTGTTCTTCAGCAGGAGCAGCCGCAGCGGCGCCGCCGGCAACAGCCGCAACAGCAACCGGAGCAGCGGCGGAAACGCCCCACTTTTCTTCCAGCATTTTGGACAGCTCGGCAGCTTCTAAAACTGTCAGAGCGGACAATTCATCAACGATTTTGGCGAGATCAGCCATTGTATTAAACTCCGTTAAATTCAAAATTACACACGATGTGCCCGAAGGCACGAACAATCCGAGACTTTACTTCTCGATGACCACGTAAATTACGCGGCCTTGCCTTTGTCTGCATATGCGCCGACAACGCGGGCGACCTGGCCGGCCGGAGCCGACAGGACGCATGCAATACGCTGAGCGGGAGCCTGAATAAGACCGACAAGCTTGCCGCGCAGTTCGTCCAGAGACGGCAGGGAAGCCAATGCCTTGATTTGTTCGACATTAAGCATCTTCCCGTCCATGACGGCTCCGCAGATAACCAGCTTTTCATTCTTCTTCGCAAATTCGACAACAGCCTTCGCCGCGGCGACCGGATCCTGAGAATAGGAAATGGCCGTCGGTCCCTTCATCAGGTCGGCGAGCTGTTCGTATTTGGTCCCAGCAAGGGCAAGACGAGTAATACGGTTTTTGGTCACGCGAAACTTTGCTCCGGCTTCACGAATCTTTCCGCGCAGCTCTCCCATTTCCGCAACCGTCAACCCGATGTAGTGGGTGACGACCACCAGAGAGGAACTGTTGAAATCCTCGTTCATTTCCGAAAGCAATTCTGTTTTTTGTTCCCGTTTCACTTTCGTCTCCGCTTATTGCCTCCGGTTCATGAAAACCGGAAGCCTCAGTTACTCCTGGCTTCCGGCACCATGCCGAAAGCCCTTAATTCCTGTCCCGGAAACCCAAGTCTCGTACCATTCCGACGGAGAGGCCGAAATAACTTGTTCCGCTGTCTATGCAGGCGGCGTCTTCACACCATTACACAAACCCCGAAAGGTTCGTACCTACAGTCTTGGACAGGTCGGGGGAAGACGGCTTGCGCCTTCCCCTCCCGGTCCGAAAAACGAACCGGAATCCCTTATTTAGTTGCCCGCCGCCGCAGATGCAATGCTGGAGACCGCAACTTTTACGCCGGCGCCCTGAGTCGTGCTCAGCGCGACGCGCTTTAAATATGTTCCCTTGACGCTTGCCGGCTTCGCTTTCAGGATTGCCTGAGCAAAAGCGACAATGTTCTGCTTGATCTGTTCTTCAGAGAAGCTGATCTTGCCGACACCGGCGTGAATCTGTCCGGCGCTTTCAACGCGGAACTCAACCTGACCGGCCTTGACCGCCTTGATAGCTCCGGCGACATCATTCGTCACCGTACCAAGCTTCGGGTTCGGCATCAGCCCGCGGGGGCCAAGAATTTTGCCCAGACGGCCGACAACACCCATCATGTCCGGAGTCGCGATACAGCGGTCGAATTCGATCTTGCCCGACAGAATGGTTTCCATCAGGTCTTCGGCGCCGTAAACGTCGGCCCCGGCCTTGATCGCTTCTTCCAGCTTCGGCCCCTTGGCGAAGACGGCGACGCGCGCCGTTTTACCCGTGCCGTTCGGCAGAGCCACAACGCCGCGGATCATCTGATCCGCCTGACGCGGATCGACATTCAAGCCCATAACGATTTCGACGGTTTCATCAAACTTCGCTTTCGGCGCGCTTTTCAGCGTGGCGATCGCTTCGTCCAACTCATACGCCTTCAAGGCATCGACAGATTTATACGCAGCTGTCAAACGTTTCCCTTTTTTCGCCATGTTCTCTTACTCCACCACATCAATGCCCATGGAACGAGCCTGTCCGGACACCATTGCCATGGCGGCCTCAACCGTCGAGCAGTTCAGGTCAGGCATCTTCTTTTCAGCGATTTCCTTCACCTGAGCCTTGGTAATTTTTCCGGCTTTGGTACGTCCGGGCTCCTTGGAGCCTTTCGCGACGCCGGCAGCTTTCGTAATGAAATAGCTGACGGGCGGCATTTTCGTAATAAAGGAGAACGTGCGGTCGGCATACGCCGTAATCACGACGGGAATCGGCATACCCGGTTCCATTTTCTGCGTCGCGGCGTTAAACGCCTTGCAGAATTCCATGATGTTCAGACCGCGCTGACCCAGTGCAGGGCCTACCGGAGGCGAAGGATTCGCTTTTCCGGCCGGGATTTGCAATTTAATAAACCCGACAATTTTTTTTGCCATTGTGTTACCTCAAAATAATCATGTTCGATTCGTTCTGACCGTTTCCGGTCCTTAAGGCCCGTGGTCCGGCGATGGCACGCCTTCCACGGAAAAGCACCCCCCGGCGAACCGATATCCGGAAGGAAGCTTTTTAAAAACTTCAGACTTTTTCGACCTGAGAATATTCCAGCTCGACCGGCGTCGGACGACCAAAAATCGACACCGACACCTTCAGGCGCGAACGTTCTTCGTCGACTTCCTCGACATAGCCCGCGAAAGAAGCAAACGGGCCGTCGCTGACGCGCACCTGATCCCCGATTTCATATGTAACGGAAGATTTGGGACGTTCGATTCCCTCAGTGACCTGATGCAGGATACGCTGCGCTTCGGCTTCGGAAATCGGAGTCGGACGACCGCGACCGCCCAGGAAACCGGTTACTTTCGGCATACTGGTCACCAGATGCCACGTTTCATCGGTCAAATCCATTTTGACCAGGACGTAGCCCGGAAAGAACTTGCGTTCGGCATTCACTTTGGAACCACGGCGGACTTCAACGACTTCCTCCGTCGGCACCAGAACCTGCTCGAAGGAATCGGACATCCCTTTGCGATCCGCATATTCGCGAATCGATTCGGCGACTTTTTTCTCAAAACCGGAATAAACGTGTAAAACGTACCAACGGGCGGGCATAATGCCTAACCTCCCAAACCAAGGATCAGCTTCAGCGCATAAGCCAGAATCTGATCAACGACAAAAAAGAAAACGGCAGCGCAGACCGTAAATAAAATGACCATCAGTGTGGACATCATGGCTTCGCGGCGAGTCGGCCACACAACTTTGCTGACTTCCTGGCGAACCTGACGTAAAAAAAGTACGGGATTTAGCTTTGCCATAAAAAAATTCCTAAAACTCAGTGCGTTGTTGGCAGGGGTGACAGGGATCGAACCCGTAGCCCCCGGTTTTGGAGACCGGTGCTCTACCAGTTGAGCTACACCCCTGCAACCGCGGAAACCCCACTCGACTCTTATGAAACGAAAGGGATGGGTAAACCTACCCATCCCTTTGCAAAAAATCAAGCACTAATTTGATTTTTTTTCAAACATTACTCGATAATTTTAGCGACGACGCCGGCGCCGACGGTACGGCCGCCTTCAC
>ENA-UOJC01004340-UOJC01004340.1-human-gut-metagenome-genome-assembly--contig:-C104-NODE-4340-length-12077-cov-15.777408_pt1 | contig 12077 bp, 11 predicted proteins | sample MGYA00242339_ERZ723886 | MGnify/ENA metagenome assembly ERZ723886 | reverse complement strand
TCCTCCAGAATGCGCAGCGGCATACCGGGAAAGCCTGCGCCGGTGCCGACGTCGACGACGTTCTTCCCCCTGAGGTCGACAAATTGCAGGATTGCCGCACTGTCGAGCAGGTGGAGCTGCGCGACAGCGTCGGGCTCTGTGATGGCCGTGAGGTTCATCACCTCGTTTTTCTCAAGCAGCAGGGAGGAGAAGCGCTCGAGCGTTTCCGCGCGGCTTACGTCCAGCCCCAGCTCAGAAAGGCCCTGCAAGAGAAGCTCATTCATTTGCCCTGCTCCTTCAAAAGGTCGCGGATCTCGGCGAGCAGGACTTCCTCCTTCGTCGGCTCGGGGGCCTTTTCGGGCTCCGGCTCTGCGCTCTTGGAGAGCTTGTCGTGCATCTTGTTCACGGCCTTGACCATGCAGAACACGGCGAAGGCGATGATGATGAAGTCGAGAATGACGGCGATGAGATTGCCGTAGTTGACGGCGACCTCCTCGCGCACGACGGTCTCGCCCTCCGTCACAGCGGCTCTGAGCACCCATTTCCAGTTGGAAAACTCGATGCCGCCGGTCAGCATGGAGATGAGCGGCATGATGATATCGCCCACGAGCGAGGTTGTGATCTTGCCGAACGCGCCGCCGATGACAACGCCGACGGCCATGTCGAGCACGTTGCCGCGCATGGCAAAGGCTTTGAACTCTTCAAAAAACTTCTTCATTTAGAAGGCTCCTTTGGCTGGATTTGGGAACAGTACGATGACTTATCGTATAGAATGATAAAAATATTACCGAACGGAATTACTTTTTCGGCGTGAGCACGGTCTTACCGCCCATGTAGGGCTGGAGCACCGCGGGGATCAGCACGCTGCCGTCGGATTGGAGATTGTTCTCGAGGAAGGCGATGAGCATACGCGGGGGCGCGACGACGGTGTTGTTGAGCGTGTGGGGCAGGTACATCTTGCCGTCCTCGCCCTTGACGCGGATCTTGAGGCGGCGGGCCTGCGCGTCGCCGAGGTTGGAGCAGGAGCAGACCTCGAAATACTTCTTCTGGCGCGGGGACCAAGCCTCGATGTCGCAGCTCTTGACCTTGAGGTCGGCGAGATCGCCGGAGCAGCACTCCAGCTGACGCACGGGGATATCCAGCGAGCGGAACAGCTCAACGCTCCACTTCCACATTCTGTTGTACCAGTCCATGCTGTCCTCGGGCTTACAGACGACGATCATCTCCTGCTTTTCAAACTGGTGGATGCGGTACACGCCGCGCTCCTCGATGCCGTGGGAGCCCTTCTCCTTGCGAAAGCACGGGGAGTAGGAGGTAAGCGTCTGAGGGAGGGAGCTTTCGGGCAGGATCTCGCCGATGAAACGGCCGACCATCGAATGCTCGCTCGTGCCGATGAGGTAGAGGTCTTCGCCCTCGATCTTGTACATCATGGCGTCCATATCGTTCTGGCTCATCACGCCTTCGACCACGTTGCCGTGGATCATGAACGGCGGGATGCAGAAGGTGAAGCCCTTGTCGATCATGAAGTCGCGCGCGTAGGCGAGCACGGCCTCGTGCAGGCGCGCAATGTCGCCGAGCAGGTAGTAGAAGCCCGCGCCGGAGACGCGGCCTGCCGCGTCCATATCAACGCCGTCGAAGCTCTCCATGATCTGCGTGTGGTAGGGGATGTCGAATTCGGGCACCTTCGGCTCGCCGAAGCGCTCGACCTCGACGTTGCAGCTGTCGTCAGGGCCGATGGGCACGCTGGGATCGATGATGTTCGGGATGAGGAGCATGATCTTGTGGATCTTCTGCTCGTACTCTTCCTCGAGCTTTTCAAGCTCCGCGAGACGGTCGGCGTTCTGCTTGACGGTCGCCTTGATCTTCTCGGCTTCCTCCAGCTTGCTCGGGTCCTTCTTTGCCTGCCCCATCAGCATACCGATCTGTTTGCTGAGGGCGTTGCGGCTGGCGCGCAGCTCGCTCGCCTCGGTGATGGCGGCGCGGTTCGCAGCGTCCAGCGCGATGACCTCGTCAACGAGGGGGAGCTTTTCGTCCTGGAACTTCTTTTTGATGTTTTCCTTGACCAGTTCGGGATTTTCCCGCAGGAATTTCATATCCAACATTGTGATTTACCTCGCTATCCTTGTAAAGTGAGCGGCAGATACCGCGTTTGTTCTCAGTTCACGCCGTTCGGGAAGAGCTCTTCCACGATGGCCTTATAGCGTGCGGCGGGGGAGGGGGCGTCGTCGCCGGTGATGGAGGTGCGCAGCGCCTCTGTGGGAAGATCTTCCGCGGCGCCTTCCTTTTCAAAGGCACGGATGTTCTCCTTCGCCTCGTCAAGATTCTTGGCGCGGCAGTCGTTTTCGATCTCGATGAGCCAGTCAAGTGCGCGCAGCTGCTCGCTCTTGCGCTCGAGGGTCTCGCTGAGGGCGTCCCTGTCGGCTTCTGCTTCGGCAAGCTGCGCTTCCAGCTCCCTGGCGCGCGCTTCGAGCGTGTCGTTTTCCTCGAGCGTGCTTTGCAGGGCGCTGTTGCCGCTCTTGATCTCGTCGCGGATGGCCTGACTGCTGCGCTGATTCATGAGAAATGTCCATAAAATCAGCAGAAATGCCACAGTGAAGAGCACGGCGACATAGGTGTAGACCTTTTTCATGCGCTCGCGCTCGGTGGTGGGCTTTTCCTCCTTGGGCGCGCTTGCCTTGCTCGGGTCCTTGGGGGCTTCGTGAACAAAATCGGTCATTCTTTTTCGCTTCCGTCCTTTCTGCGCTTGATGGCGGCGAGCGCTTCGAGCAGGTCGTTCAGATCGTCCATGCCGTAGTAGTCCAGCTCGATGCGCCCTTTCTTCTTGCCCGAAACGATGCGGCAGGTGCGGCCGATCTTGTCGCTCAGCTCCTGCGCGGCGAGGCGGCCGTAGCTTTCGGCCATGATCTCCTCGTTCGTGCGTTTTTTCTCTTCCTTTGTGCTGCCAAGGCGCTTGGCGAGCGCCTCTGTCTGGCGGACGCTCAGCCCCTGCGCGGCGATGAGCTTCGCCCCTTCAAGCTGGAGCTCTGCCTTGAGCGGCAGCAGCGCGCGGGCGTGGCCGCCGGAAAGCGCGCCGTTTTGCAGCATTTCGCGCACCTCGGGGCAGAGACCCAGCAGCCGCAGGCTGTTTGCCACGGCGGAGCGGGACTTGCCCACGCGCTCGGCAGCCTCCTCCTGCGTGAGCTGGTAGCTGTCCATCAGCGTTTTGTAGCCCTCGGCCTCTTCGATGGGGTCGAGGTCTTCACGCTGTAGGTTCTCGATGAGCGAAAGCTCGGTCATTTTGCGGTCGTCCGCCTCGATGACGATAGCGGGGACTTCGTGCAGGCCCGCGATGCGCGCGGCGCGCCAGCGGCGCTCGCCGGCAATGATCTGATAGTAGCCGGAAGAAAGGCGGCGGACCGTCAGCGGCTGGATGATGCCGTGCTCGCGGATGGAATCGGCGAGATCCTGCAAAGCGTCTTCGTCAAAGTGATGGCGCGGCTGATTGGCGTAAGGCTCGATTTTTGAAATGGGGAGATAGAGGTTGTCAGACGTGTCGGCGTGCAGGGCGGCGTCGCCCAGCAGCGCGCCCAGACCCTTGCCGAGCCCTCGGTTTGCGTTTGCCATGGGAACATCTCCTTTCTGCGGGGGTGAAAGGGCGGAAAACACCCTTTGTTATTAAATGTATCACTTGTTCTGCTTCAAAAACTCGTTGGCGAGGTTGCTGTAGGCCTCTGCGCCGCGCGAGACACGGTCGTAGTAGTTGATGGGCTTGCCGTGGCTCGGCGCCTCGGAAAGGCGCACATTGCGCGGGATGACGGTGGCGTACACCTTGCCGGGGAAGTAGCGCTTGACCTCTTCGGCCACTTGCAGGGCAAGATTCGTGCGCCCGTCGAACATCGTCAGCAGCACGCCCTCCAGCTCAAGACCGGGGTTGAGGTTGCGGCGCACCATACGAACGGTGTGCATCAGGTCGGAAAGGCCCTCGAGGGCGAAGTATTCGCCCTGCACGGGCACGATGAGCGAGTTTGCCGCGCAGAGGGCGTTGACCGTCAGCAGCTCGAGCGAGGGCGGGCAGTCGATGAGGATGAAGTCGTAATTGGGGGAGAGGACGTCGAGCGCCTGCTTGAGCAGGAATTCGCGGTTTTCGCGGTCGATCATCTCGATGCCCGCGCCGGCGAGCGCCTTTGAGGACGGCAGCACATCGCCGTAGCGCGTGTGCGAGACGCTGGCGGTCACGTCCGCGCCGTTGATGAGCACGTCGTACACGCTGCGCGCGCTGGTCTTGTCCACGCCCATGCCGGAGGTGGAGTTGGCCTGCGGGTCAAAATCGCACAGCAGGACGCGCTTTCCCTTTTCTTTCAATGATGACGTCAGATTCACGCAGGTCGTCGTCTTGCCGACGCCGCCCTTCTGATTGACGATCGCAACGATCTTAGCCAAAAGAACACCTACCTTAGTTTCGGATACAAAAAACCATTTTCATTCTTGCTTAGTATAACACAAACCTGTTCGATTTCAACAGAAAACGAGCATTTTTACGAAAATTGTTTCACGTGAAACATGACAAGGCGCAGACCTTTACGTCTGCTTTGGGCGCGGATATGCCTGATCGCGGGGGAATGGGGGACGGGACGCGAAAACGCCATGGTAAAGGCAATGACCTTTACCATAGCGTTCAAAACAGTGTTTCACGTGAAACAAAGGATCAGTTTTCCGGCTCGACGAGCAGCACCGCGCCGTAAGGTTCGAGCGTCAGGCGGAGCGCGCCGTCACAGCAGAAGAAGGACTGGCGCGTGAGCGCGTCCTGCGCGAGAGGAGCGTTCCACGGGAGAGTGAGGGCGGCGGACTGCTCGCCCGCGTTGACCGCCGCGATGCATTTTTCACCGTTCGATGCGCGGCGGAAGGCCAGCACGCGCCCCTGCGCCGCGCAGTAGTCGATCGTGCCGCGCTGCAAGGCCTCGTGCGCCTTTCGCAGCGCGCCGAGCTGCCGGAAATAGCGCAGGAGCGCCGCGTCCTCGTGCCCCCAGGGGTAGGGGCCGCGGTTGAAGGGGTCTTCAAAGCCCTGCATCCCAGCCTCGTCGCCGTAGTAGAGCATCGGCGAGCCGGGGAAGGTATAGAGGATGAGCGCCGCGAGCTTCAAAAGCGCCGTGCCGCGCGCGCGTTCCTCACCGCTCAGGCGGTAGGCCGCGCGCTCGTCGCGCGTCGCGGGCGCGTCGCCCTCGTGGCCGAGAAGTGTCAAAAGCCGCGGCGTATCGTGCGTGGAGAGGAAGTTCATAGCGCCGTAGTAGGCGGGCACGGGATAGTGCTCGCGCAATTCTTCCATACGCTCGCGGAAGACCGCGGCGTCGCCGCCGCGCAGAAAATCGAGCAGCGCCGTGCGGAAGGGATAGTTCATAAGACCGTGCGTTTCGCGCCCCAGCAGGTACTTGCGGCGCCTGGAGTAGGCGATCTTCGTCGTGCCGTCCTCCCAGACCTCGCCGAGGAGGTAACCGTCGGGGCGTTCCTCTTCCATGGCGCGGCGGATGCGCGCGATGAATTCGTCGGGCAGCTCGTCGGCAACGTCCAGCCGCCAGCCGGACGCGCCCGCGCGCAGCCAGCGGCGGATGATGGAATGTTCACCCTCGATGATGTAGTCAACATAACTCTCTTCCGTCTCGTTGACGGCGGGCAGGTTCTTGATGCCCCACCATGCGTCGTAATCGTCGGGGAAGGGGTGGAAGCTGTACCAGCGGTAGTAGGGGGAGGCGGGCCCCTGCGCCGCGCCGAGCGTGGGATAGAAGCCGTCGGCGTTGAAATAGACGCTTTTTCGCCCCGTGTGGTTGAAAACGCCGTCGAGCAGCACGCGGATGCCGCGCTCGCGCGCTCTTTCGCAGAGCGTGCGGAAGTCCTCCTCCGTGCCGAGCAGGGGGTCGATGCGCTCGTAGCAGGCCGTGTCGTAGCGGTGGTTGGTGGAGGCTTCGAAGATCGGACAGAGGTAGAGCGTTGTCACGCCGAGGGAGGCGAGATAGTCGAGCTTTTCCGTGATGCCCGCAAGGTCGCCGCCGAAAAAGTCGCTGCAAGTGATCTCACCCTGTTCGTTCGGGCGGTATTCCGGCAGCTCGTCCCACTGCTCGTGCAGCGTGCGTGGCCCGAAAAGTCCTGTGATCTCTCGCTTTTTCGCGCGGTAGAAGCGGTCGGGGAAGATCTGATAGGTGAGGCCGCGGCCGAACCACTCGGGCGTTTTGTGCGTGTCGTCGTAGACCGTGAGCTGCCACGGCTCGACCGCGTCCCACGCGCAAAGGCCGGCCTTCCCGTAGCAGCTCGTGCCGCCGTCCGCCCAGAGAAGTCGGAAGTGATACCACACGAGGTCTGCCTCCCACGGCGCGATAAATGCGCCGCGAAAGACGGTCGCGCCATCCTCCCGCGATGCTTCCAGCGGGACGGTCTCCCAATGATCGGCAAATTCCGCGTGGGCGAGCAGCTCGCAGCGCGTGATGGCCGCGCCCGCCTCGGGCCGCAGGCAGAACTGAACGCGCGTGCCGCAGGCCACTGCGCCGAAGGGAGATTTGTCGCGGAGATCGCGGGAGTCGAACCAAGAAGTTGACATAACATTCCTTTCCGCCGCCATGGAGCGGCTGCAAGAAAAAGGAGAGCGCGCCGATGTGGCGCGCTCAGCCCAAAAGCGTATTTTCGCCCGTCACCGCCGTGCTGGCGGCGGCGTTGGAGAAGTAGGCGTTCAGAATTTCGACCGCCGTGGAGGCGAGCGCCGCGCCTGTGCCGCCCTTTTCGATGACGATGGCCACCGCGATCTGGGGGTCGTCATAGGGGGCAAAGCAGACGAACGCGCCGTTGTTGTTCTTCGTATCGCCCGTCTGGATCGTGCCGGTCTTGGCCGCGGCGTCAACGATACACTCTTTGAAGTAGGACGACACCGCGCCCTCTGCCGCAAGGTCGTGCATACCGGCGAGCACGGCGGCGAGATTTTCGCTCTGCATCTCGATCGTCTGCACGGGGGAGGCGTCGTAAACGTATTCGAGCATGCCCGAGCCGCTCTCGCGCACGTTCTTCAAAAGGTGCGTCGCGTAGCGATCGCCCCCGCCGCAGAGCGTTGCGATGTAGTTGGCGAGCTGGAGGGGGGTATATTCCTGGTTCGCCTGACCGAAGGCCGCCCACGGGGCGAGGTTCTCGCCCTCTTTCTGCGAGGGGAGGCGGCCCGCAGCGTCTCCGATCTCAATGCCCGTCGGCGAGCCAAGGCCAAAGTCCGCGTAGTACTCGCGCAGCGTGTCCATGCCCATGCGGTAGCCCATTTCGGCAAAGTAGTAGTTGCAGGAGTTCGAGATCGCGCCGCGCACGTTGAGAGACCCGTGTCCGCTGCGCTTCCAGCAGTAGGTGTAGCTCGCCGAGTAGCCGGGATAGACCCACTTGCCCGAGTCGTAGAGCTTTTCGCGCACGGTGGTCGCGCCCGATTCCAGCGCGGCGATGGCCGTGAGCGGCTTCAGGGTGGAGCCGGGGGCGTAGGAGGCCTGCGTGGCGCGGTTCCACAGCGGGCGGCGGACCGAATCGCTCGAGAGAGCGGCAATGTCCTGACGGAAGGTCGCGAGGGAATAGGTCGGATACGAAGCGAGCGCCAGCACATCGCCCGTGCCGACCTGCACGACGGCGACCGCCGCGCCGCGCTCGATGCCGTCTGCCTTGGTCATCGCGCCGACGGTGCGTTCGAGCGATTGCTCCACGTCCTCCTGAAAGTCGATGTCGATGGTCAGCGCCACGGTGGAGCCGGGCTTGGGCTCCACGGAGTAGAGCTCGCCGGTGATTTTGCCGGAGTCGTTGTCGTAGGTCACAAGGCGCTTGCCCGCGTCGCCGTGGAGATATTCTTCAAAGGCGCTCTCCGCGCCCGAGATGCCAACGATGCTCGCGAGCGTGTAGCCGGGCTTATCCTTATAATCGTCCCAGTCCTGAATGCTGCCGGTGTAGCCGAGGACGTGGGCGGCATAGTCGGTCTCATAGACGCGCACGGACGAGGTGTCCACCTGCACGCCCTGATAATTGCCGTCCTTGATGATGGAGATGAGCGCAACGTCCACGTCGCTTGCAAATTCAAAGACCGATGAGCCGTTGAGCTTGGCGACGGCGAGGGAGTAGCGCAGCCCCACGAGCGTGCGCGCCGTGGCGGCGGGGAGCGATGCATCCACGCCGTATTCGCTGCGCAGGCGCAGGTAGAGTGAGGGGCCGGTGATGCCTGCGGGCAGGCCGCTTTCGTCCACGTCGTCCTCGTCCATCCACTTGAGGGAGACGAGGTATTTGACGAGCGCCTTCGCCCCGCCGTCCGTGGTATCGTAGGCAAAGGGCACGTTCTGCGAGAGGGGGATCGTATCCTGAATCTCAACGCCCTGCGCGTTCATGAGGTCGATGAGGCGCAGCAGCGCGCCGTTGAGTTCGTCGTGGGCGACAAGCGAGGAGTCAAAGTTCAGCGTGTAGACCGCGCGGTTCGATACGAGCACCTTGCCGTTGCGGTCGGTGATGATGCCGCGCGTGTCCTTGACCGTTTCGACCTTGGCATTTGCGCGCACGGACTGGGCGAGGTAATCGTCGCCGTGGACGATCTGCGCGTCAAACATCGTAACGACGAAGACGATCGCGACGAGAAACATCGCCGCGCCGAGCGCGACGAGGCGGCGGGTAAAGCGTTTGGGGTCCATTTGGATCGCTCCTTTCCGAGCGGAGTGGGGGAAAAACAGGGAAAAACGGGAAAATTCAGGCGGCGAAGAAACGGTGCACCGCGCGCAGCAGAGGATAGCTCGGCAGGAGCAGCACGCAGGAGATGATCGTTTCGCGCAGGAAGAGGAAGAGCATCGCGGGCACGGCCGCGCCGCGCGGCAGCAGAAAGAGGATCTTGAAAAGATCCACGATCGCAAAGGTCAGTACGCTCGAAAAAAACGCGCGGGCAAGACCCTTTTGCAAAAGGCTGCTCATCACCGTGGCGGTGAGCAGCGAGGAACACGTAAAGGCGAGCGTATAAAGGCAGGGGAAGGAGGTGGGGAGCACCAGGTCGCACAGCGCGCCGAAGACGATGCCCGAGAGCACGGCGGGCTTTGGTTGCTCGAGCGAAGCTTCCGTCGCCAGCAGGATCGGCGGCAGGAAGGGAAGCACCCCCCAGAAGAGCGCGGAGCCGAGCAGCAGGCGGCGCAAAAAGCACAGAAGCAGCGCCGCGAGCGCGTAGAATGTCCACTTGAGGGCGGCAGTCTGCCTTACGTTCATCTGCAAGCGCCCCCTTATTCGACAATGTCGTGGTCGACGATGACGAACAGCTCCGTCAGCGCGTCAAAATCGACCATGGGCGCGAGGACGGCGTAGCGGGCAAGGCCGTCGTCATCCGTCTGCACCGACTCGACCGAACCGATGACAAGGCCGCTGGGATAATACCCGCCGAGGCCCGAGGTGACGATCTGGTCGCCGATGAGAACTTCCTCGTTCGCTTTGAGGTAGGAGAGCTTGAGCTTGCCCTCGCCCATGAGGGAAAAGTCGCCTTCCGCCACGGCGATCTCGCCGGTGCGGAAAATGCGCGCGCCAAGCTCGGTGTCCGTATCCACGACGGTCAGCACCGTCGACCAGTTGAGGCCGACTTTCGACACGACGCCGACAAGGTAGCCCTCCGCGCTCACCACGCAGTCGCCCACGGCGATGTCCTGATCGGTGCCGTGGCTGAGCGTGAGCGATGAGGTCCAGTTGTCCTCGCTGTGGGCAAGGACCGCGGCGGAGACAAAGGTGAAGTCGCGCCGCTGCTCCTGCAATTTCAGGAGCTTGCGGAAGAGCTGATTCTCCTCGCTGTCCGCCTGTGCCTGGCGCTGCTGGGCGCGCAGCTCGGCGATCTCCTTTTTGAGCGCGGCGTTTTCCTCCTTGAGCGCGGTCACGTCCTCGTAATACTGCTGCTTGTCATCCACCCAGTCGCTCACGGCGGTGGCGGCGGCGCGGAACGGCGAGGTCAGCACGCCCGCGATGTTTTCAAGCACCGACGAGGTGGAGGAAAAATAGGTCAGCACACTCAAAAGCACGGCAACGGCCGCCGCGGCAGCCAGAATGCGCAGCCCGTGCTGACGGAAAAATTCTTTCAAGGCGTAGCCTCCTTTCGCAGTGGGGCAGGGGAGAGGCTCAGAGCAGCTTCACGCCGAAGCGCGCGAGCGCAAGGCCGAGCTGCTCAACGGGCAGGCCCATGACGTTGAAAAAGTCGCCGTCGATGCGCTCGACAAAGAGCGCGCCCCGGCTCTGCACGCCGTAAGCACCCGCCTTGTCCATCGGCTCGCCGGTCTTGATGTAGGAACGGATCTCCTCGTCCGTCATGGGACGGAAATAGACGGCGGTGGAGACGGCGAAGGACTCGTAGCGCGCGCCCTGGCGCAGGCTCACGCCGGTGCAGACCGTGTGGCGCTCGCCGGAAAGCGCGCGCAGCATCCGGAAGGCGTCCTCCTCGTCCTGCGGCTTGCCAAGGCGGTCATTGCCGAGGAAGACCATCGTGTCCGCCGTGATGATGAGGTCATCGGGCGCGCAGAGCGCGGCCGCGGCCTCGGATTTCTTCCCGGCGATGAAACGCACGGTGTCCTCGGGAGAAAGATTTGCGGGGTAGCTCTCGTCAATGTCGAGCGAGAGGGTCTTGAAGTCCTCCACGCCGATGCGGGCGAGCAGCTCCTGACGGCGCGGGGACTGGGATGCCAAAACGATTGCCATGATATCGCCTCACTTATGATAATAAAAAGTATAATTCTAGTGAAAAATTACGGATGGGATTCATTCCGCGCCGCGGTAGAAGAGACCGCGCGTGATATTCTCCGGCGCGACGACGGCCTCGCCCTGATAGGCGCGCAGCATCTGCACGCAGTCCTCGGGCGATTCGGTCGTGAAGCGCAGGCAGGCATAGCGCAGGCCAAGGCTCTGCCAGTCGCGCGCTTTGTCCGCGAGGTAGAGAATTTTTCCGTTCTCGATCTCGCTGCGGCAGCCCCACGCGCGCAGCACGGGGAAGTGCTCGCCGCGCCGGTCTGTGAGTTCCGGGGCGCTTGCGCACGCGCCGTCCGCCGGGACGGACACGGGCCGCTCCTTGAAATACCGGCAGCCGGACTCGTTTGCGTTCAGGCAGTTTTCCGTGATCATGAGCGGGAGCCTGCCGTAGACGATGGCCTCGCAGGGAAGGGACTTTTGCAGGTCGCGCAGCTGTGCGTCGCGCAGCTCGAAGGAGGCGCAGGCGCTCGCAAGCCCTTCCTTCTTCCAGAAGGAGAGCGCGGCGGAGTTGTAGATATTGAGCGCCCAGTCGCCGTGGAGCGCGACATCGAGGCCGCGCACGAGCGAAAGGTGGCCGAGGTTGGCGATCGACACGCCCGTGACGCCCTTTTTGACGCCGTCTTCGAGCAGGGCGCGCAAGATCGGCTCATCCTGCGTGCGGTAGATGCGCGGCAAGAGCGAAAAAAACTCCGTTCTGCCGCGATAGGGCGCAAGGTCAAGCTGCGGCAGCAGCTCGACGGGGAGATAGACGCGCGCGGGAGAGAGGGCGATGAGCGCCTCGCTCAATTGTTCGGCGCGGTGGAGCGAAACCGTCAGCAGCGGCTTTTCCGCGCTGTTTTTGACCGGCTCGCCCGGCACAAAGCCGAACGCGCGACGTTTCGGCACGGCGGTGCGCAGCGCTTCCATCTGCGAGAGCGCCTCGCGGCGCAGCGCGTTGAGCGCGCCCGCGCTGACGGCGAGGCCGTCGTCCAGCGAAACAAAGCAGGACGCGACCGAAAAGGCCGTGCCGCCGGTCTTTTTGAGGCGCGCTTCCACCTCTTCCGCCGTGAGCGCGCGGTTTCGCGCCGCCTCGGGTACGCTTCCGGTGACGTCTGCCGTGTGGCCGTCCGCATCCCCGGCGCGGAGGCGCATCGCCTCTCCCGCGCGGATGATGCAGTCGAAAGTGAGCGGCACGAGCCGCTGGTCTTCCTTTTCATAGCGGGCGCGCAGTTCCCCAAACCAGTCCTCCGGCCACTTGGCGTTTTCCGGCCGCGTGCCGAACATCTCGCGTCCGCGCGCGCCGCGGTAGTACCCTGCGGTGAAGCCGTCGCGCGAAAAGGCGAGGGCGAGCTTTTTCTGCTCGTCCTTCGTCGGCGCGCGATGCTCGCGCA
>ENA-UOJC01004335-UOJC01004335.1-human-gut-metagenome-genome-assembly--contig:-C104-NODE-4335-length-12095-cov-4.701329_pt1 | contig 12095 bp, 10 predicted proteins | sample MGYA00242339_ERZ723886 | MGnify/ENA metagenome assembly ERZ723886 | reverse complement strand
ACAGGTTTTCCCACGGAGGGGAGGACGGCCGGCTTAAGGATAAGCAGATGAGGGCAGAAATGGAGAAACAATGGCAAACGGAATGGGAAGTCTGTATATTGGCGTTTCCGGCCTGCACAGCGCGCAGACAGCTTTAAATACAACAGCACATAACCTCGCCAACATTAATACAGAGGGGTATACAAGACAGCAGATTACGTTTGAAGATATGACGTATCTGACTGTTGGTACGAGAAGTAATACAATTGATAAATACGGACTCGGTGTTTCCGTCAGTGAAATCCGCAGAATCCGCGATACGTTTATCGACAGAGCGTATCGGACAGAGAACGGCAGACTGGGTTACTATGAAAGCAACTTAAAAGCCGTAGAAGAAGTAGAAGATCTTTTTGGTGAAATGCAGGGTGTTACCTATCAGGACTGCTTGAAAAATTTATATTCCGCAGTGAATGAATTAAGCAAGAATCCTGAAAGCACCGTTGCACGATCCTCTTTAATTCAGTATACATCAGCATTTGTAAACAGATCCAATAAAATCTATGAGAGTTTAAAAGACTATCAGACAACGCTGAATACCGAAGTACAGAATTCCGTAAACCGGATTAATGAACTGGGGCAGACCATTTTTGCATTAAACAAGCAGATTCAGGGAATTGAATCCGGTTCGGGTGAATATGCCAACGATTTACGTGACCAGCGTGATAATGCACTCGATGAACTCAGTGGATATATTAAGATGTCTTATTATGAAGAAGCAAACGGACGTGTCATCGTCACATGCGAAGGCATTCCGTTTGTCAATGAGAATAATGTGACAGAGATGTCCACAAGAACCATGGACAGTAATTCGCTGCTGATTCCAACCTGGCCTTCCTTTGAAAAGGATGTATTTGACATTACACAGCCGATTTCAAATGGCAGTAAAAATGATATGGGTTCATTAAAAGGTGCAATTATTGCGCGGGGAAGTGTCAATGTCAAGGCTTCCGATGTACCGGTAAAGCCGGATGAGAGTGATTATGACCTGACAACGGCAGAAGGACAGGCAGCATACGATGCAGCCAATGCCGCATATCAGGAAAAGCAGGATTATTACAATACATACATTGAACCGTCTGCTATTTTAAGTGCGATGGCAGGGCTGGATAAGCTGGTAAACGGGATTGTGGATTCCATCAATGATGTTTTATGTCCTGAAAAAGAAATTACGCTGGATGCACCGCTGACAGACAGTGAAGGCAATGAAATTGCCGCAGCGAAGTATACATATAACGCATCCTCCAATGCAGTTCTGTATACACGACACGGACAGGCAGTACAGGGAACGGACAATGGTGACGGAACATACAGTTACACATCGGAGGAAGCCCTTTTTACAGATGAAACACTGACACAGAAAGAACAGGTAGATTCTTATGTATATTCTGTTTTGGACATGGATAAGACAGATTATGGTATGGACGATGATAAGACCATCGGTGAGGAACTGATTTCCCGTACCAATACCAAGCGTTATATCGTGACAACCGATGCGAACGGTGGTACGATTTATGTCAGAAACAATCTGGATGTGAAGGGAAACCAGTCTTACTATACGATCGGCAGCCTTGAGATGAACGAGGAAGTTGCACAGAATGTCGGTAAGATTGCACTGACGACGAAACAGGGAAAAGAAGATTTTGATAAAGCACAGGAACTGGTGGATATGTGGGAGAACAAATTTGCTTCTTTAAATCCTGAGGTCTATGCAAAGTCAGATTTTAATACATATTATACAAATTTCATCAGTGAATACGCAACGATGGGTCGTGTGCTTGACAATTACGTGGGCAATCAGGAAACCATGGTAAACGGATATGATAACCAGCGTTTACAGTTGCAGGGTGTATCTTCTGATGAAGAACTTGAAAAGATGATTAAGTTCCAGCAGGCATACAATGCAGCATCACGGTATATTAATGTTGTCAGCGATATGTTAGAAAGCTTAATCGTTTCACTTGGAAATGCATAAAATGAAGTTTAAACAGTTATCTGCACCGGGGCGAAAGCAGATGACCATGGCAGCGGATGCTGCCCGGTAATAAAACCGCCCGGAAATGAGGAAAATATGGCATCAACATTTTTTGGATTAACAATATCATACAGCGGTCTGCAGGCAGCATCCACATCGCTGAATGTTACGGGACATAACGTATCCAATATTAATACAAAGGGATATTCAAAACAGCAGGCATCCACAGAAGCTGCACAGGCATTACGTACGTTCTCGACCTACGGTATGCTCGGTGCCGGTGTTAAAGTAACAGGTGTCAGCCAGCTGCGTGACAGCTATTACGATGAAAAATACCGTAACAATCAGGCAAATTATGGTGAATATGAAGCAAAAGAAAATTATATGGATCAGATTGAAGATTTCTTTGATGAATGGAATCTGAACGGTTACTGTAAGGAATATCAGAAGTTCTTTACATCGGTAGAAGAAGTTATTAAAGCACCGGGCGAGGCTTCGACAAAGAATCAGCTGATTAACAATGCAGCGAGCATGGCGCAGTATTTTAATACATTGTCTACGAATCTTAGAAAGATTCAGGAAGATGCAAATAACGAAATCAAGGATGCGGTAGAGCAGATTAATTCCTATGCACAAAACATCGCTTCTTTAAACAGACAGATTAATCAGATTGAAGCCAACTACGGCGATGCAAATGATTTAAGAGATAAGAGAAATGCGCTGATTGATGATCTGGCACAGATTGTCAATGTCAGCATCAATGAAGAAGACATCGGAAACGGTCTGACAGATTTTAGGGTATCCATTAACGGACAGACACTGGTTGCAGGATACGATTACAATAAGCTTTATACAGAAGCCAGAGCAGATAAGAGAAATGCTTCCGATGCTGCCGCTTTATATGATGTAAAGTGGGAGAGCGGACAAAACTTCAATCTTTACAGCCCGTCTCTTGGCGGACAGATGAAGGCACTGGTAGATATCCGTGACGGCTGTAATGGTGAGTTTGAACAGTACAAAGTAGATGAGAACGGCGATTACATTCTGGATTCAGACGGTAACAAAGTATTGGAATCTGTATTAAGAAATGAACAGAATACAGATTTTAAGGGGATTCCGTATTACCAGTCCCAGTTAAACCAGTTCATTTCCACATTGTCGGAATCGGTTAATAACGTTTTAAAGAGTGGTCTGACATCAGACGGAACACAGCACGGCATTTCATTGTTTGTAACACAGACAAACACAGATACGATGACGGCTTTAAACATTACAGTCAACCCAGAACTGGTTAAAGATGCCGATAAGCTTGCAACAAGAAGTTCTGCGGCGACCGGACAGGCAGAAGCGGATATTATGGAACAGTTAAGAAAGCTTCAGAGCGAAAAGATTTTTGACGGTGTTACTTCCTTGAAAGTATGGTCAGTGATATGTCCATTGATTCAAGCAATGCAACGAATATGTTAGATAATTACAACAACCTGCGCACAACAATTCAGAATCAGCGCTTATCAATCATGGGTGTTGATACCGATGAAGAAGCGATGGATATGATGAAATTCCAGCAGGCATATAACTTAAATTCAAAGATGATGTCTGTCATGAACGAAATTTATGACAAGCTGATTAATGGAACAGGACTATAAGTTTTAATGATTAGGTTTCATTCCGGATTGGAGAAGATATGAGAATTACAAATCAGATGATGATTAACAGCAGTATGGCAAATATCCAGGTGAATAAAAAACAGGTTAATACACTGGATACCCAGCTGTCTACACAAAAAAAGATTAATAAGCCGTCAGAAGACCCGATTATTGCCATTCGTGCGTTACGTCTTCGTGCCAGCTTAAATGAAGTAACACAGTATTTAAAGAAAAATATCCCAGATGCACAGCAGTGGCTTTCAACAACACAGGGCGCGCTGACACAGGGCGAATCTGTTATTAATAAGCTGTATGAATACTGCAATCAGGGTTCATCCGATTCTTATGCATCAGAACAGAGAAATACGATTGCAGAAAGCTTAAAGGCTTTAAAAAAGACTTTCTACGATGAAGGAAATGTAGATTACGCCGGACGTTACGTATTTACCGGTTATAAGACTGATACGACACTGACCTATCAGTCCGATGCACTGGCAGCTGAAGCAGATTATACGATTACACAGAAGTTTGGCAGAGATGATATTTCAAGCAAGACCGTCTATACCAATGCGTACAGCAATGCAGATATTTTAAATCTCAATGTATCTTACGATACAGATGGCAATGCTGTGATGCCAAATGTGGAAAGTGTCTACAGACTGCGCCTTGGCTATTCAGATGTGAAAAACACCGGATATAGCTTAAGCTATAACAATACAGATATTAGCTTTGCCGCAGATGGCACGGCAACCGTTACAACGTATCAGTTAGATGGCAATGGTAACAAGCAGCTGGACGCAGACGGCAACCCGATTACAACGACAACAACGGTCAATCCGGATGCCAACGGACAGTACAGCATTACAGATTCTACCGGTACTGCACTGACATTTACAAATACAACGGATAAAAACTACATTCCGGGTGATGATGAAATTGCCTTTAATGCGACAACAGGCGAAGTGCTGCTGGGTGAAAATGTTTATAAGCAGGTTTACACCTCAGACAGCTTTTCATTTACGTATCAGAAGAATAACTTCGTTAAAGATGATTTGAATCCTACCATGTACTATGACTGTGTGGATAATAAGACAGGAATCGTCTATGATAAGGTAAGAGAAGATGTAGAATATAACATCAACTATGCACAGAAGATTAAGATTAATACAGAGGCCAACGAAGCATTCGATATCAACCTCGGAAGAGATATTGATGATCTTGTGACATCCGTTCAGAATGTACTCGATTTAGAAAGCCAGATCTCACAGGTTGAGGGCATGTTAAAGGAAAGTCAGTACAGCGATGAGGATTCACAGAAAAAGTTAAATTCTATGCTGAATGGCTTAAATAAGCAGAAGACACTGGCAGAAGATGAAATGACAAAGGCATTTGAAAGCGGCATTTCACAGATGCAGGGCTATAAGCAGACGATTTCCCTTGCCAATGCAGATGTCGGTAACAGACTTACAAGACTGGAGCTGACACAGGGAAGACTTACAGAACAGTTTACCAATGTCACAGAAAGCAAGTCTGCCAATGAAGATATTGATCTGGAAGATGTTGTTGTAAGCTATACATCAGCCCAGCTGGTATACAACGCATCTCTTCAGGCTGCAAGTAAAGTTGTACAGCAGACATTGTTAGATTTCTTAGGATAAAAATAAAAGCAAAATAAAAGACTGCTTGTGAGAATGTGCGCAGGCAGTCTTTATTAGAAAATGGAGAAATGCAAAAAATATGCTTGATAGCATATGTTTCACACGGCTATTTGTTTCTGAGCGAAAACAAATAGCCATTATGGCAGATGAGAAATCGCCTACGCGAATTTCTCATCGCCTCTTCGCAACAAGTCGCTCAGAAATGGAGTAAAATATGCAGATTAATACAAAATGGTTTGGCACAGTGGAAATTGATGCTGCCAAAGTGATTACATTTGAAAAAGGGCTGATTGGGTTTGAGGACTGCAGCCGGTTTGCAATTGTATATGAAACAGAAGATAAGAAAGAAAAACCAATTATGTGGCTGCAGTCGTTAGATGAGCAGGCACTGGCACTGCCGATTATTAAGCCGGAATATATTGTGGATGAATATGCACCGGATGTTGAAGATGAACTTGTTTATAAACTGGGAGAAAATGTAAAAAGTGATGATCTGATGATATTTGTTACGATGACAGTACCGTCAGATCTTACAAAGATGACCTGTAATTTAAAAGCGCCGATTATTATTAATACGGCGACGATGAAAGCAGTTCAGGCAGTTGCAGTCAATGAAGACTATGTTGTTCGCTTTCCGGTTTATAATCTTTTAAAAGAAAGAAAAGAAAAGGCGGGTGAGTAGAAATGCTGGCATTATCGCGGAAAAAAGACGAAGCAATCATTATTAATGATAATATTGAAGTAAAAATTCTTGAAATCACGGGCGACCAGATTACTATCGGTGTGTCTGCACCGAAGTCTGTTCCAATCTACCGGAAAGAGGTTTGTATACAGATACAGGAAGCCAATAAAGAGGCTTCGCAGTCTGTAGATATGGAAAAATTAAAGAAGTTATTCTAAAGATTCAGGTCCAAAAAACCGATAATACTAATAAGAAATGAGATAAACTGCGGTTACAGTGCAGTTTAAAAAAGACGAAAAAGGATATTCGCCGAGGAACAAGGAAACAAAGTATGCGTTATCACACGGAGGTGGATAAAAGTGGGATTAGAATCGATTAACAAAGCATCGGCAGCAACACAGAGTGTGCAGACGACGGCACCTGTAACGGCAAATGTACAGGCGGCAGGCAGCAGCACACAGACAGCAGATTATGCTTCATCACAGGCGGCACAGGCAGTACAGCTTTCGTTGGGACAGGACAGTGCATCTCTTGAAAGTCAGGAAAGCAAAGCGACCCTTGCAGATGTCAAAGACATCAGCAAAGTGTTAAACAGCAACACAGTTGCAGAATTCGGTGTTTATGAGCCGATGAACCGGATCACCATTAAGATTAAAGACAAGGAAACAGGAGAAGTATTAAAAGAGATTCCTTCTGAAAAGATGCTCAAGATGTTTACAAAGGCCTGTGAACTGGCAGGACTTCTTGTCGATGAAAAAATGTAATGAATATAAGTACAGATGTACTTTACTTTAGAAAGGGGTAGATGATATGCCAATTCGTTTATCAGGTATGCAGTCCGGTCTGGATACAGAAGCTTTAGTATCTGCACTGGTCATGGGTTACCGTACTAAAAAAGAAGATTATGAAAAAGCACAGACAAAGCTTTCCTGGAAGCAGGATAAGTGGAAGAGTATCAATACAAAGATTACGAACTTTTACACGGGTACGCTTGCAAGCAATAAGCTGACAAGTGCGTATAATTTAAAGAAAGCAACGATTAATAATTCATCTTATGCAACCGTATCAGCTTCTACATCTGCGGTCAGTGGCACACAGAGTTTAAAGGTGACAAAGCTTGCTTCTACAGGTTATCTGACCGGTGGAAAGATTAGCGGCAGCAATAAGGCTAAGCTGACAGGCAGCAGCAAGCTCAGTGAAGTGGATGGTATGGGTTCTGTTGCGGATGGCGCCAGCATTTCTGTGACAGCAGAAGGAAAGACATCAACAATTGATTTATCTTCTGATATGACAATCAGCCAGTTTGTTGTTAAATTAAAAAATGCAGGACTGACGGCAAGCTTTGATGAGAATAACCAGCGGTTCTTTATCAGCTCGAAGTCGTCCGGTGCGGATAACGATTTTTCAATGACGGCTGCCAACAGCAACGGTAAGAGTGCTTTGGAAGCATTAAAGCTTCAGGCAACTACAGCCGATACAGTTGCAAAGGATATTGCAAAATATCAGACAATTGCAGGCACGGATAAGAATACTTACATTGCTGATACAGCTAAGAGCAATTATGATGCAACAATTGAACAGTATAATACAGCAATTGAGAAGTTAAAGACATCGAATGCAGAACTGGAAGAAAAGAATAAAAAACTTGCATACCAGAAGCAGTATGTGGACAGCTTTATTGAAAAGGCAAATTATACAGGCACAGGTGATGGAATTTATAATCCGACGACACTTGATGAGGCCAGAAAGTATTTGTCTGACAGAGAGTCAGAGTTAGAAGCTAAAAAAACAGATGGAACCATTACGGATGATGAAAAGTTAGAATTGGAAGCAGTAAAGACTGTTTCTAAAACAGTGAGTGATGATACACTTGTATTTACAAGAACACAGAAGACAGATGACGATGGCAATGTGTCATATACAAGTGATGTGGATTCATTGCTTACAAGTACAGAAGCTTCTATTACATCAAATAACGAAACAATTGCGGCGAATAATACATCAATCAATCAGTATTATACGGAAGCGGGCGTAGACAGCACCAATGCAGCACAGGTAGACAGCACCAACGGAAAGATTCTGTTAAGCTACAGTGATGCAATCACAGGCAGCAATTCACTGGCAACAGGCTATCAGGCAGCAGCTACCACGCAGTATGAGTATGCTGTGAGCATGGTAGAAGCCTACAATGCATATACAGCAGGTACAGCTACAGATTCTCAGAAAGAATTGCTCGGACTGTCCACCTCGTCATCAACAGATACAACATCAGCAGTCCGTATTGCCGGAAGCAATGCGCAGATTGAACTCAATGGTGCAGTATTTGAAAATACGACCAACAACTTCTCAATCAATGGTTTAACGATTCAGGCAACTGCACTGACAGGCAACGAAGCGGTAACGATTACGACAGATACAGATGTCGATGGTATTTATGATACGATTAAAGATATGCTCTCAGAGTATAATGAACTGATTAAGACGTTAGATACTGCTTATAATGCGGAAAGTGCAAAGGGCTATGAGCCATTGACAGATGATGAAAAAGAGTCCATGTCTGATGATGAGGTCGAAAAGTGGGAAACAAAGATTAAGGATTCACTGCTTCGCCGTGACGGTACATTGGACAGCGTTATTTCATCCATGAAGAATACAATGCTTGCGGGAATTACAATTGATGGTAAATCTTACAATTTATCGACATTCGGTATTTCTACAGGAAGTTATTTCTCCAGCGGAACGAATGAAAAAGGTGTTTACCACATTGACGGCGATGAAGACGATTCAACATCAAAGGGAAATGAAGATAAATTAAAAGCGGCGATTGCCAATGACTCGGATACAGTCATTAAATTCTTTTCACAGCTGGCAAATAACCTGTATAGCACACTGAACAAAAAGCTGGGAACATCAAACAGCATGAGCAGCTATATGTCCATTTACAATGACAAGGAGATGGCAACACAGTATTCAGAATATAAGACGAAGATTTCAGACCAGGAAACAAAGATTTCAACATGGGAAGATTATTATTATAAGAAGTTCTCAAGAATGGAATCTGCACTGGCTTCATTAAATTCACAGGCATCTTCTATTTCTGGATTATTTGGCTGATAAATACAGCATGCAGGAGGAAAAATCGTGGCAGTAAATAATGTATATGCACAATACAATAACAATAAAGTCCTCACCGCATCCCCGGCAGAACTGACATTGCTCCTTTACGAAGGGGCAATCAAGTTCTGCAACATTGCGATGATGGGACTGGAAGAAAATAATATTCAAAAGACACATGATAACATCAAAAAGGCTCAGGCAATTATCGAAGAATTACAGTCCACGCTGAATCATTCTTATAAGGTGGCTGAGGACTTTGATAACGTATATCATTATATTTATAGTCTGCTTACAGATGCCAATATCCATAAGGATAAAGAAACGTTAGAGCGGGCTTTGAACGAGATTCGTGGTATGCGTGATACATGGAAAGAAGTCATGAAAAAGGCAAAGAGTGTTTAACTCATTTTAAGTGGGAATAGTACACATAAAAATGAGGAGCAGATATGGATACAGAAAATTATCTTCAGATTATGATTGACAGTCTGGTTCAAAAAGAAGAATTGCTAAAGCAGATTGTAGATTATAATGAAAAGCAGCAGACAATTATTACGGCGGCAGAATTTGATGATCAGGCTTTTGAGCAGAATTTAAGCGATAAAGGCGAACTGGTAGAAAAAATTCTTAAGCTGGATGAGGGTTTTAATTCCGTCTTTAACCGTGTAAAAGACGAAGTACAGCACAATAAAGCAAAGTTTAAGCAGCCATTACAGCGGTTAAAAGAACTGGTGTCGGCGGTTACGGACTTGGGTGTCCGGATACAGGCACAGGAGCTGCGGAATAAACAGCTGGTCGAAAAGCGGTTTGCGCAGATGCGCAAGGAATTAAGTAATGCCAAGCGTACAACCAGCAAGGCGAATGCGTATTATAAGAATGCCAACAAGCTGAATAATTACGAATCGCATTTTTTAGACCAAAAAAAATAAAAAAAGTTTATATCCGGGCTAAAGTATTCTAAAATACACCCGATATAATAAATGTAAGTAATCAAGAAGATTACTAAAAAATAATAACGGCGGCATGGAAGCCGCTACATATTCAAGGAGGAAGAATATTATGGTAGTACAGCACAATTTGACAGCCATGAACACTAACAGACAGTTAGGTATCACAACAAACGGACTTCAGAAGTCTACAGAAAAGTTATCATCAGGTTATAAGATTAACCGTTCAGCAGATGATGCAGCAGGTCTTGCTATTTCTGAAAAGATGAGAAATCAGATTAGAGGTCTTAATAAGGCATCTGACAATGCGCAGGATGGTATCTCTTTAGTACAGACAGCTGAAGGTGCTTTAAATGAAGTACATTCTATGCTTCAGAGAATGAGCGAACTTGCAGTTCAGTCTGCTAATGGAACAAACCAGACAACAGATAGACAAGCTATTGATTTGGAAGTTCAGCAGTTAAAATCTGAAATTACTAGAGTTTCTACAACCACTCAGTTCAATAAGATGAATATTCTTGATGGTACTCAGTTCGGTAACGGCAAGCAGTTACAGGTTGGTGCTAATGCTAAGCAGGTAATCACAGTTAAGATTACATCTCTTACAACAGTTATTTCTGATGCAACAGCTGTTGATGTTAAGACAGCAGATACAGCACAGACAGCTATTTCAAACATCCAGAAGGCTATTACAAAGTTATCAACACAGCGTTCTACATTAGGTGCTGTTCAGAACAGATTAGAGCACACAGTAGCTAACCTTGATAACATTAGCGAAAATACACAGGCTTCTGAATCACGTATTAGAGATACTGACATGGCTGAAGAGATGGTTTCTTACTCAAAGAACAATATTTTACAGCAGGCTGGCCAGTCTATGCTTGCACAGGCTAATCAGGCAAATCAGGGTGTTCTTTCATTACTTCAGTAATCGTAAGTACTATTGTAAAAAAGAGAGTCAGTTTCGACTGGCTCTTTTTTTTGTCCAAACAACAGGTAGGAGAGAGTAGATGAATTCTAATAATTGTAAAATATTAAAAGAGCAATTGATAAATTTGTACTGTAATGCAGAGGGGGCAATTTCTCGTTTTATAGAATTTGTACCACAATTGCAGCATATAATTGATGAAATTATAGAAAATATACCGGAGGAGCTGGAAAATATTCAAAAATATGCAGGCGATTTGGAAAATGCGGTTTCAGCAGGGGATATTTTAAGATGTGCAGATGATGTATACTGTATTTATGAAACATATTTGAGAACTTCAAACGTACAAAACTGTGAAATTGAAAGTAGTCAGGGACAGTTAGAAAATGTAGATGAACAGGTACAGATAGAAAATTATTATGAAAAAAATATTAGTGCAATGGAAAATGCCAAAATGAATATTTATAATCATGTAATAGAAGAGTGTAGCAATTTATCAGAGAAAGATAGTAAAGATATTGTAATAGATAAAAATGGAAATATAGGAGTTTATAGAGAAGAAGTATTGTGGCGTTTAAATAGTTATAAGAATCGGTATGAAGTGTCAGAGTTTGTATGTGATTATTTTGAAAAAAAAGGGTATATTAGTCAATTATATATATTAGGAATAGCAAATATGGATTATATTAATGCAATATTAAAAGTAATACCACAAGATACGGTAGTATATATATACGAGCCGAATAGTAATATTTTTAATAAAAATTTACACTATAGAGATATGTCCAAAATTTTCACAAGAAAATATACGTTTTTGTTTGTTGAAGGAATTAATGATAGATTGATGACCTCATACGTTGATAGTTTTGCAAATAGTGTTCAAACTGAATATTTGTATACGTTTGTTTCACCGAATTATAATGCATTATATTTAGAGCTGTTAAAAAAAACAGTAAGTCAGTGCAGCGAGGCAATGAATATAGCTATTATGACTGAAAATACAATTGTAGATCGAGCGGATAAAATAAATTACGCAAGAATTATGAATTTGAGAATTTTGCCGGAAACAATATTATTATCGGAATTTAAAAATGTTTGTCGACGGGAAA
>ENA-UOJC01004318-UOJC01004318.1-human-gut-metagenome-genome-assembly--contig:-C104-NODE-4318-length-12157-cov-29.673608_pt1 | contig 12157 bp, 8 predicted proteins | sample MGYA00242339_ERZ723886 | MGnify/ENA metagenome assembly ERZ723886 | reverse complement strand
CATCTCTCTTACAAGAAAAAAGTGCCAATCGCTATTGACACTGCAAAGGTAAGAGGGGTAAAAGTGGTTATTCCAGCGTATTATTTCTCATTGTTTTAAGACTAAATAAGGGAAGATTTAAGACTAAATAAGCATCACCATAGATGCTCATTCCGTGCAGCGGGGTAACTTTGCATCAGAAACAAATATATCAACGCAATGAGAAAGGCCCTGTTTTTAATAACAATTCTATTTGGCTCCACCGTTTATGCTCAAACTGAAATGACAGACACCATCTCGGGGAAAGTGCTTAATGAGGTGGTAGTCAAAGGAGAGAAACCTCAAATAAAAGGGGAGGATGGCATTATGGTCGTCGACCTGTCTGCAATCGTAAAGGACAAGCCTGTCACTAACATACTCGAAGCTCTTGGCTATATGCCGGGGGTCATAGATAACAACGGGATGATTGGGCTTGCGGGGGCATCAGACGTGACCATAATTATCAATGGCGAACTGACTAATATGCCGATTCAGAACCTCTACCAACTTCTTTATACTACTCCGGTTGACCGGCTGAAAAATGTCGAGATCATATATTCGGCTCCAGCCAAATATCATGTAAACGGAGCCGTAATCAATGTGATATTAAAAACTCCCAAGCCGCTTGACGGACTGCAGAGTCAAATCAGAGCCGGATATAATCAGGCACACTATGCTTCTTATGGAGGAGGACTTGCAGCAACCTACGCTGTGAGTGACTGGACTTTTGATTTGAACTATGGTCTGTCCCGTACCAAATCCTGGAGCCGGGAGGATACATGGTCCAATCATATGCTCAATGGTCAACACACGGTGATAGAGGACAATATGAGCCGCGATAGTCAAAACTGGGCCAATACAATTTTTACCTCGGCATCATGGAAGACCATCAAGCTCACATACAACGGGCAGATTATATCCGGCTCCAAGAGTCGCAGTTTTTCCTCCGGCACTCTTGGCAGTTTCACAAACATCTATAAGATGTTGTCCCCTGTCAATTATCATAATGTGGCGTTGTGTTATGCAGCTCCCTTCGGAATGACTTTAGGTGGCGACTACACCTCTTATTCCGAAAACCGCTCGCAGTCACTTTTCAAAGGTTCCGATTTTATGCTTGGCTCAGATAATATGCAACATATCAACCGTTACCATTTTTATATCGACCAGGAGCATCAACTCGACAAATGGCAATTGAATTACGGAACTGAATATCTACACTCGGAAGACAACAGTTCGCAGAAGTATGTCGCGTATGACAGCCAAGACTTCGAGGATAAACTCAATGAAGATGTGGTGAACGTTTATGTCGGCACACAACGTTCTTTCGACTGGGGGCTTTCTTTCAATATCTCGGCCAAAGCTGAATATTACCACAACAGGTATCAACACAATTGGAATTTCATACCTCAGCTTGGAGCCACGTACTACAAAACCCCTAAAAACATTTTTCAACTCAATTTCTCAACCCGACGCGTTTACCCATTATACTGGGAGCTACACGGCGGCACAAGCCATATCAATGATTATTCTACCGTCATAGGTAATCCCGCACTCCAATCATACATCCAATATGACGCGCAGTTCTCCTATATCCTCAAACAAAAATATGTGGCGACCGTTTATTTACAATATGGGGATAAAGCGACTGTGCAATTACCTTACCAGTCTCCCGATGCGCTCAATCTGATATATCAGACCATAAACACAAATTACAAACGTACTGCGGGTGTCAACCTATATCTGCCTTTCAATGCAGGCAATATATGGAACACGGAAGTTACCGCTAACATATTCAATCAGCGCGAGAAAGCCGACAGGTTCCATGACATCAGCTTCGACAACAGCAAATGGATTTTCTACGGTTCGCTCAATAACTCATTCACATTCAGTCAGGATTGTCCTGTTTCTCTGACGGTTGACTTTACTTACTTATCTCCCTCTTTACAAGGGATATCAAATCTATCGGGCATATGGAAGATTGATGCCGGCGTGAAATGGCAATTCGGCAGAAAACGCTGTTGCGAACTCGATTTAAAGGCCGATGACATTTTTAACCATTGGTCGCCGACGATGACCATCAACACAGCCGGGCAGGACTATCGTATGAAAGTCCGCGATATGACTCGCAATCTAAAACTAACATTCATATGGCGTTTCAACGGCTTCAAGCCTCAGGACAACACTATCGACACATCCCGTTTCGGTACGGGCAAGTAAATCCCCTTTACTAAATCCTCTATATACCATTATAATCCGTTATATTCCATTATAATCCGTTATATTCTATTATATTTTGTTATATTCCGTCCAAGCCGAGAGTGACGACGATTCCGAAGGAATCCTTTGTCTGTATAGCCGTGGGTTGGCGCGAGTAGGAGTCCCTATTTGGGACGACTACGAAGCGGTAACCCACGGTTATTTTTCGTAAAGGAGATATTCCGGAGGAATCTTTTTTGATATCCCTATTCTCGTCAGATACCAAAAAAGATTCCTCCGGAATCCATCAGTCCATTCCGTTACCGTGGGTTACCGCTTCGGGTCGGCCAGCAGGCCTCCCCTTGCGCCAACCCACGGCTATACAGACAAAGGATTCCTTCGGAATCGTCGTCGCCTTTCTGTTCAATATTTATCAGTTCATATTTATATGTGGTGGAATCTGTATTTAAAGAAGTATATTTATATATGTAGGAAGAGTCTGTTTTTAGAAGTCTGTATTTATATATGTGGAAAATCTGTGTGGTTGGGCAAACCCCGAACCTCTAATACTGCGAACGGGAATCGGGGCGGTATATCATAGGGGGAATTCGGACATAAAAAAACCTGAAGTACCTTCACAGGAACATCAGGATTAAAGCCAAAAGGCAAGATTTGTGATTCTAAAAGAGTTGTCTAAGCAACTTAAGTGTAGAGATTATATCTTACTTACATTCATCTCATCCGAAGCTTTGTCGGTAAACGGAACCTCACGGCGGCGATTTCCCAACTTGAAAAGATTATCGGCCTATGCCGGAAATCTTTAACAAAAGCCTTGGATGCTTTTCGGAAGCAAAGTTACAAACAATTTTTGTCCTACCAAAATTTTTGGGGAGAAATTTCAAAAAAATATGCTTAAAAACATATTTTAACGTTTCAACGACATCTTTTCCCCTTTTACCTTCTTAGCCATTAGCCGTTTTGACAATCTGCTCAACCACCAGCCCGGCCAAGGTCATACCGAAAATGGCAGTGATATGACACAAAGAACCGTTGACTGCCACTTTGTTGAAGCTCATTGCCATATCCTCTTCAAGAGCCCCTCCCCGGTTTGTCAGCAATTCGGGGGAATAGACACACTTGAATTTCCTTTTGGGAAATTCCCCTGATTTCTTGAATTTACGCCTGAGTGAAGCCGCAAGCGGGCACCCCTGGACTTTCCAGAACTCCGCGACGGAGATTTTTGTCGGGTCTATCTTCAAGGCAGCTCCCATTGAAGAGAGCACCACCGGATGACGGGCGGCAGTGGCATTGCGCAACAGCAAAGCTTTCGCAGCAAGAGAATCTATCGCGTCAATCACAAAATCAAATTCCTCAAGGTCGAAATCAGCCGCCGTCAGTGATGTGTACTCCTTTTCAAGAGCCGTCACCTCGATTCCGGGCGCGACCGCAAGCAGCTGACGCTTCATAGCATCCACCTTCACCTCCCCCACCGTGGCAACATTCGCCTCGGCCTGACGGTTGATGTTGGTGGGATATACCCTGTCGGCATCCACTATGGTCAGATGACCTACCCCGGTACGGGCAAGCGCCTCGGCTGTCCAGCTGCCTACCCCACCCACACCAAAAATAATGACGCGTGCGCGAGACAGAGCCGCCATCGCGGTCTCCCCCACAAGCCGTTCGGTGCGGTTGAAAACCACCGTCCGGCTGAAAGAATCGCTGCTTTCCTGTTCGATTGACATTGGTATATTCGACTATGACGGAGCCTGCTCCATCCTCTCCGGCAAAGGTACGAAAAGTTTTTCACGCCGCCGGGAGGGAAGTCCGGAAAAAATTAGTAACTTTGCAGACGGTTTTCAACACATTATAGACTTACCGACTTATGCGCAGTCCACGCAAAGCATATCTGCTTCTTGAAGACGGCACTCTTTTCGAGGGCAAATCTTTCGGTTATGAAGCTCCCGCAGCAGGGGAAGTGGTGTTCAACACCGCCATGACCGGTTATCCCGAGAGTCTGACCGACCCCTCCTATGAGGGGCAAATACTTGTCACCACTTATCCGATTCTCGGCAATTACGGCGTCCCCCCCGAAAGGGAGAAGGACGCCGTCAGTGAATTTCTCGAAAGCTCAAAAATCCATTGCCGGGGAATCATCGCCCAGGATTACAGCTGGGAACCGAGCCACTGGCTCTCGACCCGTTCGCTCGACCAATGGCTGCGCGATGAGAAAATCCCCGGAATCTACGGCATCGACACCCGCGCATTGACCAAGCATCTGCGCGAGAAAGGCTCGATGCTCGGAAAAATCTACTTCGACAACCCCGACGAAATCGAATTCTCAGACCCCAACATCGAGAATCTGATTGCCAAAGTAAGCTGCCCCGAGGTGGAAATCCACGGCCAGGGGGAGAAAACTGTGGTGCTTGTCGACTGTGGAACCAAATACAACATCATCCGATGCCTGACGCGCCGAGGGGTGAAAGTGGTCCGTGTTCCCTGGAACTACGATTTCTCAACCATCCCCTACGACGGACTCTTCATTTCCAACGGTCCGGGCAACCCCGATTTCGCCGAAGAGACCGTAGCCAACATCCGCAAGGCGATGGAGACAGGAAAGCCCATCTGCGGCATCTGCATGGGCAACCAGCTGCTGGCCAAAGCCGCCGGAGCTAAGACATACAAGCTCAAATACGGACACCGCAGCCACAACCAGCCGGTACGCCTCGAAGGCACCAACACCTGCTATGTCACCTCGCAGAACCATGGATACGCCGTTGACCAGTCGACACTTCCCGCCGACTGGGAGCCGATGTTCACCAATATGAACGACGGCACAAACGAGGGCATCCGCCACAAGGAGAAGCCCTATTTCTCGGCGCAGTTCCATCCGGAGGCATCATCCGGGCCGCGCGATACCGAGTTCATTTTCGACAAGTTCATCGAAATGCTCTGAGAACCATCCCAAATCCATCCCCCATCAAGCTTCAAACCCCAAATGATGAATTCCCAGCAGTCCAATATAAAGAAAGTTCTTCTCCTCGGTTCCGGCGCCCTCAAAATCGGTGAGGCGGGCGAGTTTGACTATTCCGGCTCCCAGGCCCTCAAGGCTATGAAGGAGGAAGGCATATCGACGGTGCTGATCAACCCCAACATCGCCACTGTGCAAACCTCCGAAGGATTCGCCGACAAGATTTACTTCCTTCCCGTGACCCCCTACTTCGTGGAACGTGTCATCGAGAAGGAGCGTCCCGACGGCATCCTGCTCAGCTTCGGCGGCCAGACCGCCCTCAACTGCGGAGTGGAGCTGTATGACTCCGGAGTGCTGGAGAAATATGGTGTGGAGGTGCTTGGCACACCCGTCCAGGCTATCAAGGACACCGAAGACCGCGAGCTCTTCGTCAAGAAGCTCGACGAAATAGACGTGAAGACCATCAAGAGCCAGGCTGTCGAGACAACAGCCGCAGCCCTTGCCGCCGCTGAAAAACTCGGTTATCCCGTAATCGTGCGCGCCGCCTACGCCCTCGGCGGACTCGGCAGCGGATTCTGCGACAACCCCGAGCAGCTTGTGGCCCTCACCGAAAAAGCCTTCTCATTCTCCCCCCAGGTGTTGGTGGAGAAATCCCTCAAGGGCTGGAAAGAGGTCGAGTATGAGGTTGTACGCGACCGCTTCGACAACTGCATCACGGTCTGCAACATGGAGAACTTCGACCCCCTGGGCATCCATACCGGAGAGTCAATCGTCGTAGCTCCTTCCCAGACCCTCTCCAATGATGACTACCATTATCTGCGCCAGCTCGCCATCAAGATTATCCGCCACGTCGGAATCGTCGGCGAGTGTAATGTGCAGTACGCATATGACCCCGATTCGATGGACTACCGCGTCATCGAGGTCAACGCCCGTCTGAGCCGCTCTTCGGCACTCGCGTCGAAAGCCACCGGTTATCCCCTGGCCTTCGTGGCCGCCAAGCTCGGACTTGGCTACGGTCTCTTCGACCTGAAGAACTCCGTCACCCGCGAGACCTCGGCATTCTTCGAGCCGGCCCTCGACTATATCGTCTGCAAGATACCGCGCTGGGACCTCGGCAAGTTCCACGGCGTGCGCCGCGAAATCGGCTCGTCGATGAAATCTGTCGGCGAGGTGATGGCTATCGGCCGCACTTTCGAGGAGGTAATCCAGAAAGGACTCCGTATGATCGGCCAGGGCATGCATGGTTTCGTCGAGAACCGCGAGCTGAAAATCGAGGATATCGACCAGGCCCTTTCCGAGCCTACCGACAAGCGTATCTTCGTCGTGGCCAAGGCTTTCCAGCAGGGCTACACAGTCGACCGCATCCACGAACTGACAAAGATAGACCGTTGGTTCCTCGAAAAGCTCCACAACATCATCACCACAGATAACGAGCTGCGCGAGTTCGACGAAATCAACAAGCTCCCCGCCGGACTTCTCCGTACAGCCAAGGAGCAAGGTTTCAGCGACTTCCAGATTGCCCGCGCGGTCAAGAAGGAAGACCTCGATGTCACCGGCGCTGACAACCAGAAAGTGCGCAAGGTGCGCAAGGAGCTGGGAATCATCCCCGTGGTAAAACAAATTGACACCCTTGCCGCCGAATATCCGGCCCAGACCAACTATCTTTACCTGACCTACAACGGCTCTACAAACGATGTCAACTATCTCGGCGACAAACGTTCGGTAGTCGTCCTCGGTTCGGGAGCATACCGCATCGGAAGCTCAGTTGAGTTCGACTGGTGTTCGGTCAACGCCCTGATGACAGTCAAGAAGCAGGGCTGGCGCTCGGTGATGATCAACTACAACCCCGAGACCGTCTCCACCGACTATGACATGTGTGACCGTCTCTACTTCGACGAGCTGACATTCGAGCGTGTGATGGATATCCTCGAACTGGAATCCCCCCACGGTGTCATCCTCTCGGTTGGTGGCCAGATTCCCAACAACCTCGCCACCCGTCTCGACGATGAAGGGGTCAACATCCTCGGCACTCGTGCGACATCTATCGACAACGCCGAAGACCGCCATAAATTCTCGGCGATGCTCGACCGTATCGGTGTCGACCAGCCCCGTTGGCGCGAGCTTACCAGCTTTGCCGACATCGACGAGTTCATCAAGGAGGTCGGCTTCCCGGTGTTGGTACGTCCCAGCTACGTCCTCTCCGGCGCGGCCATGAATGTCTGCTCCAACGAGGAGGAGCTTCACCGCTTCCTGAAACTCGCCGCAAATGTCTCCAAGCTCCATCCCGTGGTAGTTTCCGAATTCATCCAGAACGCCAAGGAAATCGAGATGGATGCCGTGGCACAGAATGGCGAAATCAAGGCATACGCCATATCGGAGCATATCGAATACGCAGGTGTCCATTCCGGCGACGCTACCATCCAGTTCCCGCCCCAGAAACTCTACGTCGAGACCATGCGCCGCATCAAGAAAATCTCGGCCAAGATTGCCAAGGCTCTCGACATTTCAGGTCCCTTCAACATCCAGTTCCTGGCCAAGAACAACGACATCAAGGTAATCGAGTGTAACCTCCGTGCCTCCCGCAGTTTCCCCTTCGTGTCAAAGGTCATCAAGCTCAACTTCATCGACCTCGCCACCAAGGTAATGCTCGGACTCCCCGTCGAAAAGCCCAACAAGAGCCTCTTCGACCTCGACTATGTGGGAATCAAGGCATCACAGTTCAGCTTCTCACGCCTGCAGGGTGCCGACCCCGTCCTGGGTGTCGACATGGCATCCACCGGTGAAGTCGGCTGTATCGGTGACGACACTTCCGAGGCCATCCTGAAAGCCATGCTCTCTGTCGGTTACAAGATACCCCGCAAGACCGTCCTGCTCTCGACCGGCACTCCCCGTCAGAAAGCGGATATGCTTGATGCGGCCCACCGTCTCCACAATCATGGATTCACCATCTACGCCACCGAAGGCACCTGTCGTTTCCTCAACGAGAACGGAATCCCGGCAATCCGCGCCTACTGGCCCACTCAGCCCGAAAGCCAGCCGCAGGTGCTGCAACTGCTCCACGACAAGAAAATCGACCTCGTCGTCAACCTTCCCAAGAACCTCTCGTCGGCCGAGCTATCCAACGGATACAAAGTGCGCCGTGCGGCCATCGACCTCAACATACCCCTGTTGACCAATGCCCGACTGGCCTCCGCCTTCATCGACGCTTTCACCACCCTCTCCCCCGCCGACATCCAGATCAAGTCCTGGGACGAATACAAGTAAACCCTCCACGGAGATTCAACCATCCTATGACATAACTGACAATTTCATATGACCGGCCACACTGCCATCCGGGGTGTGGCCGGTTGACTTATCAATCGAAAATGACATCCTCTCAATTCACCCAACTGTCCCGCGAACTCTGCTCCGTTGTCGGGTTTATTCCCTCCCACTGGGAATTCGTCCAGAATGATGAGCTGGATTCTCTCCTGAATATTTTTCCGATTGAGTCTTACGAGGAGCTTGAATCGAAAATAACACACTTTCCGGATGACATTCAGGACTATTTCCGCAGACGATGGTATGTATGGAACTGCTCCAAATGCGATGAATACCTTTTCTCTCTTCCTGACAATGTGCGGCCAAATCCAAATCCCTTTGACCAACGGTATGACATAACCATTGATGGTCAGACCGATTTCGACATCAAAGGCACCAGAATTCCGCGCTCTTTTCACCGGGAGATTGAGAAACATATCCTCAATCCGCAGCAACTGATTGAGTATTACTATGAAAATCAAAGCAAAGGTGTACGCTACCGCTTTCAGGACAGGCTGCTCATAGTGCATCATTCATTTGTCGACTGCCGGCGCGAGCTGCAGCTCCGATGCGAATGGGAGTACAAAAGGCCGCTATACCAGACCTATTGCGAAAACTTCTCTCACATCCGGACGCGGGAATACAAAGGTTGCAAGGCAAGCGTGATATTCATTCTTGAACGGGAACCGGGCAGACTCACCTCTGTAATAGACGGACTTTAGTTCTGATTGCCATTTGCCCGCATAGCCCCGACGACTTCCCTATCTCTGATTTTTTGCGTAAATTTGTATCGCCGTTCAATGTCACAACGGCTGATAGATATCCATATGACCCCAGAATTTCTGACAATCAACGATATTGCCCAAAAACTCGACCTGTCTGTGAAATCGGTCAGGAGATTCGTGGCCTCAGGTGAACTTCCGGCTACAAAAAGCTGCAGCCGCTATCTTATCAGCCCGCAGGATTTCAGCGACTTCCGGGAGAGGCTTCTCCAGGGTGACAATGCGACCGGAAAATCACAGCGCGTTTCTAAACCATCAGAAGCCCCCTCAGAAATCTCAGCTCCCGGAAAAATCGCAGAAGTAAACTGGTGTGACATCTCCCCCTACTGGGCAAATCCCACACCATCCAAAATGACATTCGTCGATCTTTTCTGCGGCGCGGGAGGATTGTCAAAAGGGCTGGAAATGTCAGGACTGGAAGGTATTTGCGGCCTTGACTGGTTCAAGGAAGCCTGTATGACATACAGGCGCAATTTCCACCATCCTTTTGTCAACGGCGACATCAAAGACCCCGCCATCAAACATCTGTTTTACGAGACGGTCAGCCGCCAACTCCGGGGCCGTCAGCTGAGCATTGTCGCCGGCGGCTTCCCTTGCCAGGGGTTCAGTATGGCAGGCAACCGCATTGTCGACGATCCCCGCAACTCCCTTTATCTGGAACTTATCGAGATTGTCCGTCATCTTCAACCAGAGTTTGTCATCTGCGAGAATGTCAAAGGGTTAAGAAGTATGCTTGGAGGGATGGTCGAACAAAAGATTCTGGATGATTTCCGTGAAATTGGATATGAGATGAATGTCACGGTTCTCTGCGCGGCCGATTACCATACCCCACAGAAGAGAGAGCGTGTGATATTCATCGGCAACCGGATAAACCGTCCTAACTATCACCCCACTCCTCTCCTTTCCCCAAAGGAATATGTCACGACAGGCAACGCGATTGCCGACCTGATGACGATGGCTGAGAACAAGGATTTCAACCATGTCCCCACACGTCACCGGCCGGACATGGCTGAACGTATGGCCGCTCTCCCCGAGGGACAGAGTCTCTACAAGGGATATTCAGATGCCTGGAAAAAATGCCCTTGGAATGAAGCCTCCTGCACCATCAAGGAGAATCACGGAGGGGTCAACATCCATCCCCGCCTCCCCCGTGTATTGACCGCCCGCGAGATGGCCCGTCTGCAATCATTCCCGGACGACTTCATCTTCGAAGGCCCGAAAAACAAGCAGCTTGTCCAGATTGGCAATGCCGTTCCTCCGCTGTTGGGTAAAGCTATCGGCCTGGCCGTCAGGCTCTCCCGTGGAGACCTCTGATTATATTGTCTGTGATTGGAGAATTTTCCGTAACTTTGCGGATTTGTTTAACCGCAAATCATTTGTCAAATTATGGAAAATGATTTTAAGATGCCCCGTGCAGAGGACATCATAAAGAGGTCGGAAGAGTTTCAGGCCGAAGCAGAGGCAATCTTGGAGGAATCGAGCATAGCGACCGTCTGGCGCGACGCAGGCTGCCGAGTGGAGATTGTCGGGTCAATGCGTATGAGACTGATGGCCAACCATCGCGACATCGACCTGCACGTCTATTCCCCGGTTGTCACCGAAGCTGACAGCTTCGCCATCGCCGCGAAAATAGCGAAAAATCCGAAGGTGAAGGAAACCAAATGTATCAACGGTCTGATGACCGACGAACATTGCATCGCGTGGCATTTCATTTACGAAGGGTATAATGGCAAACTGTGGCAGTTCGATGTCATTCATATCGTAGAAGGAAGCCGATATGACGGGTACTTCGAGGAGATGGCAGACAGGATTATCGCGCATTCCACCCCCGAGCAACGGGAAACCATCCTCCGGCTGAAGTTAGAGTCCACCGATTATCAGGAAGGAACACCCCCTGAGGACTCCATCCAAGGCCCTATCCACGGTGTCGAATATTACGAGGGTGTGATTGACCACGACATCACCACCCTCGACCAGCTACGCCAATGGGTCATCAGCCGCCGCAAGCAACCTTTCCATTACTGGATGCCCGGCTGATACTCATCTGACATCGTCGGCATAGATAAAAAATGGTTATTTTTAGCCATTGTGTATTTTAAGGCGTACCACTATCTTTGCACTCAATGAATTAAACAATCCTTATCACTATGAAACAGATACTAATTACTGTTCTGGCCTTTCTCGGCTATCAGACAGCCACCTCTCAGACTCTTGAGAAGATGAACTGGTTCAATGAACCAAAAACCTGGGAAATCTCTGAAGGGAAACTGATGATGGATGTCACTCCGAAGAGTGATTACTGGCGTATTTCCCATTATGGATTCACTGTAGATGATGCCCCGTTCTATTACTCTGAATACGGAGGGGAATTTGAGGCAAAAGTCAAGGTATGCGGAGACTATCAGACCAGGTTCGACCAAGCCGGTATGATGGTCAGAATCGACCATGAGAATTACATCAAGGCCGGAATAGAATTTGTCGACGGCAAATACAACCTCAGTGTAGTGGTAACTCACCACACATCGGACTGGAGTGTGATTGCCCTCGACAAACCCGTAGAGGCGATTTGGATAAAGGCGGTCCGGAGACTCGACGCGATTGAAATCTTTTATTCTTACGACAACAAAGAATACACGTTGATGCGCAACGCATGGATGGAGGCAAACCGCCCGATAAAAATAGGCATGTTTGCCGCATCACCTGATGGGGACGGATTCAAAGGCAGCTTCTCAGATTTCACAGTCACTCATCTTCCAGACAAGACACGCTCCCTTTGGTTGGAACAGAACGTGCAGTAACCCCTTTTCCCAAGACAGCCGAAATCACCTCTGAATATAACGGGGCTGTGTCAAAATAGGCGCAGCCTCTTTTTCTAACCTGCTGTAAAACATAA
>ENA-UOJC01004314-UOJC01004314.1-human-gut-metagenome-genome-assembly--contig:-C104-NODE-4314-length-12164-cov-7.988273_pt1 | contig 12164 bp, 15 predicted proteins | sample MGYA00242339_ERZ723886 | MGnify/ENA metagenome assembly ERZ723886 | reverse complement strand
AGAAAAAAATGAGTTTTGTAGAAAAAATACAATATAAAGATGAATTTTTAAATAAAAAAAATATAAATCAAAATATAAGTATATTATGGGGAAAAGCATTGCCAATATTTATGCACAGGAAATATTTACAAGATAGATTTACAAGAAAATATGACAAAAAAGATGTTGTAGTTGCACTTGAATATTATATAAGTATTATTGCAGCAGGGTACTTTGGTGGGAAAGAACCACAATTCAAGGTGAAGAATATAAACAAAACACAAAAGGGCATCTTAAATAAAATATTTAAAAGAGTTTTTGGAGAAAAGAATGATCCAGAAGACTATCAAGCTATTATTGATTATATTTCAAAATATAATGACAATGGTAGCTTTTTTTACGACTGTGTTCTTGACTATATTACTACTGGAGCATGCTATGGTTTAGTATATGAAAACAATAAAAACGAGGAAGTTTACGCTAATATTTCAAGTTTAAACACAGTTGCTATATGGAATTATGATGTACCAAGCACAAAAATAGGTTTATTAAGATGTTGGTATGAGAATACAGCAACTGGAGGAATTGAAACACATTTAGAAATAATAACAAAAGACTATAAAAAACAATTTGTTGATGGAATTGAAAAGAAATCTATTACAGAAAATGCTGAATATAACTTTGAAGAAGTAGACGGTAGCGATAAACCAGTAAGATGGACAGACTTACCCTGTTTTGCTGTAGAAAACCCTTATGGAATGTCATTTTTTGAAAATGTTATAACTTTAATAAATAAAAATGAAAAAGTAATAGAAAACAATGCAAATATTTTTGATTATAACGATAATGCTAAATTAAAAATAACAGGATTTTCTCCAACAAATGATCCTTTAATACCACTACTAAACGATAAAGGAGAAGAACAAAAAGATAAAGATGGTAATATAATAATGACAAAAAATCCTGCAAGAGTACAAGAAGATGAAGCAATTTTAAATGCAAAAGTATTTTATACACCTGATAAAGATGGCGATATTGATTGGATTATAAAAAATATAAATGATACTGCTTCAGAAAATCACAAGAAAACATGTATAGATATGGCACTTATGATTTCAGGAGTGCCAAATGTAACAGACCAAGGCTTTACAGATGCTGATAATGCAGCAGCTTTAGAAAAGAAGTTTTTTCCTTTAGAACAGGTATTACAACAAGCACATCATTTATTTAGGAAAGAATACCTAAGAATGTGGGAAATGATAACAGCAAGAATTAATTTAAAGAAAAATAAAGAGTATGGCTTTAGAGATATAGATGTTATATTAATACGTAATTTGCCTACAGATACAGAAAGCTTAACAAATGCTTGGTTAAAATTAAGAGGCTTAATAAGTGATAAATCAATTATAAGTCATTTACCATTTGGATTAGATGCAGAATCAGAAATTGCTGAAATGGATAAACAAAATGAAGAGAATATTCAAAAGAATTTACAACAAATGCAAATGATGGGACAAACAGGACTAGAGCAAGATAACAAAGAAGACAAACAGGATGATAAAGTAACAGATTTGACAGATACACAAAAAGCACAAAAACTAACAGCAGACAATAAGAAAGAGCAAACAAAAGTTGGTAATAAGCAAATCAATAAAGAATAGAGGTGTTTTATATGTGGAAAGTACATGATAATTATATGAGACAGTTAAAACAACTATATAATAAAACATCAAAACAAACACAGAACAGACTTCAAGAAATCTTTGATACATTTAATTTTACAACCGAAAACATCTATAATATTGCTGATAATAAAACTAAAAAAAGAATAAATACATATATAGAACAATGGAAAGAACAAGGAATACTAAAAAGCAGTAATTATTTTAGTGTATTAGCAAATAATATTTATAAAAGAACAAGAGTAAAGAATAGTGAAATACTAGAGTTACTTATTTACAGTTCATATGTAGAAGAGCAAAACAAACTTGAAGAACAAGAAAAGCAGATAATGTATGAAGATGCTAATTATTACTATGAACAAGGCCAACAAGAAGTAAATAAAAAGAAAAAGCCATCAATAATAGAGATGGCTTTATTTCTTGCATTATTAGACCAACCTAATTACAGTGGATTCAATTGGAAACAATACATTGAAGCTACAATGCAATATAATACACAACAATTATACAAACAGGCAATTTTAAATATGCAACAACAAAAAGACCTAGAAATTGATTCTAATGAGTTTCAAATAATAATAAATAGACAAAATAACCAAAAACTTAACGTTAATGGTAATAAGATATCAGGTGCTGCAGATTTGCAGATGATAGGCTTAAATAATCTAGCAAAAGTAGAAGGAATAAAAGCTAACACAGATGATGATGCACAAGTAGAGTTTTGGGCAGTAACAGATGAACATAGTACAGAAATGTGTCAATCAATGAATATGATGCGATTTTACATTAATAAAGAGAATAGGTTTGATAGATATTGGGGCAATAGTAAAAAAGATATAAAACTTATGCCAGTTAGAGTAAAAGGACTAGTTCCTGGTGTTAATTTACCTCCAATAATGTACTATTGGCATTTTTGCAGGAGTACTATAAGATATTTATCACCAGTTGCAAAACAAGGAAAAACAGAGTATAATCTTGATATACCTAAAATAAGTAAAGATATTAAACAAGTTTTAAGTAATACAAAATTAAATTCTAATGTAAAAAGATTATTTAACAAATATTTAACAAGTAATAATGCAAAAATAGACAATAACTTAAATGTACCAATGAGATATAGTATTGATGACGATAAGATATATATAAATCCAAATCACCCAGACTTTAAATATTATGATTTATCTGAAAGTTTAAGCCATGAAATTATACATATGATAGATATAAGAAATAATATATCTAACAAGTTAAACATAGATAATGAATTAAGAAGAACAAGATTACAAATAGATATAAATGAATATAAGTATATTAAAATGTTGTCAAGTAGCAAATATGAAAATAATATGACATTGAGTGATATTTTTTCTGCTATAACAAATGGAAAGATAACAGGAAATTATGGACATGAGGCTAACTATTGGGTAAAAGATAGTACAAGGATTGAAAAAGAGTTGTCAGCTAATATAATGTCAGCATATTTAAATAAAAATCAAGACACATTAAATATTATAGAGTCAATAAATGGGTTAAAAGAAATTAAAGAAAAGGTAGTGAAGTTATACAATGATTATACCAGATGAAGTAAAGAATTTAATTCATAAATATATAGAACAAAAAGGAAAAAGACCATTGCCATTTAATTATGATGAATGGAATAGTTTTGCAGAATATAAAGAGTATTTAGAAAAAGAAATAGAAAAGTAGCACTTACTAAAAAGTAGGTGCTTTTATTATGGAAAGAAGGTGGAAAATATGTGGTTATTAGTTTTAATATTAAGCATTAAATTACAAATGTCAACTTGGTATTGGATTATATTTACTATAATTACAATATTTAGACCAATTATTTGGGTGTTTAAATATAATTTTGCTGATGGATACATGAAAACAAAGAACAAAAATAAATAAGTTATTAACATTTTATAATTATAAATTTTTAGACGTAGACGTACGTCTATTTTTTATGCCTTTTTACTGATTGCAGGCTATAAAGAACAACAGAATACAAATTCGCAATAGCTGGGGCTTAGGCAATGGCTGGGGCAAAAGGAGTAAGAAATGGAAGACCAAGACAATAATCCAAACAATGCTAATACTGGGACAAATAATGAACCAGCGGGAGCAAACAACCAAAATAATACAGGAACAAACAACAACCCTGTAACGTTTGATGATTTCTTAAAAGATGGAAAAAATCAAGCAGAATTTGATAAAAGAGTTCAAAAGGCTATAAATACAGCAAAAACAAATTGGGAAGAGCTAATGAATAGTGAAAAAAGTGAAGCTGAAAAGTTAGCAAAGATGAACAAAGAACAGAAACTTGAATATCAAGCGCAAAAGGAAAAGGCAGATAAGGAAAAAGCACTTGCAGAATTAAATGCCTATAGACTAAAAGAACAAGCTACAAAAATCGCAAGTGAAAAAGGATTGGATATATCTTTATTGACTTTCTTTAATTTTGAAACAGTTAAGGCAGAGGAAATTAATTCAAAAATAGAAGAGGTTTCAAATGCGTTCAATAAAGCTGTTGAAAAAGCTGTAAATGAGAGGCTAAAAGAAGATACTCCAATTCAAAAATCAGGTATTGATAATACACAAAATAAATCAATAGCTAGAGCAAGTTATTAAAAAATAGGAGGAATTTAAAATGAGTGAAATTACACAAGAAGCATTAAATATTATGCTACAAGATGGCAAAACAAAAGATAATTTAAAACAAGTATTAAGTGGAGTATTAGAGAATGTATCTGCAAAAGCAGTATCAGAACAAATTAAAGCAAAAAACGGTTCTGGAAATCCAGAAGGTGGAGTAATTGAATATAAAAGATTTGTAAATGCAGAATTAAAAGACAAAGGTACTGCAAGAGCCGCTGGAAAAGGCGACAAAGTAAAAGCTAAACCAGTAAAAGTTGTTATTGATACAGATAAAGAAATTGTAGAGGAATTACAAGGAAAAGATGTAAAACTTTATGGTATTGATGGTATGGCTGAAAAGAGAAAGGTAAATCATCAATCAGCTATTATAAGATATTTAGATAGAGAGTTCTTTGCAAAGGTATTAGAAGGAACAGAAGTATCTGCTCAAAACAACATTCAAGACACTATTGACACTTTACTACAAAAAGCAAGAACTTTGAAGAATAATTTCATCGATGGAATAGAATCAGATTTGTTGGTTATTGTAGTAGATAGCGAATATAGAAAGGGAATGAAGAAAATTCTTGATGATTTACCAAATGGAACAGATCCAAAAGAACAAGCAATTGGTATGTATGATTCTGTTAGAGTTTATGAATCAACAAGATTACCAGACGGTGTAAAAGCTGTTGTAATGATGGACGGAGCTATTGCTCAACCATTCTATGTATCAGAATATGGAGCAGAGAAAGTACCATTTGATGATGCTGTAGCATTAGAAGATTTCTTATATAAAGGAACAAAAGCTTTAATGGAAGATACTATTTTCTATGTAACAGATGCTAAACTTGCAGAATTAACTGTAACATCAGTAGCAGGAACTTCAACAGGAAAAACAAAGGTAACTGTTACACCTACATTAGCTTCTGGAAACAGCTATAAATATAAAACAGCAGCAAATCCAACAATGCCAGAATATGATACAGTTTGTACATCTGGATACACAGCTTGGAATGGAACAGATGAAATCACAGCAACAACAGGGCAAAAAATAGTAATTGTTGAAGTTGATTCAGCAAATAAGGCTAAAAAAGCAGGAATAGCAACAATTGCTTCAATGGCCTAGAAATAGGAGGCAATAGAAATGGCAGAAACCAGTAATATAAATAAAATAATAGCTGATTTAGGAGCCAATTATAAAGACGACGAAGAAGTCTTAAATGAAATATTAGAGGAAGTAAGTTCTATTGCCTCTGATATTTCTAATAGACAAAAAGAAGATACAAAACTATTTCCATACATAAAAAAAGCAACGAAAGCAATATATCTTTCAAGAGGAGCAGAGGGCTTAACGAGTCGAAATGAGGGTTCTATTTCAACATCATTCGAAGATATTATAGAAAAACTAAGAAATGACATTATAAAATCGGGATTAAGGAGGGTTAAGTAATGCTATTACGAGATTTAACAAAAGTATATATATCAGGATATGAAGAAATAGAAGACCACGGCGAACCCGATAAGAAATGGAAATATAAAAGCATAGCTTGGCTAAATATGCAACAAGATGTAAATGAACTAGATAAAAAATCCACAGGAGAAGTAGATTATAGTATTTATAAAGGTAGAAGTACGAGAGATTATGAAATACAAAAAGGTGACGGAGTATCATTTGAAGATGTCTCAAAATTAGAGGAGTTTATTCCTGAGTATAGAGTATTGGATAAAAATAAAATAGGAAATACCTATGTATATAGAATGGAGAAAATGCAAAAATGATAAGTTGCGAAATTAAAGTTAAACATAATTTCAAAAACATAAATGCTGTAATTCAAAAATTACCACAGACGATAAGTAATAGTGTAGAAGAAATCCTAAAAAACATTAGAGGATACGCTATAAAATTAGAAAAACGGTCATAACGAAGAAGGAATATTAGTCGAAATGATTGATATGTCAACCAAAGAAGTGAAAGGAAGGGTTTTTGCTGACCCTTCTAAATTTATGGCAAATGGAGTATCCTATTTGTTTTTTGAATACTTTGGCACAGGCTCTAATGCTGAAATGGAACACGTAGGAAAGTCACAACATTTTATTGAAAGTGGATTTACTGAGTGGTTCATTCCAGTAAATAAAGTGGATAGAGCATTACCGTATCCAGTTATAAATATAAAAGGAATGGACTTTTACATAGCTCATGGAACTAAAGCAAATCATTTTATAGGAGATGCAAGTTTCAAAAGTAGAGATGAAAATGTAGAAATAGTTAAGAAGAAGTTAGACGATATGATAAAGGAGTGTTGCAAATGAAAGATTTAAGTATAAAGGACTTTAGCGATTTAGTATATGAAAAGCTAGAACCATTAAAGTATAAACAAATATTAACAAATCCAACAACTACAAGCAAATTTCCTTGCTTGGAATTGCATACACCTTTGAAATCAGTAAATCTAACAGAAAACGCATTTCCTATTCGTTCTACATTTCAAATATCAATCACTTGTTGGAATGAAAAACAAAGACAAGCAATGCAAATGACAGACGAAGTTGATACAAAGCTTCAAGAATATAATTTTATAAGGACAAATACCAATCCTGCAGTATATGACCAGATACTGCAAAAATACGGTATAACAATAACATTTGAGGTTCGTTATAATTCTATAACGAGCTCTTTTAATTTAAAATAAGGAGGAATTTTAAATGGCAGAGGGACAAGAAACAGAAAAAACAACAACACCACAAGTAGCAATGAAGGCGAAAGTGTCTTATGCAACAACATTAACAGGAGATAAAACTGATATAGGTTATGTTCAAAAAGTAGGACAACTAAAAACATTAAAAGAAGGACAAACATATAGTGCTTTAGATTTAGAAGAAGAAAGAATGGCAAAAGGTAAAAGAAAAGCTGAAACTGTTGACATAGAAATGATGTTTATACAAAAAACACATAAAGCTATTCAAGCTATAGCTGATGCAGATACAACAATATTCCTATTTTTAGAATATCCAGAAACAACGGCATCAGTTACTAATAAACCATTAGTTCAATCAGTAAAATGCACTGTTGATATAGCAGGGCAAGAAATGAATGACGGAGACTTCATAAAAGATACTATGAGGGTTTATAAAGAGTCAAAAGTAGTAGAAACAGATGGATATCCAGTTGAAGCAGATTCAACAAAATTTTAATTTAAGAGAAGGCAAAAGCCTTCTCTCTTTTGCAAAGGAGAGAAAATAAAATGATTATAGAAACAAAAAATAAAAATATTAATTTAGTACTAAAAACAAGAAAAATAGTAGAAATAGCTAATCTACTAAAAAATAAGAATTTTGAAGAAGTATTTAAAAAAGCTTATTCTATATTAGATATGGAAGCATTATCAAAAATAATATTTAAACTAGCAGAAAACGATGAGGGGAAAAATGTATTTGTATCATCTGACGAAGTATACGACTTTATAGATGAGTGTAGAATAGAAGGAATAAGTGTAAGTGATTTATACGGAAAGATAGCAGAGGCATTGAATGAAGAGGGTTTTTTCAAGAAAAGGATGACAAAGAAAGAATTAAAAGAAATGATGTCAAATCCTTTATCAGAAACAGATATGAACGAATTAGTTCAAAAATCAGCGGAGAAAGTTATAAACAAAATAACAGAAGAACAAATTCTTTCGATGGTATAGATGAAATAATAAAAACTATAAAAGAATCAAAAAACATTGTAGATTTAATATATTCTATGGAGCCATTAGCGTATTACTTTGAGATGAAACCACAGGAATTTTGGAACAGTAGGTATTCAGAAATAAATATATACTGTCAAACACACCTAACTAAGCAAATAGATGAATTAAGAAAAGAAATCAATTTACAAGAAGCAGTTACAAATAAACTTATTGCAGGTGATTGTATGAATCAAAATGCAAAAATAGTACTTATTAGAGATAGTTATAAGGAGCTTTTTAAAGAAAAAGATGAAGTTCAAACTTTAGAAGAACAAAGAAGATTATTTAAAGGATAATTTCGACAAAATATGTCGAAAAATGTCGATAAAAAGTATAATTCAACCTATTGATTTATGCTATTATTTGTAGTATACTCTTTTTATATTAAATAAAAGGAGGAAATATTATGGGAATAGCTTCACTAATACTAGGAATTATAGCTTTTTTAGTTTCATTCAGTATTTTTAAAGATGTATCATTAATTTTAGCAGTGTTAGCAATTGTACTTGGAATCATAGCTTTAGCTAAGAAAAAGAATAAGAAAATGAGTATTGCAGGAATTGTTTTAGCAATAATAAGCTTTGTAGTTTTATTTTCAGGAGGAAATAACAATGTTACTACAACCACATCATCTGGAAATGATGTAAAAAAATGCAATATAGGAGATACGATAACAGTAAAAAACGGAACAGAAGAATACACCTTACAAATAACAGAAATAAAAGAAACTAAAGATAGAAATGAGTTTGCTGATGAAAAACCTAAACAAGTATTTTTAATCAATTATACCTATGTTTGCGATAAAACAGAAGATGGACTATATGTAAGTGATATGAATTTCAAGGTAATAGATGAACAGGGCGAAATTGGATATACATATCCTATAGATACAAAAAATCCACAAAGCATAACTGCAGGAACTACTTGTAAAGCACAAATGGCTTTTGGAGTAAATAACACAAGTAAAAAAATAAAATTACAATTCTTCGACAATATGTTTAATGGAAATCCAACAGCTGTGTATGAAATAGAATTATAAAAAAATATTAGATACAAAAAGCTCCTATTTATGTAGGTGCTTTTTTATTGTGCTCAAAAAGAAAGAAGGTGAAAAAATGACTATTGAAGAAATTGAAATTATAGTAACTGCAAAAGTAGAAGAAGCTTTGCAAAAATTTAAAGAAATAGCACCAACAATTCAAAAATCAGTTAAACAAGCACAAGAAGCCTTCTCTAAAGTAGATACTAAAGTAATGACGAATAAATTACATCAAGCAGTAAACTTTATGAAGAAAAAAATGCAAGACTTAAAAAAGAGTTCTAGAAATAATGAACTATCAATAAAAGTAAATAATCAAGACGCAAAAAAACAAATAACACAAATAGAAAAAGAAATAGATAGTCTACAAAAGAAAATAACTGGGCGACAAATGAAATTAAATGTAATAAATCCACAAATAGATAAAATAGTAGATGAGACTAGAAAAAGTGTAACACCCGAGGGGATAAAACCTAACGATAAAGCAATGGATACAACAGTTAATAATGCATTAGAATCAAATAAAGGTTTTACGTCATTAAATAGTCAAGCACAAAAGTTGTATACAGAAATAGAAATGTATAATAAACAACTTAGTGAAGCGAAAAACAAAATGGCACAATTAGAACAAGAAATAAATCAGACAGCAACTACTCAAAATAAACTGGGTAGTTTTTTTAGTGTGTTTAAACAGAAGACGGAACAAGTAAAAAATAATATGTCAAATATGAAGAATAGTTTTAAAAGCTTACCAAAGGTTACTCAAAATATTTATAACAACATAAAAGGAATGGGAGCAGGATTAAAGAGTGGCCTAGGAAATGTTTTAAAATATGCTACAGCTCTCTTTAGTTTGAGAAGTATATATTCTGCACTAAGCAGTAGTGCAAATGCTTGGCTGTCTAGTCAAAATTCACAGGCTAAACAGTTAAGTGCAAATATAGAGTATATGAAATATGCTATGGGCAGTGTATTTGCACCAGTAATACAATATGTAACTAATCTGGTTTATAGCTTGATGAAGGCAGTGCAAAGTCTAGTATATGCGTTTAGTGGAGTAAATATATTTGCAAAAGCAACAGCTTCATCTATGAAAAGTGCGTCAGGTAGTGCAAAACAGACAAGTAAATCTTTAAGTGGAATACATAGCGAAATAAACAATGTTTCAGATAATAAAAGTGGTGGAAGCGGAAGTGGAACGCCCAATATAGACTTATCAGAAATAGACAAAACAACAAATAAAATAATAGATGCCATAAAAAGCGGAAATTGGTATGAAATAGGAACAATAATAGGAGAAAAATTAAACAATGCTATGTCTAAAATACCTTGGGATAAAATTCAAAATACGTCTAGAAATATAGCGTCTGGAATAGCCAAAACCTTAAATGGGTTTATTGGAACAACAAATTGGAATCAAGTTGGTAATACGTTTGCACAAGGGTTAAATACGATTATTTATTTAGGACAAAGTTTTGTAAAAACATTTAACTGGAAAAGTTTTGGAAAAGCAATTGGAGATGGACTAACTTCTTTTATTAAAAATATAGACTGGAAAGCTTTTGGGGATACATTATCATCTGAAATAAAGGGAATATTTGATACAATAACAGGTTTCTTTGAAACTTTTGACTGGAGTGTTGTTATTGATGGTTTATTAGATTTTATACAAGGCTTTGATTGGAATGGAGTATCAGATGCAATCTTTAAAGCACTTGGTTCAGCGTGTGCTAGTTTAGTAAATCTTGGAATGGTTATAGGTAAAAAAATAAATGAAGCACTAGATAATGCAAAAAATTTCTTTAAAGAAAAAATAGAAGAATGTGGGGGAAACGTTGTCGAGGGAATATTTAAAGGAATAGGTGATGCTTTAGCAAATATAGGACAATGGATCCATGACCATATATTTCAACCATTTATAGATGGATTTAAAAATGCATTTAGAATACATTCGCCATCAAAAGTTATGGAAGAACAAGGCAATTTTATTGTAGAAGGTTTGAAAAATGGACTACTAGGAATATGGGACAAAGTAAAACAGCCATTTATTGATTTAAAAAATAATATAACTAATAGGTTCACGGAAATAAAAAATAGTGTGTCAAATTGGGCAAACAATACTAAAGAAACCGTAAAAAACTGGGGAAACAATGTAAAAACAAAAGTTAGTGAATGCTGGATAAATGCTTCAAATACAGTAAGAGAAAAAGTAACTACTTTAAGAAATAATATTTCAACAGGACTTAATAATGCTAAAACAACGGTAGTAAATTGGGGAAGTAATGTAAAAAATACATTTACCAACTTAGGAAGAAATGCATCTAAATGGGGAAAAGATTTGGCTACAAATATGGCAACAGGAATAAAAAACAATATTCATAAAGTAACAAATGCAGTTACATCAGTTGCAAACAAAATAAAAAGTTTCTTACACTTCACAGAACCAGACGAAGGACCTTTGAGTAATTTCCATACATATATGCCAGACATGATTGATTTAATGGTTAGTGGAATAAAGTCAAATACTAATAAGATAAAGAATGAAATGGAGAATTTAGCAGGAACAATGTCATACACAATAAACACAGAAGCGGTAACTGGTATTCCTTCAACAAGCCCAACAATAAAACCGATAAATGTTGAGGCTAATAATATGTTGGATGCTTTAAGTAATGTTATGGCTTATAAAGAAAATGAAAATGATAAACCAATTTATTTAACAGTAAATGTAGGAAATGCAAAACTAGGACAAATATTATTAGACAATCTACGAGATTTGAAAAGACAGTCAGGAAAAGATATAGAAGCATTAGTAGGAGGATAAAATTATGTTATGGAGAGAACATGGAAAAACAGAAAATTTACCGACACCAAGTACATATTCAGCAGACATAGAAGACACAGATAAAGACAGTTATTCTTCTGCTGTTGATGGTTCTTTAATAGACAATCCCATTGCAGTAGGACTTTTAAAGCTTTCTATGAGTTGGGATTTTAACACAGAAGAAGAAGCAGAACAACTTATACAGAAGACATATAAAAATCCATTTATATTGGATGTTAAAGTTCCAGTAGTAAATGGAGGTTTTTTAGAAAATG
>ENA-UOJC01004308-UOJC01004308.1-human-gut-metagenome-genome-assembly--contig:-C104-NODE-4308-length-12179-cov-10.592049_pt1 | contig 12179 bp, 18 predicted proteins | sample MGYA00242339_ERZ723886 | MGnify/ENA metagenome assembly ERZ723886 | reverse complement strand
TCATTTGAGCCTATTTTTTCGACTCAGTTTTTTCATAGATTACTTGACACTACCCGTTTCAACCGAATTAAAAAGAACCCATATCAGGATTTCATGACATTATCCTAACATGGGTTCTTACATCAAGTATTCATCATTTTTTAAACAAATTGTAAATTATATAACGCATTTATGCGGTTTTCCGGGCTTTTTTGTTACTAACGTGTTACTAACCGGGGTTAATTACTTCATATTTATAATGACCTAAATCACCGATTTACAATCTCCCCATCACCCTCAACGCTATCCGCTCTGTCGAACTGGTCCACGTCCGGTTAAATGTATCAACACCGCAGCCATTAAAAGCATGGGCCATGATATACTGTTCCATGTACGGCCGGAGCTTCTCTGCTCTGGATGGCTTCCTAAGCTCCCTCAGAGCCTTCATTTCTACTTGTTTTGCCCGGTCCGGTGTGCCGCCAATCATTTCTCCGACTTCCTTCAAAGTAAGTTCATCTTTGAATCTGGCCCTGATAACTGTCGGCTGCTGCCCTGGTAATTCATCTACCATTGGCCAAAGGGTGCCTTTCAGTGCTTCCCTGTCAGCTTCCTCAATGATATCATCTTCTATCCCTTCACATCCCGGCAGCAGATCTCCAAGAGTTATCTCATCATCTCCGACGGGCGTCTCTGTGCTTGATATATGGCCCCATTCGGCATCTTTTTCTAATGCCCTGACCTCTTTATAGGATACGCCCAAAATCCTGGCCAATTCGTAGATTTCCGGTTCTCTGCCATACTCTTTCCGGAAATCACTCCGAATCCTCTGATATCTCCAGATATCCGTCTGGCGATTGACCGGTATGCGTACCATACCGTTATTTTGAATATACCGGGTCATGGTCTGCCTTATCCAGTAACCAGCATAAGTCAGGAAGTTGCCGCCCTGGCCAGGCTTATAACCGTCAACAGCCTTACACAGACCAATATAACCCTCCTGGATTAAATCATCCTCTTCGGACAGTTGGCTGTATTTCCGGGCCAACTGGCCAATAAATCCCCGGTTCTGCTGCCAGAGCTCAGCCATATTCTCGGCCACGTCAATTCCGGCCTGTATTCTGTTTACCAGTTCTTCATTGGTCATGATATCACCTTCCTTTTAGGGTATCAAAAATATCGAGGTAAATGACAAATGTCCCGGACAATCAATTTCTGAAGGTCCGGGACACTCCTTCAAATCCGATCAGGCTGCCGCCATTTCCTGGTAATAGATAGCCATCTTCTTATTATCCAGCACGAAAGCATCATAGCAAATGCGACCCTCTACCAAAGAACCGCTGATACCAGGCGGGTCCTGATGGATTTTATAATCAGCCAACTTTGTGGGCGCTACTGTCGCGCTCGGATGAGCCAACATAAAGCCAAATCCTTCCGGAAGCCTTACCGCTGGCACTTTAATCACGTTTGCCCCGTCCAGGTTCGAAATTACGCCTCTGATTCGCAAATCATTTCCGATGTCCGTTTCCATAATGATATCCTTACATTGTTTCATCAAATGCAACACATCCGGTGTAACAACCAACTGCCGTCCTGTCTCCGGCACTTCCTCATTATCCAGGGCATTGCTTGCCTTCAAAATCTCTTCATAAATGTTCGTAGCCGTAAGGGTAACGGGCATTGGCTTTGTTCCGGCATCTTTGCACATAACCGAATAAACGCGAGTATCAACTTCTGGAATCACTATCTCCCGGAGCTGTCGTTCAAGAGCCTTCGCAGCTCCAAGCTGTTGTGCTGTTTCATCTGCATCCAGTTTATCAATCACGAAGGTAAAAGAACGGTCCTTTTCCAGCTGGAAGGTTTCTGTCGTCGCGTCCAAATCCTTAGGCGTTCCATACCTTGACTGGGCATAACCATCGATTGGGTGACGAACATAATTATTCATCTCTGCAGTACTGATTTTGTACACCTTTACAATATTTGCTCCAACAAAGTCAAAGTCCTGATTCGTTAAGAGAGAAGCTTTACTCTCTGCTTTGAATTTTTCATCTGTGTATGGAGCAAATTTAGTTGCTAATTCTATAGACAAAATTATCATCCTTTCTCTTCAAGTCCGAAAGCCTGCCGCAAATCCTCATACGCTTCATAATTGATTCCTGGTGTAATGCTGACCACCCGAGGGATTGGCGGAGCATCCGTAGATCGGACTCCCAGCCCTTCCAATTTTTTCACATTTTCCATAAATTTATCTGCGTCTGATGTATCCAAAATATCTAAAAGTTCCTTTGGGTATTTCTTTTCAGCCAACCTTTCGGCACACGTAATTCTATTCTCTCTCTGCACCAGCTCTCTTTCCCGTTCTTCGAGTGTCTGGCCGGAGCGGCTTCTTTCCTTTGCCAAGCGTTCCTGAACAATTCTGTTCACGTCCTCCTGGGTAAAAGTCTTTTCGGTCTGCGCTGCAGCACCTTCCCCTGTCTGCTGGGTAGCTGTTCCTTCAGCTGAAGTTGTAACTTGGTTATTATCCATATATTTTCCTTTCCCCGTTTTACGCCCGGTCGGCTATATTAGAACAAATAAAAAAAGGCGCCGGAACAGCTTTCAGACATTTCGTCTAAAAGTCATTCCCACGCCGCTATTTCTAAGGCTTCCGGCTTGACAGAACAAAGGAGAAACCGGGGTACTTATCAATTTTTATTTGTTTGTAATTATTATATCAAAATGTCAAGGGGTATGCAAGCCCTTTCCCTTAGAGGGAAGCCTTCTGGAATAAATTTCACTTTCTGAACGCCTCCGGCGGTAGGGGGTGGCCATTTCGGCTACCCCCTTGCAATATTATTATTCATTTTTTAATATCGCCATTGCAACCGTTCGTTATTCGTGGTTTTGTAACGTTCGCTACAACCGCTCATTAACAAGCTCAGCATAAGCCTTTTTATAACGCCCCTCTTTATTTCTTGAAATCTTACACGACTTCAGGGCCGGGGAGAGTAGCCGAACAACATGCTCCAGCTCCTGGTCTGTATTGTAGGATATCTTAATCTTTATCATTCAATCACCATCCTTTATCTTTTAAGGCCCAGTAGTATTGGTAGCACACCGGGCCGCATCCGTTCAAAGCTGTCATTTTGACAGTATTATTTATCCGCTTTTTCAGGGCCTCGGAAATCTCGAAATTCCTTAGCATTTGTTAGCATTTTTCAACCTTAACATTTCTTAACATTTCATCCGAGTATTTCCGAGTATACTTTGATTTCAGGTTTTTATCTATGTGAAGCCGTCCGGAAGGCAGCAAATCATTTCATAATGGCTCCATCGAAGCTATCCACTCTCTCTGCCACTGAAAAGCAGCCTCTACACTCTCCGGTTCACGTCCATTCTCCCGGATATAATTATGTACCGCCTGCTCCGCGGCCAACTTCTGCCACTTTTCACCTGACATCATTGGAACATCAAGTAATGGCACAACCTGGCCGGATTTCATTTCTACCTGTCCTATAACTGGATAATTCATACTGCAAGTGCCTCCTTATTTTCTCTGATGCTGATAATCTGTTCCACAACTTCCATTGTCTTATATGCAGCTGTTTCTTTTATCTTCTCTATGACCTCATGACGGATATCTGTCGGCAAACTCATATATTTCGGTAATATTTCTGCGTAAAAGTCATAATTCACATTGTCTCGGTTCAAAACAATGAAATCCGCCTCCCGATCATAAAACAATACACATTCATTCAGCCGTCCCAAGCCTCTTATCGAATATGGCATCTCCTCACTGCAGCAGGATGCAATTCCGCTTTCTTTACAAATTAAATTAAATTTCATAAAATCCCTTTACCTTTCCCCGGATTCCATGCTATTATGTAGTTGGATTGTTTCGCATGGCTCCGGTCATGCTGCCCTATGCCTTCCAAAGCCCGCCCGGCTTTGACATAGGGCTTTTTCTTTATTTCACTCCAATGGCATGATATAGCTTTTCTTGCCATTACGATAATACTGGAAGATTTCTTTCAACACTTCGCTGGCCCGGTCAATATCCTTATATGTACCAATGTACGGGCTACCATTCACCTTCTCAGCCACAACATGGCCACCGTCTGGTGTTTCCGTTGCCCAAACATCACCAGAAAAACTGAATATCCGTGTCCGGTCCTGGGTAAATATCTTCATCGTTTCTTACCCCGCTTTTTCATTCGGCCAAACTCAAACATCCGGGACTGAAGCTGCGCCTTCTGCTTTTTTGAACTGCGAAGACCAGGTTCACTGATTACCCGAAAGCCATTCTCACTACCTGTTTTTGATTTACTACTCATATTCTCACCGCCCTTATCGTCCATATTTTCCTAAAACATATGCAAATAGCATATATCGTTTGATATCCGACTTTTCATCCCCAGACATTTCATCCTGCAAATATTCATACAACTTTTCACATTCAATGTTATCTCTCAATAAATCCACATCCGTGACATCTTCAAAATACTTATCTGTGTGAAAGAATTCATCAAATCGCTTTTTATCACCTTCTGGTATCATTTCTGCTCCTCCTTCCATTTGATATATTCCGGGTTAATATAGATTCTTTCCGATGGCCGTCCCCGACTACCATTTCCTTCCTTTACAATGGCTATATATCCATGTTCTTCCAGAACTTTCAGACCCGGTTCCATTTCCTCAACATTTCGAAAATGACCTTTGCACAGTTGCCACAAATCTCGTTTACTCACATTTTTGGTATTATTGGTATTTTTGGTATTACTATCTATACGTGAAATTATATATTTTGCATCCCGTACATCCTGCGGTTCAGACAGGCCCATGATATCAAACGCCTGCTTAGAATGTTCCAGATAATATTTTCCAATCTCTATAGCCGCTGCCATAGTATCCTCTTCTAACAAGACATTAGCCGCATTAAGCTTGTATTTTATTACATGAAGTATTGCCGCTATCCTCATAGTATTACCATGTAATTTACCAGCCCAGTCCTCAATCTCCTCCAGTTCATTAACAAGCTGGCGTTCTATCCATTGGTTATAAGCCTCAGACAATATATCTGCTTCAGGACTTAATTTTATAGTCCGCTCTAAAAATCCGGTTCCATCAATATTGAGCAACTCATTTATCAACTTTTCATATTGCTCTTTAACAAATGGGTTAATGGGCTTACTTTTATATGTTCTGCTTCCAACTCTGGTATTTGGAATACAGTATAAAAATCTTGCTAGTAATCCACGGCCCCTGAAATCTTTATTATCCATAATGTCAGCTATTATCTGCGGCTGTACCGCAAGCACAATCGTTAATAGTGGATTCTCCAACTCGTTTCCCCCTCTTCCTATACGAACAGTTGAATAATATTCACCGGAATAACCTTTCAGGAATATGTCTATATTTGTATTATTACTATACCTTCCGGCCAGCATACCAAATATACCACCTTCTGCTGATACAATTCCTATTCGTTCATTATTTTCCTTCATTGCCTTGACCAGAGCCTCCGGGGTAACATCATCTAATATCATTTGCAGTTTCTTTACCTCTTCCAGATTATCCAATTCCTTTTGACACTCCAAAGCATCCTGTATTGTATATTTTGTCTTACTACCTGATTTTGAAAGAGAATCTTGTATATTCTTCAACTTTCCAGATAAGACCTTTCTCTCTAATTCATACTTTACTATCTCCGGCTGTCTACGCTCATTCTCTTCCTTCACGTATTTATACACTGGAGCAGCAGTCTCTTTAAGTGCGGGAGATTTCCGCTCTGATGGTCTGGCTATCACTAACGTATATAGATTAATAGTCTCGTACCAGTCAGGTTTCACTTTTATTTGAAACTTTCCTTGCAAACACAGAGATATAATTGAAAGTGTAAAAGACGCTATCATATCAACAGGAACCTGCAGCGATTCAGCTACGCCTATCACATAGGGCCGTATATTATCCGGCAGACTGTCTACAGGAAACTCTTGAAGTTGTTTTTCACGATTTTGATATATACTACCAAAAATACCAAAAATACCAGAATTCAAAACATCCTGCTCCAACTGATTCAATTCGCTGTTAATAGCTTCGATTTCTGCATCAATAGCTGCTTTTTCCTGTTCAAGAGCATCTCTCTCCGCTGTTCCACTTCTTGCTGTTTCTTCCGTGATTCATTCACCTTCTTTCCATAAAAATCCTGCTTCACATACCATTCGGCAACATTTTTCAAAACTGCTTCATCGTTATACTGCTGCTCTATGACAATGCAAGTATAATAATTTCTGGCTTTGCTACATCCGACACCCTGAAGCCTTGTAAGAGCCGCTTCGGCAAATCCTGGCCAAGTTAATTCATAGCCATAGATTTTCAAAAAGAAATTCTTATCAAGCCTCATGCCTGGCTGGATGCTCCGCAATAATTCTTCTCTGGATGCCATCAGCTATCCCTGCCCATGTGCTGGTACAGCTTCCGCCGATAGATAACAAAAACATCCGATTTGTGTCCAGTCTTTTTGCCCGGAATACATTCTCCAAACTTCCAAATACCAAGCCGTATTCTTTGCCTCACGGCTTCCGGTGAACACCCAAGAATTCTGGCCGCTTCTGCTGCCGACATCGTTTCTTTTTCTTTTCTCATTCAATCATCCCTTCCAAAAGCCCGCCCGGCTAATTTTCTTCAATGATTTCAGTTACATCAACACCTAAGGCTTTTGCAATTTTGTAGCCTATTTGGTCAGCACAGGACTTTCCAGAACGAATATAGCTAACCGTTGCCCTGGATATGCCGGCAAGTTCTGCTAATTTTTTCTGTGTCATATCCTGTTTGGCGAGTTCTGTTGCGAGTTTTACTCTATCAATCCTCATTTTTTCACCCACTTTCTTTTTGACTTTAGCATTTGCTAAATTAAATATAGCATTTGCTAAATATTTTGTCAATATCTTTTTTTAAGCTTTTGCTTTATTTTTATTAAAATATGTGATATCATCAAACTAAGAAAGTGAGCTGATACTATATGACCGTTGGTGAAAAAATCAAACAAGCCCGAAAAAAAGCTGGACTTACTCAGAAAAAACTTGGTGAAAAATTAGGAGTATCTGCAGCTATGGTAGCGCAATATGAAAAAGGAGTGCGTAACCCTAAATGGGAAACTCTTCGAAGTATCGCTACTGCCCTTAATGTAGAAACAAGTTCATTATTAGGAGATTGGGATAATTATTCGCCTAGTGAAATGGCCCGAACAATGTCTGAAACTCTAACAACAATGGCCGAAAGCAGCAATCAAGCTATATCCGAATCAATGAATGAAGCCATTAACGCTATGTCTGCTATGGCAAAAGACGAAAAAGAATTGCTTTCAGATTATCGTAATCTCAATAGTTATGGGAAAGAGGAAGCACGAAAACGTGTAAATGAACTTACAGAAATACCAAAATACCAGAAAAAAGACGAACAATAGACAAGGGGGATTTTCCTTTATCACACGCACCTTGAAAATATAATATACTTACCTGGGGAACCGGGGGACGTGCTCTCACCCAATCCGAGACCTTACGGAGGGTGGTGATTATTATGAGTACATATGAAGAATTTCAGATTATTTTGAGCATTGCTCTTTTAATCGTCGCTATTCTGAATCTGAAAAATAAGAAATAGCCGTCCTGCTCTCGTCAAAGTTTAGGAACGGCTATTCTTATAGTTAAATACTAACTTTCGCCGGGTCGGGTGATGTGCGCTCACCTTCCGGCTCCCTTGTTAAGTATATTATACCAAATATACCAGAAATGTCAAACCTTCCAAAGCCCGCCCGGCCAGAATGGAAGGAATGTATATAAATGGCAAAAAGAAAAAAATACCCAAAGCTTCCTAATGGTTTTGGGTCGATTAAGTTTCTCGGCAAAGGCCGGCGCAATCCTTATGCCGTTCATCCACCAACAAAAGAATTCACGCTTGACGGTGTTCCTGTGACTCCGAAGGCTCTCTGCTATGTTGATGATTGGATGAAAGGCTTTGCTGTCCTCACGGCCTATCACGCCGGGACATATAAGCCAGGCATGGAGCTTGATTTGGCCGATCTGCCGCAATCTGGCGACACCGCTGTTATAAACCGCATATTGGCCGACTATATTAAAATAACCGGGAAAACTCAGGACGCTCCCGGCAAGACATTTTCAGAAGTATATGAGGAATTCTACCGGTATAAATTTGAAAGGGATAAATCCCGGGAATATTCCGACGCTTTAAAGTTTTCACTCCGTGCGGCGTTCCGGAACTGTTCAGAGCTGCATGAGCGCACCTTCAGCGAACTTCGTCACGATGACCTGCAGGAAGTCATTGACTGCTGCCCTCTCAAATATTCCAGCTTACGGAATATGGTCAGCCTGCTCAACCAGATGTACGCCTACGCCGAAATGTATGAGCTTTGCGACAAAGACTATTCGGCCCATGTAAAAGTCCATATCCGAAATGATGCGGAACACGGCGAAGCGTTCACAGAACAGGAGTTAACGCAGCTATGGGAATACAAAAACGATAGCATTGTTGAAATGATTTTGATTATGTGCTATTCCGGTTTCCGAATTACCGCCTATAAGACACTGAAAATAGACCTGAAGGACCGGTACTTCAAAGGCGGCGTCAAAACGGCAGCAGGCAAAGACCGGGTTGTCCCGATTCATTCAGGAATCTATGACCTTGTAAAACGCCGTACACGAAGAAAAAGGCCGCTCCTGGATATTCCTGTCCCTCAATTCAGAACAGCCATGTATGAGACGCTGGAACGCCTTGGCATGGCCAGACATACACCTCACGATTGTCGTCATACTTTCTCGGCTCTGTGTGAACGATACGGCGTTTCAGAGAATGACCGAAAACGTATGCTTGGCCATTCCTTCGGTAACGATATTACCAACCAGATATACGGCCACAGGGAAATTGAGGACCTGAGACATGAAATTGAAAAGATTAAAATTTGTTACTAATCTGTTACTAACCGAAACCACTTATCACTTATTTTTAAGCCTTAAAAATGGCAAAACAAAACCGCTGTTTCCCCAGTATTTTCAAGGGTTTCAGCGGTTTTTCCTGTTGTTATGTGGCTTGTCCAAAAACGGCCTGAATTTAGACAAATTGTAAAATTATCCGGGTACCTTCCCCTTCTTTGCTGTCAATCCGGATGGAAATGTTATGCCGTTTTGCAATCATGGCCGTAAGTGCCAGACCAAGACCGGCGCCGCCGCTCTTCCGGCTTCTGGACTTATCAACCATGTAAAAAGGCTCCATGATTTTTTCCTGTTCTTCGTCCGGGATTCCCTGTCCAAAGTCCTGAACTTCAATACAATTGTCATAGGCCCGGAGAATGATTTTGCCGCCGCTGTCACTGGCTTTAATCCCATTGTCAATCAGGTTAATCAAGACATCCGTCATCAAATCCAGCTCCATTGGAAAGTGTTCACCGTGTTCAATACATTCCAATGTCATCTGCTTCTCCCTTAAAATCACTTCACAGGATTTTGCCGCCGCTTCAAAGAGACGGCTCACCGGTGTATCTACAAAAACCAGGGATTCATCCTGATCCAATTCCAGAAGTTTCATCATCTTTTTGGACAAATGCTCTAACCGACCACACTCTTCATAAATATAAAGCAAGGCTGCTTCCTGATTTTCCCGGCTGATTTTCGTCGACAGCAGGGTCTGGGCATAGCCGGAAATGGCCGTCATCGGTGTTTTTAATTCATGGGTCAAATTTCCCATAAATAAGGTTTTCCGCCGTTCCGACTCTTCCAGACTTCGTGTACTCGTCTCCACAGCTTCTGCCATTTTATTAAAGCTTTCCTCTAACAGGCCGATTTCATCCTTCCGTCGGATAACCACCCGCTGATCATAATTTCCTTCCGCCAGCCGTTTTGTCGTTTCATTCAGTTCCTGAAGCGGCTGCAGGATATGCCTCAATATGATAAACAAAACCATCATTGTTATACCGGCCACACCGAATGTAATCGCCAGTATATATCCGGTCAGACGCCGCACATTGTTTTGAACCTCTGCCATAGGCACAACTCGGTAAACGTCAATTTTATCCTGAATATTCATGCGAAAAATAACATAATCTGTATTATCCCGGAAATAATCGACATAGGTTATATCATCGCCCTCATAACTTTTAAATTCCATCTGCGAAAGTTCTCCTGCAGAAAGGGCCGTATGATTATAAATTTGTCGGATTTCGTTAGTTTCTTCCGTATTTCCGACCCATAAAAAGCATATCGAATAATCATCCTTCAGATTTTTAAAATAATATTCCAGATAGACAGACCTCATATCCGCATCCATATTTCGGATCAATCCCTGCTCCAGTTCACCGGTCATTTCATAAAAACTCTGGCAGGCCCGGATAGTCGCCTCACTCTTAAGGCTTTTGCCAGTTATTCTTAAAATGAGTGCATCCCCAAATAAAGAGGCGGCTAAAAGAGCAATACAGCTAATCCACAGAATTTTTGTTCTTAATTTCACGTTTTACGCCTCCAAACAGTTATCCCGCTGCGATTTACTCTTCCAGCCGATATCCCATTTTTGATATGGTTTTTATATGATCCGCCAGCCCAAGTTTTTTTCGAAGCTGTCCGATGTGTACATCCACCGTGCGGGTTTCTCCCATATACTCTATGCCCCATACCATACGGAGTAGATTCTCCCTGGAAATGGCAATATTTTTATTTTTTGCCAGTACACTAAGAAGTTCAAATTCCTTCGGTTTTAATATAACCTCTCGTCCATCCTGTTTCACCGAATGTTCCTCAAAATTAATCTCCATGTTGAGAATTTTAATGGTATGGCTTAACTTATCTGCCCGGGCCAATACCTTTTCCATACGGACAAGCAACTCCAATATTTCAAAAGGTTTCACAATATAGTCCTCTGCGCCTCCTTTTAATCCCTGAATCTTTGATCCAAGGTCATCCTTGGCCGTCAGAAAAATCACTGGTATACCATATTTTTTCATCACTTCCAGCAATTCAAAACCATTTTTACCCGGTAGCATCACATCCAGAAGAGCTAAGTCATAATCGTGATCCTGACTCAATGCAGCTTCGGCCTCACTGCCATCATAATAAATCTGTGTGTCGTAATTTGAAACTCCCAAATTCATTGCAATCATTTTTGCAATGGCCTCTTCATCCTCAACAATTAAAATTCTGTTTTTACCTGACATTTTTTCTCTCTCCCACTTGTCTCTCCTGATTTATCACTGAATCAAATTCATCTCGAGTTTTATAATCGAATCAGGCCCGTTCCATTATTCTCCAATGGAACTTCCTCCGTATATGTATCTTCTTCATATAATCTATAAAGCAAGTTGTCGTATTGCTCAGCCAGATCGTCATTGTCAAAAGTAATATATCCGTCCACAATCTCCCATGAACTCTTATTCTCTGACAAAAAGCTGATAACGTCATCAAATAAATCCATCAGATTGAGCATGAAATTCAAGGACTCTTCTACCGTCCCATCTTCATCCCACGACAATATTGTGTCCATTCTCTCCTTATAAAAGTCCACATAATAACTATCCACATCACAATTCTCAATGTAGGACATCATCTTATCTTCAGTCAAAAGTTCTTTATGTACCCTTTTACACTCCTGATATGCCCCTCTCGTACGGCTGATATATATTTTAGTCTGAGAAAATTCCGGTCCGTCATTTTCATAATTTTCTGCAGTGAGTACATTCTCTAGCCCTTCATCATCCAAAAGTTCCACAATTCGCATATTATTTTCAAAAATGTCCGAAATATAATCTTTCATGGCTTTTTCCACGACGGCATAGTCATCCTTCGTGACTATCCGATTCAGCCGCTTGCTTATTTCTTTGAAATCAGCACTCTCCGGATCCCATGATAATTCGTAAATTTCCTCCAGTTCCGCGTCTAATTTATCTTCCTGCTTAAAATCGGAAACGACAAAAAAGGCGACGATAATTCCAAAAGCAAGAAAAAGTGCTCCGATTACTGCAATACAACCAATAATTATCTTTTTCCCCATCTCGTATATTCCTTCCCAATATAATTCTCATGTATATTTTTATTATACTATGCTCCCGTCCTCTGCCGCAACCGATTTCTCCCAAAATGGGTTTCCTGCTATTTCCAAACCAGAAAAAAGAGCAGCCCTGGGGCTGCTCCCAGACTGTAGACAAAGTCCCGGCAAAAGCCGGG
>ENA-UOJC01004305-UOJC01004305.1-human-gut-metagenome-genome-assembly--contig:-C104-NODE-4305-length-12197-cov-17.515319_pt1 | contig 12197 bp, 11 predicted proteins | sample MGYA00242339_ERZ723886 | MGnify/ENA metagenome assembly ERZ723886 | reverse complement strand
GAGGTATGAAAATATTTTGAGCAAGATTCATTTACACAAACTATTTTACACTACCGTTAATCCACATTCTCCAACCCCTCCAACCTGCTTACTCAAGCCATCGAAAGTTTGAGTACCAAAGTAATCACCTTACCTCAACCCCTTCAACCCACTCACCTATGCTAGCGGACGATTGGGTCTAACGGTAATTACCACAACTCAACCCTTCCAACCTATCTCACTTAACCACAATCTCTCCAATGTACCGCTTCAGCGCATCACGCCACTCCGGCAATCTCTTAAGTCCCGCTTTATCCAGCGAGCTCTTGTCCAGGCGGCTGTTTAATGGGCGGGTGGCTTTGGTTGGGTAGTCGGATGACGGGATGGGCTTAACTTTGCAGGGTAAACCAGCTGCTTTCATGATTTCAGCTGCGAATTCAGCCCAGTTGGTGATGCCCTCGTTGGTTGCATGGTATACGCCATACTTATCGGTCTCCACCATATCGCAGAGTAATGGTGCCAGATCTGCCGTATAGGTAGGAGATCCCCACTGGTCTGCTACCACTGTCAGCTCATTGTGGGTCTTTCCCAAGCGAATCATGGTTTTGATGAAGTTATTCCCATTCTTACCGAAGACCCAGGAAATGCGGACAATAAAGTATTTATCAAGCACCATCTGCACTGCTTCTTCCCCAAAGAGCTTTGTCAGACCATATACATTGAGAGGTCCCTTAGGTGCATCGACTGTAAATGGTTCTGTCCCTTTTCCATCAAATACGTAGTCCGTAGATATGTAAAGGAGCTTGGCGTCAATGGCTTTGGCAGCCTTAGCAAGAGCCAGTGTTCCTTTCGCATTTACATCCATGGCAGCGCCATACTCGTCTTCTGCCTTATCCACTGCGGTATAGGCGGCGCAATGGATGATTACGTCCGGATGGTAGTCAGCCACCACTTTCTCCACTTCCGCCGGAACGGAGAGGTTCATGTCTTTTGAACCGACGCCTTTGTATTCGATGTGGCGTCGTTCAAGTTCCCTGGCTACGTCATAGCCAAGTTGTCCTGTTACGCCTGTTACAAGAACTTTCATCGCTTGTTGTCCTTTCAGCTCACATTGCATGTTTGCGGATATTGTCAAAGACGATAGATGATTTGCTAAACGTTTATCTCACTTTGCATGTTTACGTTCTACCTCGAAGAAGATAGAAGATAGACGATAGATGGAAGAGAATCAGGCCTTTGGCCTGACGATTGTCTCACTCGCTTGTTTACGATTGTCGACAAAGACGATAGATGATAGACGATAGATGGAAGATGTCTACAGGCCTTGAGGCCGTTTGGGAGTTCGGCGCGTAGCGCCCGTTCCTCTATCTTCTATCGTCTTTCGTCTATCTTCTCAGGCCTCTGGCCCGATGCCTCAGGCGCGCAGCGCCTTTTCCATCTATCTTCTATCGTCTCTCTTCTATCGTCTTCAACGCTGAACGTACACATGCTTCGTGAAACAATCGTTAAGCAAGTCTTCTATCGTCTTTGACGCTTCGCGTCTAATGCGTCAGGCCTACGGCCGAGGATTCCGGCGCGCAGCGCCCTTCCCTCTATCTTCTATCGTCTATATTCTATCTTCTCAGGCGCTTCGCGCCTGATGCTTCAGACCTTCAGCTTCGCTCCGTACATCTTATCATAATAATTCTGATATTCGCCGGAGATAATGTTCTGCCACCAGGGCTTATTGTCCAAGTACCAGCGAATCGTCTTTTTGATTCCGTCGGCGAATTTAGTCTCCGGCAGCCAGCCCAGTTCGGCGTGGATTTTGGCCGGGTCTATGGCGTAGCGGCGATCGTGGCCTTTGCGGTCTTTGACATAGGTAATGAGGCTTTCCGGCTTGCCCAGTTCCTTCAGGATGAGCTTTACGATGTCGATATTTGCCATTTCGTTGTGGCCGCCGATGTTGTAGGTCTCCCCTACGGTACCTTTATGGATAATGAGGTCGATGGCTTTGCAGTGGTCTTCCACGTAGAGCCAGTCACGGACGTTTTTGCCATCTCCGTAAACCGGGAGAGACTTGTTATCCAGGGCATTGGCAATCATGAGGGGGATCAGTTTTTCCGGGAACTGGTAGGGTCCATAGTTGTTGCTGCACCGGGAAATGGTGGTGGGAAGGCCATAGGTACGATGGTAGGCGCCTACGAGAAGGTCTGCGCCCGCCTTGGAGCTGCTGTAGGGAGAAGAGGTATGGAGGGGTGTCTTTTCCGTGAAGAACAGGTCCGGACGATCCAGGGGCAGGTCGCCGTAGACTTCATCCGTGGAGACCTGGTGGTACCGCTGGATACCGTATTTCCGGCAGGCGTCCATGAGGACGGAAGTGCCGATGATATTGGTCTCCAGGAAAATCTCCGGATTCAGGATGGATCGGTCTACGTGAGACTCCGCAGCAAAGTTCACCACCACGTCCGGATGTTCCTCTTCGAAAAGATCATACACCGCATCCCGGTCGCAGATGTCCATCTTCACAAAGCGAAAGTTGGGCTTGTCCATGACCGGCGCCAGAGTAGACAGATTTCCAGCGTAAGTCAGTTTATCGAGGCAGATGATCCGATAGTCCGGATATTTGCGCATCATGTAGAATATAAAGTTCGAGCCGATAAAGCCGGCGCCGCCTGTTACGATTATAGTCATATTGTGTATATTCCTTTCTTGCTATTTATGTGTGAAGTGCTTACAGAGAGGGCTTACAGCTTACAGCTATCAGCTTACAGATAAGGCTTACGGCTTACAGCTGACAGCTTACAGGTGCCAGTGGCTAACGGCCTGAACGAGTCTATAAGCTGATAGCTGATAGCGGTACGCTCTTCTACATATCCCCATATAAATCCATCCTTTACTGTTTTCTGCGACCCCTTCCGCTGATTGGATTCTACTCGCTGAATAAACCTGTAAAGCATTCCCTTCAGTTCGTCGCATAACTGCAATGCCATCGTTGCATCTTCTCTAGGGAAAAAGCCCAGTTCGATACAAATCATCAGTTGAGCTTCCACTTCTGTTGCAGAGCCGCGAGCTATGGTAAGGAAATAACGCAATTCTTTATCAGAATTACGTCCTGTTCCCTCTGCAATATTAAGTACGATAGACGTAACAGCTCTACGTATCTGGTTTCCCAAGGCATATTTTTCTTCCGGAGGCAATCTTTCAATAAGGGGATATACTCTCTTCACCAGAGTCATAGATTTCTGCCATACAGTGAGATGACGGTAGTCCATAGCCATTTTGATTGTTCTCCTTTTGGGGTAATAAGGGTAACTTGCTAATTACAGAAAGATTACTTACAGCTTTCAGCTTTTTACAGGCTTGTAGCCGATACCTTCTGTAAGCTGTAAGCTGTGAGCTGTAAGCTGTACGCTATGAGCTGTAAACCATCTCTGTAAGCCGTAAGCTGTCAGCTGTAAGCCGCCTGACCTATTCCCTCCTAACCTTCCCTTCAACAACCTTCATCAGATACTGCCCATATGGACTCTTTCCATATTCTTTCGCACTTTCGCGGAGGGCTTCTTTATCTATCCAGCCGTTGACGTAGGCGATTTCTTCGGGCATGGAAATGTGGATGCCGGCGCGGGTTTCTATGGAGCGGACGAAGACGGAAGCGTCGTAGAGGGAATCCATGGTACCGGTGTCGAGCCAGGCATAGCCGCGGCCCAGGGTGACTACGTTGAGCTTGCCCTTTTCCAGATACATTTTATTGAGGTCCGTAATTTCCAGTTCTCCACGGGCAGACGGCTTTACCTGTTTGGCGTAATCACAGACATTCTTATCGTAGAAGTAGAGGCCGGTGACGGCATAATTGGACTTCGGATGCGCCGGTTTTTCTTCGATGGACCGGGCTTTCCCATTTTCATCAAAGTCGATGACGCCGAACCGTTCCGGATCATCCACGTAGTAGCCAAAAACCGTGGCCCCTTCTTTTCTGGCTGCCGCTTCTTTCAGATACTTCGTAAGGCCAGCGCCGTAGAAGATGTTATCCCCCAGGATCATGGCGCAGGATTCGCCACCGATGAACTCTTCCCCCAGGATAAAGGCCTGGGCAAGGCCATCAGGCGACGGCTGCACCTTGTAGGACAGGTGGATACCGAAACGGGAGCCATCCCCCAGAAGCCGCTCAAAGTTCGGCAGATCATGGGGCGTAGAAATGATCAGAATATCCCGGATGCCCGCCAGCATAAGGGTGGACAGAGGATAAAAAATCATGGGCTTATCATAAATAGGAAGCAACTGCTTCGAAGTGACCCGGGTGAGCGGGTAAAGACGGGTGCCGGAACCTCCGGCTAGAATAATACCTTTCATTTATCAATTACCCTTTCTTATAAAATATACTTTTTATAATCAGCAATCTGCCCAATATTAAGCTATTTTGTCAAATGGTGAGGAGACCTTGAGACAGATGCGTCTAGCTTATTCTTTTCATCTTTGCAAATCTGATCAGCAAATTCCTTAATTTTGTGAGTGATCCACATATAAGCTGTGGTTCCTTTCGAATAGTTCGCTTCGCCATACATGTCAATTCGGCCATCTTCGCGCAGCTTTTCTACCTGGTTAAACGCATCTGAATCACCATGTGGATAAACCGCAAAAGTTGCCCCTCCAAATTTCTTAACCACAGAAAATGCAGGGACATCACTGGGGCCATCAGCAATGTAAATCATGTGATTAAATTTGACACGTCTTGATGTTTCATCCATTTTTGCATTTACATCAATTTCAGGATGTTTGGGAATACCTTTATTAATTTCAAATAAGGCTCGTGTCTTACTGGTATTATCAATGGTATAACCAATATCCTGTAATTCCTTTTGTTTTGAAACTGGATTAATCCCATCAATAAACTCACATCCCCAAATACCTTGTACTAATTTTTCCTTACTGAGGACGGTCCCCTCGAGAACTTTGCGCATACCCGTGCTGACAACATAATTTTCTACTTTGATATTATATTCTTCATATTTGGCTTTCGAATCACTTTGGCTCAAGAAATTATTTGTATACTTAATCAGTTCAATGGCTCCTGGGTAGAAGTTCTGCTTTGCACCATAAGATTTCAATCTTTCGTTATTCAAGCCTTTAAATTTACCATTTCTTACGTACGTGAGAACATGATTAAGGTAAATTGTATCTTTATTGACGATTATGCCCTGCTTTTCATACATCTGAGGAAGTGTATTTACTTCATCCCAAAATTTACTACCATTTATCTTGTAATCTTCAAATAATGGAGCCTGCATATATCCATCGATCAGTGTCTTATCGAAGTCCCAGATTACAGCAATTACATTAGCCATGGAAAGCAACTCCTTTCATTGAACCTGTGCTTAGCCCATTGTAATTCTACATTTTCCCCTTTTGAACTGATTCTACTACTTTATGAAAAACAAAAGAGGGCATGAAAGGTAACAGTGCCTCAAAAAGTACCGTTGATTTATTATATTGCCTTAGAGACATAATATTTTTTAAATCTTTAATGCCAGGATGTCTAAAATAACTAGCTCTTGCATGGCACCAGTTTCTTGCTAAACTTATTGTACTATTAGGGCCAAATGCTTCCCATACATAGTCGACTAATTCCATTTGAGCCAATATACGCTTTTCATAATAAGAAGATTTATCAACAATGCCCTTCAGTACAGCTGATTGATTACCACCATAAATTCGATATTTCATTAATGGCTTGTCTGCCATTACAATTTCACCTTTAGATGCAGCACAAATGGCCAGCCACCAATCATGAAAAACTGAAGGTGGAAATGGAATGGCTGCTTTTGCTATTTCGCTTCTCATCATCATAGTACAACCAGTGACAAAGTTCTTGGCTAGCAGGTGTAGTAGGGCATCTTTTCCTGGATAGAAGATCTGGCGCGGCCGTACCTTTGCAATTCGATCTGCAACAAGATTAGATTCACCATCTATAACCATCATGTCGCTGAACGCCAAGGTATTGCTTTCTTTTGCTCTAAGCAGGTCCAGTAAAATCTCCAGTTTATCTGGCAGCCATATATCATCCTGGTCGCAGTAAGCTATAAATGGTGTATCTGCCAATTCAGTCAAGTTTTGAAAAGCTCCATTGGAACCCATATTCTTTTCCCCTTTATGGATGATAAAGGGGATTTCTTTCAAATGATTCTTAAATAATTCGTTATAATCATTTGTATCTTCTGGACAGTCATCCCATACAAGGACCTGAAAATCCCTGTATGTTTGAGCATATATGGAATCCAACTCCTCTATGAGCCAGACTATTCTAGGCTTATAAATGGCCATGGCAATAGTAATTGTTTTCAAAGTTGTCCCGACCCTTACCTTTCACAATCTCGTTGTAATATTTCTCAAGCTTTTTAGCCTCTTCCGCCGAATCGAAGCCTGCAGCTTTGAGATCTTTCGTACGGTCTCTTCTTTGGCTGATATCTTTGCTTACTTCATTTACAATTTTGTCAGCCCACGACCGGGGAGGTTCGTTTAATCCTATAAAATAGCTCAAATCATCGCAGGCGCCAGATTCTTTCGGTATTTCAGATGAAAAGAAGACCGGCAATCCGGTGCTTTCCGCTTCAATACCAACTACCGGCAATCCTTCATAGAGGCTGGGCAGTAAGAAGCAGTCCATAGCATTGTAGAATTGGAGGATATCTTCCCTGCGTCCCAGATAGACCACAGCGTCCTCCATATGGTACTGATGAATTTTAGCCATCATGGCTTCCTTCAGGTCCCCGTCACCGATAAGCAGCAACTTTGCTTTTGGCTCCAGCTCATGAATTTCATGGAATATATCAATGAGAAACAGCGAATTTTTCTGGGCTGTGAAGCGAGCGATATGTCCGATGACCAGGTTATGAGACAGGTGGTATTTCTCCCGTGTAGTTTTACGGAGTTCCGGATCAAATTTATATTTTTCCGTATTCACCACCGATTTGAAAACAGAGATTTTTCCTTTATTGTATAAATCATTTCCAAACTGCCAGATACCGCAGGTTTCACCACAGGACATGTAATGGGTAGAAAATAAATGGGAGAATGGCCGTAAGAGGCATTTCAGAATGTACTTCTTTTCTCTCTTATTTCCCATGGAGACGCTTTCATTGATGCGAACCGGTACGCCAGCAAAGGAGGCAGCGGCCATGGGGAAAAGGTTCATGGTGCTATTATAGGCGTGGACAATATCATAATGGTTTTTCCGAAAGAGGCTGACCATGTCCCCCATATTTTGGATAATGTGCTGGTAGGGAGCCACGATATGGACTTCGCCCCCCAGCTGTTTGATTTCATCCGTTGGAATAGCATTGGAGTCCGCATCACAGATGAAATCAAACTTTATCTTGTCATGATCCATATGCCGGAAATATTCCATGGCCAGAGTCTTTTTGCCACCGGAATTCATTTTTCCCATGATGACAGCTACTCGAATGGGATTGGCTTTACTGTTTTTAGATTCCATAATAGTCCTTCATAAAACTTGCGGTTTCCCGGATACCATCTTCTAGTGAACGATGGTCTAATTTACCGTAAAATGATTCATATCTGGAGATGTCAAGATAATTCACGGGGACATCTGACTTCCTTGCGGAAACGTAGGTCACTTTCAATGGTTTGTCCAGGACTTTCTCTATCGCTTCGATGATTCCTTTCACCGAGTGGCCGGTGCCGGAGCCTAAGTTAAAAATCCTGTACTCCGCTTCCCCATCGGCTATTTTCCGTATCGCCTTCACGGCATCATCAATGTAAATAAAATCCCGGACCACACTGCCATCACCAAATACCTGGATTGGCTCATTTAACAGGGCTTTATACAAAAAGGTAGTGATAACTCCCAGTCCACTATTTGGCCGCTGGTATGGACCGTAGGGATTCGCCAGGCGTATGACCCGATAATCCAGATGATAAAGATATCTATAGAGATAGAGCAGCTTTTCAATAGTTAATTTCTGTACCCCATAACTGGTTATAGGGTAAGTAACCATGTCTTCTTCTATGGGGCACTGACCCTTTTTCCCGTAAACGGCACCGCCGGAAGAGAGGAATACGACTTTCCCTACTTTCTGTCTTACGCAGGCATCCAATAGCCTTGCTGTTACTATAATATTCGCGGCAAGTTCTTCCGGAATATGCTGATTTGATGTTCCCGGAATAATAGTACTGATCAAATGATAGACTACATCCTGCTGATGAACCAAATCATCAAAGTTCGTACTTTCACTGAAATCAACTTTTCGATAAATAACATCAGCAGATGCGGGAATGATATGGTTCAACTTTTCATAATGTCTATCTGCAATTGTCAGTTTTATGGTTTTATCAGCAATCATGGACAAGGCGAGATTTGTTCCGATAAAACCGGCACCGCCTAAAAGTAATGTATTAACCATCATGTATCCTCGTAAGTAACTTCTATTAAACAGATATTAATAGGCTTAATGCTGCCTTAATAAAGGTTCTAAGTTATATGCTATGCTTTTCTGCAATAAACGACAGGTGGATTAGAAAAATAGAATAATTTCATCTGGCAAAATAGAAAGTCTGGATTAATATAGATGAGAGCAAGTTTCATTGTACTTCCCTTTGCAATTATAGGTATTACGATGGTTACAAGTATGGCTGATATCTATTTATCAGTCACAATGCCATGATACACCAAGCAAAAGATTACAGCTACATACTCAATATGCTCCCTTGTGGCTTAATACCACCGCCACGGTTCTCCACAGCAGTACCATATCCAGCCAGACGCTCCAGTTGTGGACGTACCAGCTGTCCATTTGGACTCTTTCGGGATAGTCTATATCGCTTCTGCCGCTGGTCTGCCGCATGCCGGTGATGCCGGGAAGGACGGAATAATATTCTTTAATGTATTTGTCGTATCGTTCGACTTCCGCCTGCACAATAGGCCGGGGCCCACGAGGCTCATTTCCCCTTTCAGTACGTTCCAGAGCTGGGAAAGTTCGTCGAGGCTGGTTTTTCTGAGGAAGGCGCCGCTATATATTCCACTACATGTAGTACCTTCATGCCATTTACTCCCTACATATAATTCCTATAATTCCTAGATTGCTAAAAATCCGTACTTCAATAAGCCCCCTCATGCGAAAAAACAACTTTAATCGTCTTCCAAAGGATTAAAAAATCAATCCACACAGACCAATTATAGACGTACCAGGATTCCATATCAACTCTTTCATCGAAAGTAACATCGTTTCGGCCACTAACTTGCCAATAGCCTGTTATTCCTGGTTTAGCCATTAATACCACTCTCGAATTTTCGCCCATCATCGGAATTTCTTCAGGAAGATAGGGCCGAGGACCGACAAGTGACATTTCTCCTTTTAGTACATTAAGGAGCTGTGGAAGCTCATCCAAACTATATTTTCTTAAAATCCTTCCGACTGGAGTAATTCTAGGGTCAAAGCCTCGAAGTTTCCTATATGTATCCCATTCTTTCTGTAACATGGGGTGATTAGAAAGATATCTTGCCAAAATTTCCTGATTATTCATATACATACTGCGAAACTTATAGCAGTTAAATTCTTCCCCATTTAAGCCAATTCTTTTATTCTTGAAAATGACGGGGCCTGGGGAGTCGTGATAGACCCAGATGGCAATGGCCAGAAGGATGGGCGATATGAGGATGCCGCCGCAGATGGTGGCCACGATATCGAAGATCCGTTTCAGCAGCTGGTTCCAGGGGCTGGCCAGGTTATTCCGGATGTGAAGGACCATAATTTTCGCATCGAAGAAGGATTCGGCAGTGACATTGGACATGGGGACTGCTACCAGATTCGGAATGACGTCCACCTGCTTCACCAAGGACTGGGCGCGGTAGATGAGGTCTGACAGGTCATCCTGAGGAAGCCCCGGCGCCGCGATGAGTACCGTGCGGACCCCTGTTTCCTGAATGACTTTTTCCATATCATCAAATCCACCCAGCACAGGAAATCCATGGATGGGAGTGTTGACAGGATGCCGGTCTTCCAGAAATCCCACCACCCGATAGCGCATACCGGAGTCGCGAAGGATCTGCTGTACCACCAGCTCTGCCGTCTTTCCGGCACCTACGATAAGTACGGGAATCTGGAAAGCTTTCACCCGCTTCATCACTTTGCTTAATACCACACGCAGCACTGCCATCAGCGTAAAGGCCAGGATGGTGTAGAGAACCACAAAAAGGCGGGATACCTGTCCCGAGACCTGGGCAAAGAACATAAGGATAATGCCCAGCACCGTGCCCTCCAGGCACGCAAAAAAGAGACGCTCCACCATACGATATATGAGCATGCGTCTCCCATAGAGTCCGCTATAGAAATTGAAAAACATAAAAACCAGCGGCAGCCACAGGAACAGATAGCCCTTAGACGCCTGAAAGGTGCTGTAGGTCATGATGCAGTTCCTGATATACACTGCCAGTATCCCTGCTACTGCCAGGGCGGCATAGTCGCCCAAAGCAAAAATAAGAGACGGTATCAGTCTCCCGTCTGCATTCTGCTTCGCTTCATGTATATGGTGATCCATAAATTCCCCCGGATTGTTCTCTATGTCTAGTCTATTCTAAGTGAATATAGATATTATATCACAATTTAGGAAGGGGAGAAAAGAGATTTGAGATTTATTGTGCCACCGCTTGCGGGCGGAAAGGTGGTACGCAGTACCAAAGGGGGCCGAGACCGCAGGTCTCGGAAGGTGCTTAGAATTGACCGGCCTCATGGCGGTCGGGTTCTTAAGATTAACGCAGCCTGGGGCTGCGAGGGTTGTGGTATCGCCCTAGGGCGATGTTTTATTTTGGGCGACCCTCTTCCAACGCTGGCGTAGTCCCCTTCCTGCCCCTCGGGGAAACATGTCACGAGGTTTTCGGGGCGCTGGCGCTCCCCTGCAAACCACGTTCACTTGCCACCACTGCAAGCGGTGGGAGGTAGGTTTTAAGTGCGCGGTCCCGTCCCGCCACAGATGGGACGCCAAACCGTAGAAAGTATGAATTTCATCGAACAGAGCGAGATTGTCCTGTTTTCCCACGGACGCCTTCCATCAATAAAAAAGTGCCCTACTTCCTCAGGAGGCGCTTTGTCCTATTTCATTGTTTCTGGAAGTACTGGTAGGTCCGTTTCAGTCCTTCTTCCAGGGATACTTCCGGGGTCCAGTGAAGGTTTTTCACTGCCTTTTCATTGGAAAGGGAGGAGCGGTAGATGTCCCCTTCTCTGGCAGGGCCGTAGGATGGGGTAATTTCTTTTCCGGTAATGCGGGAAAGGATGGTGACCAGTTCGTTCAGGCTGATTTCTGTCTGGGTGCTGAGGTTGTAGCAGGTATCAGCGTTTTGGGTGGTCAGTGCCAGTCGGATGCCCCGGGCAATATCGCCGGCGTAGACGAAGTCTCTGGTCTGTTTGCCGTTTCCGAAGATGGTAATGTCCTGTCCTTTAGCGAGGCGTTTGGCAAAGATACTGATGACGCCGCCTTCTCCCCCATCGCCCTGACGTTCGCCATATACGTTGGAGAAACGGAGTACCACGTAGTGGATACCAAAGGCCATATGGTAGAGAGCCAGGTATTTTTCTACGGTCATTTTGGTCAGGCCATAGAAGGAAAGAGGAATCTGCGGGAGCGTTTCCTGCACAGGCAGGGCTTTTTCGTCCACGTCGCCATAGGTGGCGGCGGAGGAGGAGAAGATTACCCGCTTTACGCCGTATTTCCTGCAGCATTCCATGATATGAACGGTACCTGCAATGTTCTGGTACATATCGTTTTCAGGATCCACCATGGAGTCGCTCACCAGGGTCTGGGCAGCCAGATGAACTACAGCGTCAAAATGTTCCTGGCGGAAGAGGTCTTCCACTTTATCGTCATGGGTGTCCATCACTTCCAGCCGGGCTCCCTCCGGCAGGTTTTCCCGAAGGCCTGTGGAAAGATTGTCCAGGGAAACGACGTCATCCCCTGCTTCCATGAGCTGACGCACCAAATGGGAACCAATAAAGCCGGCACCGCCGGTCACAAGAATCTTCATAACCTTCACCTTTTTCTATAGAAATGACTCGGATAAGTCTATTTTAGTAATTTATTACTATTATAATAGCACATGATGATACGGTGTAAGGTAAAAGAATCATAAATTTGTAAAGGATGCGGAGACAATTCGGCGAGAATTTGAGGTTTGTTGTGCCACTGTGGAGGTCCTGCATAGGACCTCCAAGTGGGGCGAAGTAAGGCGC
>ENA-UOJC01004298-UOJC01004298.1-human-gut-metagenome-genome-assembly--contig:-C104-NODE-4298-length-12214-cov-25.817995_pt1 | contig 12214 bp, 8 predicted proteins | sample MGYA00242339_ERZ723886 | MGnify/ENA metagenome assembly ERZ723886 | reverse complement strand
GAACTGGATTTGTAAGGGAGCATCAGCGACCTGAAAATCCAGTGAGTCAGTGACAACAGAGGGTGAAGGAGCGCTAGCAACGCGCAAAATGTAGTGAGTCGTTTCCCCTTTAGGGGGCGATGAGTTTTATGAGCCGCCTGCGGCGGTCACGTCAGCATGGAGTATCTATTCTCTCCGCTTACCTCGTACACCCTTTTGCCTCTTCGAGGCATTTCCCCTCAAGGGGAAACGAGAGCGTTACGGGATTGGCTGTCTGTGTCATATGGCATGATAAGCACTCTGGTGATTGGCTCACTGCGTTCCCCCCCCTATCCAGCTGTACCAGACTTCTCCCTGTTCAGGGGGAAGAATAAAACACCGCGAGACAATCTTCTCATAAATCCTCCGCTCGAGATGACGAAAGAGCCGTGCCTGGACCGCATCAAAAAAAGCGCCCCCAGCGGAGCGCCTGCATGATTTCATCCATTAAAAGTCCAGGAAAGGGGCGGAATGCCCAGATAGAAAAGACCCATGCCCAGAGCATAGACGAAAACGCCGATGACAAAGAACTGGGCGCCTACGATGAGGACCCCCCTGGCAATAGAGAGAGGTCCGTGGAAGTTAGGATCCATGAACGTATAGGGATAGAGATGGGATTTCCCGTGGGTCACGATGGTCACCCAGGCCCTGAAATACACGAATACCACATAGAAAGCAGGGTAAATCATCCAGGTAAACATGGTATACCAGTGCATGTCCCTCTTATCTACGAAGAAGATATAATCCACCAGCATAAGGATGGGGATGAAATAGTGAAATATGTAATTGTAGAAAGAAAAATGCTCGTAGCTGATATCGTTCAGCTTGTGGGTGCGAATGGCACCGGGCCGTACGATGAGATGATACATGAGGGACAGAGTCCCCAGACTGGCCGCCACTATGTAACGGCAGTCCGCCGTATACAGGAAGGGCACATCCACCTGGAACAGAGTGGCCCCCAGCCACACCACAAAAAGGGTGAAAGTAGAAAACGTATAGTACTGGATCCTCGACCAGAATACAAAAGGTGTCAGCACCTTGTGCTTCATGAGAAGAATCAGACCCAAAATGAGCAGAATAAAGACTGCCCAGCGATAGATAAGCGCCGCCGGCATAGTACCTCCCGGGATAAGCTATGACTTTTCAGATGACCTATGCCATCTTCTCATACTTTCCCTGAAAACAGAAAAAGGGCCAAAGGCCCTCAAGCAGAAAGAGAATTATTTGCGATGCTTCCGGTTCCTCCGATTCTGCCTGCGCCGGGCCTCTGCCCGAAGCTGGCGGACCTCTTCCTTCTCCCTTACAGCTTCCTCCGCCGCTGCCCGCTGCTGCTGCTTCTGACGATAATTGTAAATATTAATGACCAGGCATACCAGGATCATGGCACAGATTGCCACAGTCCGCACATTGACACCATTGGTAATGATATTCCACACAGAAAATGCCACTGCCACGCCAAATAAAAGACCACGTGCTCTCATTCTTCCAAAAATCTCCTTTATTTCTGCTTCCCTTTGAAAGCAATAGTATATCATTGTTATGATAAATGATTTTGCCTTCAATGGCAAGGGGATTTTGAAAAAGGGGCTATGGGACACGCCCTGCGGGCGTGAGGGTTGACGGGGCTGCGCCCCGAGGGTTCTTAAGGTTCTTAAGTTTGACGGCCTTTCAGGCCGAGGGTTGTGGTGGCGGCTTCGCCGCAGATTATAAAAAAGCCGGCCCCATCCCCGTCATTTCGACCGAAGCGAAGCGGAGTGGAGAAATCTCCCCCCTCTGATGGTACGGGCGGCATTACGGTAGGAGATCTCTCGGCTCAGAGCATCATGGGATCGGTTTCCATCTGCTCCCCATAGCGGCATGCGGATCCGCTCGAGATGACGGTGGCGGCAGGCACCATTGGACACACCTTCGATGTGAGGGTTCAAAAGGTTCAGAAGGGAAGGTTCTTAAGATGGACCGGCCGTTGGCCGGAGGGTTCTCAGGTTTGACGGGCCCTTTGGGCCCGAGGGTTGTGGTATCGCCGCTTCGCGGCGATGAGTATATATGCCCGCCTGCGGCGGGAGAACCATAAGACCGCGCCTTCGGCGCGAGGGAAATGCCCGCAGGGCGGTTGGCTTGTTTTCCATCGGGCGAAGTCCGGCTGTAAAGGTTTTCACTGCCTACAGGCGGCATATAAAATTGGTGCCCGCAAGGACACCCACTTCGCCAGCGCAACGATACTATATAACTACCCTGGGCGAATGCCCTCAAATCGTCCGGGAGGCGAAGCCGGTCCCGGACAGAAACTTTGGCCCGGCGCGGCAGCGCACGGGCCATCAACCCTCGCGCCCGCAAGGGCGCGTTAAGGAAGCGCTGATTAAATCATTGTTTGCTTTTATTCTTGAATTTTTATGCAATGCGAGGAATGGGCTGACGCGAATAGCGAGCTATTTAAGGAAGCCCATGACGAAACAGTGCATAAAAATTCTTATAAAAGAAAACTCTATGAATTAATCAGTGCTTCCTTAACCTTCGGGAATACAGGTAAGCACCGCCAATGTCACAAAGTCACCATGAAATGGCCAATCAGCATTTCCAGTGCCCTTTTCACCACCTGATGGAATCTTCTTTCCGCCAGCTCATACACTGCCTTCGGCGCCACAGCCTCGCTGTCCGTCCGCTTGGCCACCACGCCGCAGAGGGAACCGGCCGAAAGGCCCAGCACTGAGGTGAGGGTGAAGAGGGTGGCGTTTTCCATTTCAAAATTCGTACAGCCCAGGGCCCGGTATTCCGCAAGGCTCCCCTGCAGATTTTTTCTCACATAGCCGGAGAAGCTGTCATAGCGCTCCTGTCCCGGCCAGAAGCTGTCGGTGGATACGGAAATCCCTGTTTTACAGGGTACCTTCAGCTCCCGGGCCGCTTCCTCCAGCGCCAGGGTGATCCGCATGTCCGCCATGGCAGGATAGGCCAGGGGCGCATAGGCCCGGGAAGCGCCGTCCCTGCGGACAGCTCCCTTATTGATGACCAGGTCTCCCAGATTCAAGTCATTCTGAATGGACCCGGTGGTGCCTACCCGGATAAAGGAGGTCACCCCCAGCCGGGCCAGCTCCTCCACCGCAAAGGTGACACAGGGACCGCCCATGCCGGTGGACATGACCAGCACCGGTTCGCCGGAAACCCTGGCCTTCCAGGTGGTGAAATCCCGGTGAGAGCAGACGAAAGATGCCTTCTCATCCAGCGCCTTCGCCAATCCTTCCACCCGCCCCGGATCTCCGGGCACTAGGGCATACCGGGCACCTTCCGTCATCTCCCGGGAAAGGCCGGTATGATACATGATTTCATGAGGCAATGCGTAGTGAGGCATGGTTTCAGGCTCCTTACTTTTATCAGTCACTAACTTTGACATAGAGATGTGTCAAATGTTCAAAGGGTTCAGAAAGAAAGGTAAACGGGGCCGCGCCCCGAGGGTTGTGGCCGCCTGCCGGCGGCGGGTTGTGTATCGCTTCGCTCAGGGGGCGACAGCGCCTGCGGCGCTGAGGGTTGTGGTATCGCCCTATCGGGCGATGAGTATATAGACCCGCCTGCGGCGGCAGAAAACCCATACCGCCGGGCTTTGCCTGTAGGAATACGCCCCGTTGGGGTACTTTCGGTACCACCTTTCCCCATGGGACACTTACCATGGCACTTCCCCTGCGGCGAAGCCCCTTTCCCCAGTCCGGGAATACAGCCTCCTGCCGCTATGTCTTATTTCTTTCCCTTCTTCCCCTTCTTTCCTTTCTTCTTATCCTTTTTCCCGTGCTTTTTGCCTTTCTTTTCTTTTTTGGACAGAAGTTCTTCTGCTTCCGGCAGGGTGCGGGCTTCGCTGATGGGAATCATATCTTCTTCATCCAGATTCCAGTCCCCTTCAATGTTGTCCTCGCCGTCCGGATCCCCCAGGGTGTGGGTCTTGTATTCCAGGTTCAGATCGTCGTCCATGGCATCGGCTTCCCCGTTGTCCTCGCTTCTTCCTGCCAGCTCGGTGAGAATTTCCATCATTTCATCGGCCAGGCGGGAAATCTGGCGGATTCTTTCCTCCTCTGCCGGTCGGAAATCGGGACTGGGGGACAGCATATAGGTCTGAAGGAAAGCCTGATTCTCCTTCAGATCCTGTTCCAGCCTATGAAGCCGTTCTTTCAGACATTCTTTCGTTTCACTGCTCATGTTTTATTTCCTCCTCTTCTTTGCCTTTCGTTACAAGGACTTTATCCACCCGCCGGTTATCGCAGTCCATTACCTCAAAGGTAAAGACGCCATACCGGGCTTTTTCTGTTTCTTTCGGTATATATCCAAGGAGATAGGTAATGAACCCTCCCAATGTCTTGTAGTAGCCTTCCGCTTCTCCCGGCAGCTCGTCTTCTATGTGGAAATACTCCCGGAAATCGTCGATGGAGCAGAGTCCCTCCACCAGCCAGGAATTTTCGGAACGGCGGATGAACTTGTTCTGCTCTTCCAGAATATCTTCCTTATCACCGGGCATATCCCCCACGATTTCCTCCAGCACATCATGAAGGGTGATGAGACCAGACAGAGTACCGTACTCATCGATAACGATGGCTTCATGGACGCCGCGGCTGCGGAAAAGCTTCAGCACCTTGGTCAAAGTCAGGGTTTCCGGAATGTATACCGGCGCATGCACCGTTTCCATGAGGGATTTTTTCAAAGCCTTCCCCGGATGGGCATGCTGGTCCATCAGCACATCGGACAAATCAGCCAGTCCTTTGAAATCGTCCAGAGAGCCGCTGCCAAGGGGCAGGCGGAAATGGGACGTCTTCATCATATCGGCCCAGATTTTCTTCTCACTGTCCTCCAGGTCGATCCAGTCCAGCTGGGGACGGGCCGTCATGCAGTCTGCTGCCGTGCGGTCATTCAGCTCGAATACATTATCAATGATTTCCGGTTCTTCCTTATCAAAAGTGCCCAGCTTGGCCCCCTGCTGGAGAAGCACCTTGATTTCCTCTTCCGAAACCGGCTGCTCCCCTTCCATATGAATGCCAAGGAGACCCACCACGGCCTTGGTGGACCAGGTGGAAAAAAGCACCAGCGGCTTGCACACCGTAGCCATTATAATCATGGGCCGGGCCACAAAGCAGGCCGCCTTTTCCGGAATGGCAATGGCAATCCATTTCGGCGCCAGCTCCCCGATAATCAGGGAAAAATAAGTCACCAGCACCATGACAGCCACCATGCTAACCATCTGGGCATAAGGCGCCAGCGGCGGGAACTTCGACAGCTCCTCTCCCAGAGGTCCCGACAGGGACGCTCCGGAAAACATACCGGTAATGATGCTGATGGTAGTAATGCCTACCTGGATGGTAGAAAAAAGCTCCTCCTTCCGCTCTGCCAGACGCAGGGCATAGCCGGCGCTCTTATTCCCTTCATCAATCATCTCCTGCAGCTTCGTCTTCCGCGCTCCCACAATGGCGATTTCTGCCAGAGAACAGACCCCGTTGGCCAGGACCAGTAAAATGATAATAATGATTTCAAGCCATATGTGGCCGTCGTCCATTTCGTTACTCCTTCTTTACTGAAAACAATGGATTTTATCTGGTTTCATTATATCATGAATGGTGAAAAAAGGGGGGCGCCGCTTCGCGGCGCCCCGGGTTCAGAGGGTTCAAAAGGTTCAGAAGGTTCAGAGGGTGGTGGTGGCGGCTGACGCCGCAGATTTTATAATGCCGCCTTTGGCGGCCCTCTCCACCCATAAGCGGCAAGTGATATGGCAACGTTCCTCTCCTCCATGCTACTTGCCCACCCCCTTCCCGGGGGTGGGTGGCGAGCGGAGCGAGACGGAAGGGGGCGGCTGGATGGGCCACTCCGTGGCCCGGGGTTCAAAGGGTTCAGAAGGTTCTAAGGTTTGACAGAACTTTCAGCCGCGGTGCTTTATTGTCCCACCGCTCAGCGGGGGGAAGGTGGTGCCGTAAGGCACCAAAGGGGGGAAAGCCACCGAAGGTGGCTCATCATCCGGGTATCATGCTATAGGATCCATAAAGCCAATCCCGTAACGCTGACTTCATACTCATTGCTATCCAGAGGGCAGAATAAACCTCTCTATCTTCCCTGTCTTTGATTCTGCCAGCCATCAAAAAGGCGCCCTCTTTACCAAAGGGCACCTTTTTTGACCATCTGCTATTTTCCCTAGCTCCCTGGTTTCCCAGCTCACCAGTTCCCTACTTTCTCGGATGTTTCTTATCCTTATACATTTTCCTGTCCATTTCCATGATCAGTTCGTCGATATCGGTGATGGGAGCGGTGCGGCAGGCAATGCCCAGGGCCATGCTGAGGTTCTGCAGGTGCAGTTTGCCCTTCAGTTCCGCCGCCAGCTGCTGTGCCCTTTCTTCATCAGCTCCTTGTGCCGCCAGGATGAATTCGTCGCCGCCCATGCGGAAGGCGTGATCACGGCCCACCAGTTCGCCGGCAATGGCTGCCAGCGTTTGAAGGGCTCTGTCGCCGGCTTCGTGGCCCTCTTTGTCGTTGATTTGTTTGAGGCCGTTCATATCGCCGAAGAGGAAAGCTGTCTTTGTGCCTGCCGGAAGGCCCTCCACGTATTCCATGAAGGCCAGGCGGTTCATGAGGCCTGTGAGCTGGTCTTCATGACTCAGGGCCTGAAGCCGGTCCATCACATTCCGGTTGCGTATGAGGCTCGCCGCAAAGCGGGTGAGGGTATCCAGAAGGGGGCTGGCTTCTTTCATGATTTTGTCCGAAGGGTTCACCACTTCCGTGTAGCCCAGGGATAGGCCGCTGATGACCAGATGGCCGGAGATGAGACGCTTCAGTCCCGGCCGGTAGTCCCCGCTGGAAATCCCGTACTCTTTCTGCACTTCTTCCACGTCGTCAATGATGGCGATCTGGTCGGGCCCGAAGCGGTCGTAAATGGGCCTTGCCAGTTCCATGGGCACATGCTGCATGGATGATTGGGAAGGCGATATACCGGGAGCGCACCATTCGTAGGTGTTCTTCACGGTGCCATCGCCCTGTTCTTCAAAAATACATACCTTCTCGGCCTCCAGGATTTTCCCCACCCGGGCCAGGAGACGGTCGATGCCTTCATGAGGTGTGGGAGCGGAAATTCCTGCCGCCAGGGCATCATTTACCGCCATTTCCTGGAAGAGCAGGTATTTCTTCCGATAGTTCCCTTCCGCATAGCTGCCCAGGTTTGTGGCTAATTCAAAATGGCCGTTCTTTCCATGCCAGGTAATGAGGGTATGCTGGATCAGATAATCGCCGCCGGTATTCATGTTATGGAAGGTCTGGGTATAGAAGCGGTCCCGCCGGAGGAAGGGCAGGGGACAGATTTCGCAGGGCGAAGACCGGCCGCAGATGAGTTCATAGCACTTCCTTCCGGCATAGGGATAGTCTTCCGGCAGCCCCAGGTCCCGAAGGCCTGCCTTGTTCATATAAAGAAGACTGTAGGTATCGGGGTCGGAAATCATGATCTGGTCGCTGCTGTTGTCGAAGACGGCCCTGTCAAAAACGATACGGTCCCCATAATACAGGGATTCCCCGTATTTCTCCTGTTCCGCCTCCGTCAGGCGGCGGGCCAGCAGATGGAAGAGGCCATCCACCGTGCGCGCCTCCGATATCATGGCCAGGGCATACTGGAGGAAAAGGGTGACCTGCCATCCCGCCTCTTCCCGGATGCCATGGATTTCATTGGACAGATCCAGCATACGGCGCCGGATGTCTGCCGTGTTCTCCGCCTTCATCAGGACACAGAACCGTCCGCCGCCCAGATGAGCGATGGAAGCGCCCTGACGGAAGAAATGGGAAATCAGTTTCGTCAGCCGGGAAAGCAGTTTCTTTCGCACGGCCATGCCATAGAGACGGCCCACATCGTCCAGGGCGGGAATATCCATGAAGAGGGCAGCGCAGTTTTCGCCATAGGATTTGTAATTATCAAAGTAATGGATAGCCGTGATAAACATGCCCCGATAGTTCAAAAGGCCCGTTTCCGCATCCTTCATATCCAGCTCCTGGTTATCCCGCCGGATTTTCCCGATGCTGTCCCGATCGATGAAATATCCCACCAGGCCGGCGATTTCATTGCCCCGGTATATGGGAAACTTGGTAGCCTGTACATAGTGGATCCGGCCCTTGATGACACACTGGCCGATCACATCCCTAGCCACCGCCCCCTGGCGAAGCACCTTCTCCTCTTCATCTCGGAAGCGGCGCCCGTTGACGTGCCAGCCGATTTCCTCATCCGTCTTTCCCAGAATGTCGGGCAGGGTGAAACCGTATTTTTCAAGGAATGCCCGGCTGGCCCCCAAGAAGCGGCCGTTCCGGTCCTTCCAGAAGAAACAGATAGTTCCATTGTCTTCCAGCGCCTGCAGCACCGAAGAGCGCTGCTTTTCTTCCTTCTCCATTTCCGGCAGAGACCCCAGAGTGGACAGATAGGAAGGAAGCACCGCCGTCCCCCTGGCGGCAGCCGAGGCGGTATCCTTGATGCCCAGAAGAATATCTCCATCCCAGGAGGAACCCAAAAGGGCAAAATTAAATTCCTTCCACCGATAGCTGCCGTCATCCATTTTCATGCGGAAAAGATCAGTCACCGCACTGCGCTTTGCTCCCCGGGCCTCCTTTTCCAGCACCCCCGGCTTCATAATCCGGAGAAACCGTTTCTTATCCTCGGGATGCATGAAATCGCCAAGCTTCAGGAAGCGGCCCAGGGGCACAGTCTCCCCGGTACGGACCACGCGGTTCATGGATTCCGCCACCTCCACCAGGCCTTCCTTCTTCCGGATCACATAGAGCCCGTCATAAACAATGAAAAGATGGCGCAGCAGCTTATCCATGCGATGGGTTTCCTTCTTGTCCCCACCGGCTGAAATCAGGTAGTATTCCATTTTCCCGGCATAGCCATGATCATCCTTTGCCAGCACCTGCAGGGTGCAGCGCACATACTGTCCATGGAAGAGGTAATTCATGGACTCCTTCCTGCCGCCCTTGGCAGATGTGTCCAGCAGTTCATGAAACTGCTGCATCACCGGCAGGTCCAGTTTCACCAGCCTCATACCTCCCTTATCTTCGTAGGTGGCCTTCAGGGCCGCCGCTTCCCGGCGGCTGGTTTCATTTTCCAGAAGGATGGCTATATTCTCTCCGTCATAGAGGAAAAGAGCCATAGGCGTGTCGCCAATCACATTGGCCAGTCCCACCTTTTCATAGAAAGCATTTTCCATCGGTGTTTCCACAGCCAGATGACGCTGGAGGCAGTAACGGTAACTCTCCTCATAGGGCAGCGCCTTCCCGTAGTACCAGCCCTGGATCTTCTCGCAGCCCATGCTCTTCAGAAGCTCCGCCTGGGCCCTGGTTTCCACCCCTTCCGCCAGGGTATGGATGCCCAGCTTCTTGGCCATGAAAATGATGGAACTCATGATTTTCCGGCCCTGGTCATTCTGGTCCCGCTGGAACGCCATATCCAGCTTCAGCGTATCGAACCGGTACGTCTTCAGTACATTCAAAGACGAATAGCCGCTGCCGAAATCATCCAGCCAGCACTCATAGCCTGCCTTCCGGAACTTCTCGATTTCCTGCTTCAGCCGCCCCTCATTCTTCTTCAATGCAGACTCCGTGATTTCTATATGGAAGAAATTCCGGGGCACCTGGTACTTCTCTATCAGCTCCTCCATAAAAGAGAAAGGATCCATCACCTCAAAATCCACGGCCGACAGATTCACCGACACCGGCACAAAAGGCCGGTGATTATCCATAATAAACCGGTACAGCTTCGCCACCTTCTCTATGACATAGCAGTCCAGCCGATGGATCAGCCCGGCCTCCTCCAGCACCGGCACAAAAACAGAAGGCATAATCACGCCCCGCACCGGATCCTCCCACCGGGCCAGAGCCTCCGTGCCGCAGACCTTACCATTGAGCGTACGGATGACCGGCTGATAGTACATCTTGATATATCCTTCCTTCAAAGCCCTGTCGAAACCGCCCAGCACATAGGCCCGATCCGTCAGATACTGCCCCATGGACTTGTCATAGACCGCCCAGGTCCTGCCGGCATCCCCCTTGATCCAGTCCGCCGCAATCTTGGCCCGGTCATAGAGAAGATGAATACCGCTTTCACTGACCTCCACCGTATCGGGGTCGAATATATTCACCCCCGCCTTCAGCTGCACCGCCGGATCCCCGGTGTAGTCCCTCACATCCCGGGACACCGCCTCGATCCGCTCCGCCACATCATGATGCAGGGCCAGCACCGCAAAGGTATCACCATTGAGATGGGCAATGAAGGAATGGGGAAAATGGGTAGAAAGACTCTCTGCCAGGAAATGGATGAGCTCATCCCCCGCCCCTGTACCGTGGCGGGAATTATAAACCTTGAAATTGGTGAGATTGAAATACACCGGCGCCCGGCTGCCGAAGATGCCCTTCTTCACATCCTCCCGGGCCAGCCTGGTCACGGCAGAATAAAAAGCCTTCCGGTCCATGACCTCCAGCCCCCGCGCCTTTCCCTCCCGGTCACGGATGCAGGATAGACACCAGGCCTTCCCCTGCTTATCGTCCTCGTAGACCCCCGCCGCCCCCTTCACAGGGACACTGCCGGAAGACGTGCGCAGCTGAAAATAAAAAGAGCCGCTCCTTTCCTCTGCTCCGCAGCGCTGGCTAAGAGGCACATACCCCTCAGCCACAAGCCCCTTAAAAGAGCTGCCCCGCTGTGAAAAAAGCTCCTCCATGGAAGAGAAGCCCATGAGCAGAAGAAAAGAACGATTTGCATAAAGCACCCTTTCCTCATCATCCATAGACACCAGACAAATCCCGCAGGGAAGCCCATCGAGCCCCGCCTTTCTCATGCCGCTGCCATCTGCCATATCTATCATCTGCCTTATAACACCCGGCGCCGTCAGGGTACATCCCTTTTCCCCGGGCCGAAAAGCTTCACAAAATCACCTTCATAAAAAACAGACTGCCATGTAATATAAGCCTTATGTCACATTAGCCTTTTTAAAATATTATATCACATGCTATGTGAAGTAATAAATCCATAGAAAAATAAATGGCAGGGCCGCCAATGGACACGCCTTCGGCGTGAGGGTTGACGGGGCTGCGCCCCGAGGGTTGTGGCCGCCTGCCGGCGGCGGGTTGTGTAGAAGGGTTGTGTAGGGAAAGGTTCTTAGGATTGACCGGTCCTATGGGCCGGAGGGTTCTTAAGTTTGACGGGCCTTTGGCCCGAGGGTTGTGGTATCGCCCTATCGGGCGATGAGTATTATAATGCCGCCTTTCGGCGGTCACGTCCATATCGAGTATCATAATCATTCTTACCCTCGTACATCCCTTCGCCACTTCGTGGCCCTCTTCCCCTAAAGGGGACGCAAGAACGTTACGGGATTGGCTGTCTGTGTCATATGTGACACAATATCCAGTGCCACCTATTTTCTCGTTTCCCCTTGAGGGGAAGTCCCGCGAAGCGGGAAAGGGTGTACGGGGCAGAGCACCGATAGGATGCTCCATCGCGGTCCTGACCGCCAATCGGCGGCCCCCTGAGCGAAGCGATGCACAGCGAACACATTTTGCACTATCTTACCACCGTCCACCCCTTCGCCACTTCGTGGCCCTCTTCCCCTAAAGGGGACGCAAGAGGCGTTACGGGATTTACTTTCAGTGTCATATAGCATGAAAACAATTCTGTTGATTGGCTCGCTGCGCTCGCCCCCCCCTATCCGGCTGCGCCATTGGACACACCTTCGGTGTGAGGGTTCTTAAGATGGACCGGCCTGCGGCCGGAGGGTTCTTAAGTTTGACGGCCTTTCAGGCCGAGGGTTGTGGTATCGCCCTTACGGGCGATGAGTATGAAGTCAGCGTTATGAGGGAGGGTTCTTAAGATGGACCGGCCCTATGGGCCGGAGGGTTCTTAAGTTTGACGGCCTTTCAGGCCGAGGGTTATGGTGGCGCCCTCTCGGGCGCAGATTTTAAAAAAGGGGCGCGCGCCCTCCGTCATTTCGACCGAAGCCGGTCAGCCGCCAATAGGAAAGCCTCTTATTGTGCAGGCTAGAGGCCAACTTCGGCTGACTTGGAGACTCTATGCAGAGTCTCCACAGAGTGGGGAAATCTCCCCCTCTGATGGTACGGGCGGCATTACGGCGGGAGATCTTCAGGCTCAAAAGGGAAGGTTCTTAGGATTGACCGGCCCTATGGGCCGGAGGGTTCTTAAGTTTGACGGGGCCTTTGGCCC
>ENA-UOJC01004296-UOJC01004296.1-human-gut-metagenome-genome-assembly--contig:-C104-NODE-4296-length-12227-cov-11.216563_pt1 | contig 12227 bp, 5 predicted proteins | sample MGYA00242339_ERZ723886 | MGnify/ENA metagenome assembly ERZ723886 | reverse complement strand
CGCAGCTGCCGGAGCGGTGCTTAAGCCGTCAGGCGGGAATTGTGCGGTGTTGCCTTATAATTATCTACTTTTCTCTCAGGTCTGGGTTGATAAACGCAACCCTACCTGGTACCCCAGCAGGGTGCGGGTTTCCACCGGCTGATGGCGGATGAGGGAAAGCAGCTGCTGTGCGGTACGGCGGCCCAGCTGTTCGGCATCAAAAGAGACCGCCGTGATCTGTGGCGTACACCCCTGCAGCGCTTCGTCGTCATACAGGGAGGCAAGGCGGATATCCTGCGGCACGCGCAGGTTCAGCTGTCTCAGGGTGCTCAAAGCCAGCTGGGCAACCTGGTCATCCATGCACAGGATGCAGTCCGCCCCACGCTGTACCGCGAGCTCCACAGCGCTGGTGCGTAGATCGTCGCTTTCCAGCTCCAAAAACAGCAGGCTCTCATCAATCTTGCAGCAGGCGCGGTCATGCGCCTGCTTATAGCCTTCCAGGCGGGACTGGTTGACGGTGTACAGCATGGATCCGCCCAGCAAAGCAATGCGGTGCAGGCCCTTCATCAGCAGCAGGCTGACCAGCTCGCGGCAGCCGCCCACCTGATCATGGTCCACCGAGATGACATCCTGGTCAGCCGGGCGGCCAATGGCAACAAAGGGGATGCCGCTTTTTTGCAGCATGGGGATCAGCGGATCACGCTCCAGCGTGCGGGCCAGAATCACGCCATCAATCTTGCGGTTGACCAGTAGACGCTGCATCGGGCTTGTTTCCTGCTCGCCCACCATCGTCATCAGCACATCATAATCATTGCGGGTGGCAATATCGTACACGGCGCTGACGGTTTTGCGCAAAAATGGTGCGGCAAGGTTGCCGAACTGGCGCGAGAACACCAGTGAGATATTATAAGACTGCTGGGTTACCAACCCGCGTGCCAGCATATTGGGCACATAGTTTTTCTCTTTGGCGTACTGGACCACGCGGGCGCGGGTCGCTTCGCTGACACGGCCATTGCCCGAAAGGGCACGGGATACCGTGGTCTTGGACACGCCAAGGTCTTCAGCCATCTGGCTGATGTCAATTTTTTTTTCTCCTTCTGTCTGTTTACGGCGCGGCATGGGTTTACTCCTGTTAACGTTTGCTTCTATAAGATCTTCTTTCTGTCCTTGCCGGTTTTCTGCCCCACGGGCAGTTCCCAGGGTACCGTTCCAGAAAACAGTCCCCCACCCCGGCCATTCCCTACTTGGTTAATGGACTTAACATATTATACCACATTTTCCTGGATCATGGTAGCCCCCTGTGCAAAGAAAGCAAAGAACACGCTACCCCAATACGGGGTCATTATATCATTCCTGGCTCTGTTTTTCAACCGATTTCTGGCTCTGTTTCCGTTTTCCAGTGTGTTTTATAACCTGGTAAAGTTTTCTCATTTTGTCCGTATCCTGCTCAGTCATCGTACCTGCGCCAAATTGGGCAGCTTGGGCCAATGCCAACAGAGCTTCGGCATCCTGGGGTTCAAGGGCGGGGACACAACTTTGCAAAAATGCGGCAAACTCCGGCGCATCGGATGGTGTATCCGGCGGCAGGCCGCGACGCACCAAAAGGCGGTAGATGCTGCCAAACACGGCCAGCACCCGCGCGTTGCAGCTGCCCCGGCCATATCCCATGGCATGGCGGCGGGCCAGCACCAGCAGCACCACAGCAGCCAACAGGCACCCCCCCAGCAACGCCGCCAAAACCAGCCTGCTGCGGGGCACGATGGTGGCTGCGGGTTCGTTTGCGCTGCTCTCCCCTGCTGCGGGGGCGGTGTCTTGACCTTGAGTTTCGGGCAGCGGGTCGGTGCGCAGGTCGGCCTGTTGGGCGCTGACCAGCACGCCGGGGGTCATCTCCATGGGGGTCCAGCCCTGGCCGGAAATGTACACCTCCGCCCAGGCGTGGGCGTTATCGTCCTGCAAAATGGCGTGCCAGCTGCCGTCCTCCTGTTGGGTAAACAGGCTTTGCGGCGCGGCATAGCCCACCACATAGCGCGCAGGCAGCCCGAACATGCGGAACATAACCACAGCCGCCGAAGCAAACTGCACACTGTACCCCTGTTTGGATTCCGTTAAAAAGTAACGGATGGGGTCGGCCCCCTCCGGCGGCTGGGGAGCGCTGGCGTTATACTGGTAGTTGGTGTTTAGGTAGGCGCGGATGTAATCGCCAATGTCCGCAGCTTCGGTCAGCTTCTGGTCCTTTTTGGCTTCATCGCACAAGGCTTGCAGCTCGTCATAGCCGTCCGGCACGGCGGTGTAGCGGCTGGCGGCGTAAGCGGCATAGGATGCTTCCATCCGGTCCAGCACGCTGGGGTCGGCATCGGCGCGGGCTTCCAGCTGGGTTTGGGCGGTATCCCGCGGGTAATACAGGAACACATCGTCCTGCGCGGTCTGGCCCGCGGCGGCGCCATCGCCCTGGATGGTGTAATAATCACCCCAGTAGGCGTTGTACGGTGCATAGGTGTACTGGGTATCGGCGTGGATGCGCTCCACCGTCAGCGTCTGGGGCTGGGCGGTGCCGTCATAGGCGGTGCGCAAAAACGGAAGGCTGGCAATGGTCAGCCGGGCATTATCCTCGGTTTTCCAGTTCATAGCGGCGCTGTCAAAGGCATCGGCATCAGGGGCCTGCCAGGTGGTGCCGTCATAACTGCCGCCGATAAATCCCCGCAGGTATACGGTTTCTTCGGGTTTGTCGCTGGCGGTCAGGGCCAGATCCGTCACTCCGCTGACCTGGATACCCCCGCCCTGGTTCAAGGCGCCATCCGCCACACCACCGGCGGCGGCTTCTACCTGAATATTCAGCCTGCCGCCGCTGACCCGCGGCAGCCAGGTAATGGCGGTGCTCAGCGCGGCGGATTCCACCCGCTGGGCCGCGGGCTGCAGCCAGCCAAGGGGAACCCCCAGCGCCGGGCGCAGCAGCCACCAACAGGGCAGCGCCAGCGCAAGGCAAAGCCCGCCCGCCGCCAGCGCGGCAGACTTTTGGATATTATAATGGCGGCAAAGGTTCTGGCGGTAGTTTTCGGTATCGCGCCTGCCCCACAAGGCCCGCCGCTGCACCGAGCAGGAAGCCGCCCACGCCCCCATCCAACCGACCAAAAGCAGCAGGCAGGCGGGCACAGCAGGCGCGGCCCCGGCCAGCGCCAGCAGCACAACAACGGGCAGCAGCATTAGATCCAGCAGCAGGGCATCCGCACGGCGCAGGGCCGCAGCGGCCAGCGCCCCGGTAACGGGCAGGGCGGCCAGCAGCAAAAACAGCCCCAGCTGCGCCGCACTGCCGCCCTGGGCCACCGGCAGCGCGCTGCCAAGGCGGGCGTTCAGGCTTTGGGCAATGTTCCCGGCGCACTGCTGCGCCCCGGCCAAAAAGTTCCGCTGGCAGATGAACAACACCACAAGATACACAATCACCCCCGCCAGCAGCCCCCAGCGGCGCAGGGCTTGCGGCGCACGCAGGAACAGCGCCCACCCGGCGCAGAAAGCGGCTGCCGCGGGCCACACCCACAACGGCACCGCAATGCCGAACCCGGTGGAAAGCACCAGCAGCAAACCAAAGGTGAGCGCCAGCAGCAGCGCGGCATCTGCCGCCAGCCACAACGCGGGGTGCGCTGCGGGGCGCTGGGTGCTCACCAGCACACGGTCCACAAACTTCAGCCCACTGCCGGGGTCGGCAGCGCCGCGCCGGCTCAGGGCAGTACGTTCTTTTTTGCGCTTGGGCGGGTTTTTGCGGTGCTTCGCCGCCTGTTGGGGAAAATCCCCCCATTCCTCCGCTCCGTCCAGGTCCCCACCGGGGGTCAGGGCAGCGCGCAGGGCGGTCAGCGGTTCGCGCACCATCAGGCGGTCCAGCTTGGCGCTCAGCTTCCAGTGTACCTGCTTGATGCTATCCCCGTCCCGGTACTCCCGCAGCTCATAGCTGCCGCCCAGGGCGGCGCGGGTGTCGGCTTCGTCGCCGTCCTCATCGGGGGCGGTTTCCGCTTTGGCTTTGCCAGCCGCGGCAGCGGGCAGCACACAGATGCTCCGGCTTTGCACGGCAGCCGGGCACGCCGCGGTGAACACCCCCAGGTGATCCCGCAGGGTGATGCCCCGCACCGCAATGCTCCACACGCCGCTTTTGCCTGCGTTTAGGGTAATGCGCTGTTCGGCGCTCTCCTTGCCGCCCAACATGGCGGCGCAGCGCAGAGTGATCTGCCCGCCGCCCCATTCATCGGCGGCGTTCAGCAGCACCACAAGCGCAGGGATGGGCAACCGGCTGCGGTTGCGCAGCCGAACCGTCAGGGCAAAATCTTCGCCCTGTATCACGGGTTTGTCCGGCACCAGCAGCTCTGCCGTTACCTGCCTGCGCAGATAGGCGGCATCCAGCCGCAGCAGCACCAGAAGCACCAGCGCAAACGCTAACAGGAACACCGCCAGCGGTGCCTGGGTGATGAGCGCCGCGGCCAGCAGCACCAAAAGCACCAGCGCCCGGCCCAGCTTACCTGCCATGGCGGTCAGCCTTTTCGGGGCGGGGGCGCGGCACGGTGCGCAGCAGGTCCTGCATTACGCTGTCCACCGTTTCGCCGCCTGCGCGGGCCTGGTCGTTCAGCACCAGGCGGTGGCGGGCAACCGCATCAAACACAGCGGTCACATCCTGCGGGGCAACAAAATCCCGCCCCGCCAGATACGCCGCCGCGCGCGTCATGCTGGTCAGCGCCAGGGTGGCACGGGGGCTTAACCCCACGGCCAGGCGCGGGTCCTTGCGGCTGGCCTGGGCCAGCGCCACAATGTAGCGGTACATCAGCTCATGCACAAATACCGTGCTGACCTCCTGCTGCATGGCAAGCAGATCCGCCTGACCGGCAACAGGGCGCACACGGTCCAGCAGGCGGCCTTTGCTCTGCCCGGCCAAAATTGCCAGCTCCGCTTCCTCATCGGGGTAGCCCATTACGGCGCAGACCATGAAACGGTCCAGCTGAGACTGCGGCAGCATCTGCGTGCCGGCGGCGCCGATGGGGTTCTGGGTTGCAATTACGGTAAAGGGTGCGGGCACCGGGCGGGTGACGCCGTCCACCGTCACCGTGCCTTCTTCCATCACTTCCAACAAAGCCGACTGCGTGCGGGAGGAGGTACGGTTGATCTCATCGCCCAAAAACAGGTTGCACATCACCGCACCGGCGTGGTACACAAACTTGCCGGTCTCTTTCTGGTAAACGGAAAATCCCACCAAATCGGACGGCAGAACATCCGGCGTAAACTGCACGCGGCTTTCTTTCAGGTCCAGCGCGCGGGCAAAGGCCAGCGCCAGCGTGGTTTTGCCCACGCCGGGAATATCCTCAATCAGCACATGGCCGCCCGCCAGCATGGCCATCCAGATGGTGTTTACCGTTTGCTGTTTGCCCTGCACGGCCTTGTTTACTTCGGCCGTAACGGCGGCGGCCTGCTGTGTGTACTGCATGGTTAATCCTCCCGGTGTTTTTTCCATATCACCATAATGCCAACGGCGGCGGCAATAACCACCAGCCCGGCCCACAGTGCGTTGTTTTCCAGCCAGATCATGGTATTGGAGATCGCGCTCCCCTCGGATTCCGCGCTGCCCTCCCCCGGCAATGGGGTCAGGGCCTGGGGGGCCACTTCGGCAATGGAGCTGCCGCCGGCATCCTCCACGGTCACCTGGCGCGGCGTTTCGTCCCAGGTAGCGGCGCTTTCCTGCAAATCCTCCTCTTTGGTGGTGTCCGCAGCGGCGGTGTCGTGCTCCGCAATTACCAGGTAGCGCTGGCTGTTGCGGGTGTAGGGGTGGCAGGTGGAAAGGGTCAGCAGGTCCCGCCCCGGCTGGATCAGCACGGCGTTGATATCGCTGGGGTCAATAATTTTCAGCTCGCTCACGCGGTAAATCAGCGTTTCCCACGGGGTGGTCAGCTGGATCTTGTCCCCCACCTGGATCTGCTGCACGTTGCGCAGCATTTCCGCGCCATAATAGCCGCGGTGGGCGGCAATCACGGTGTTGGTGTTTTCGCCGCCCAGCGGCATCGAGGTCTGGCCCAGCAGCGCCGCGCCTTTGGCCAGGTTTTCGCGGCTGGCGCCCAGGTAAACGGGCAGCTCCAGGTTCAGGCGCGGGATCCACAGCACAGCCAGCACATCATCGTCATAGCCATAGGCAGCAAGGTCCAGCGGGGCTTCCTCATAGGCGAACGGGTCGGTCAGGCCGCTTTGGCCCCCGGCGTAAATTTCCGCGTTGTAGTCCTGCATCGCGGCGTACAGTTCAGGGTAGGCGCGTTCCGGCTCCGGGGGTTCGGCTGTGGTTTCCTCCGCCGCGGGGGCGGTGGGCTGGGCTTCGGCGCGGGCCGCAAACTGCGCAGCGGTTTTGGCGTTGCGGGTGCTGGTCCACCACTGGGCGGCGGTGGGCTGTATCAACAGCGCCAGCCCCAGCAAAATGGCCAGCCAGGCCAGAATTTTAGCAATCAGCCGTCCCATTTAGTCATCCTCCTCGCGCTTTTTGCAGCGGTGCAGCAGCAAAAGCAGCAGCAGCGCTTCGCCGCCGATCACAATGCTGCCCGTTACCGCGATCCACGGCCAGGCATCCACCACGCGCTTGACCACCGTTCCGGTGCGCAGCGCCTGATACTGCACGGCCTGCGGGGTGTTGGTTTCTTCCTCTCCATTATAAGGGATGCGGGTGCCGCGCACAAGCATGCGGTGGGTGTTGATGGCATACGGCGTGCAGGTAACAAGGGTGCAGTAATCCTGCCCCGCGGTGATTTCCAGATCCTCGGTGTGCTCCGGTTCCACCACTTTGATTTGATCCACCTGGTACGCCAGCGTTTCATCCAGAATATGCAGGTAGAAACAGTCGCCCTCTTCCAGCTTGTCCAGGTCGGTGAACAGCACGGCTTCGGGCAGGCCGCGGTGGCCGGTCAGCACGCTGTGGGTGCTTTCGCCGCCAAGGGGGTAGCTGGAGCCTTCCAGATGGCCAACGCCCCTTTGCAGCACATCATCGCTGGTGCCTTCGTAAATCGGCAGGTTGACGTCAATTTTCGGGATGGTGATATACCCCAGGCTTTCGCCCACATCCACAAGATCCACATAGCTGGTGCCGGTATCCTCCGCTTCGCCTGCGGCATCGCGCTCCACGGCGCTGTCCAGCTGCTGGTTATAGCGGCGGGCGGCCTCCTTGGCGGCGTCCAGTTTTTCGGTATCCATGCTTTTTACGGTATCATCGTAATTTTGGATCGCTTCGCTGGCGTGGCGCTGCGCCACCGCGTTGCTGATAACCGGGTACGATGCCACCCCAATGCCGGACAGGATCATCAAGGCCGCAAAGCCGACTTTTAGTTTTGTTGTGGTATCCATAGCGTCACCGCGAACCTTTCCGTGAGAGGGTTGAAGTTGGGAGCTGATGCAATTAGAAATTAGAAATTAGGAATTGGAAGTAGGCAAAAGAATAAATAATAAAGAATAATGAATAATTGTGGTGGACCGCGCCGCATTGCGCCGCTCAGGAGATATTGGGTTGGGGGTGGTTTTTAGGGTAGTGAATAACAATAAAATAATCTGTAGGGCCTTACGGCGTTGCACACCACAAAATTGTAATAAACCTCGCCCTGCATGTAGGGGGCGGCGTCCCCGACGCCCCGTTTGACGGGCCTAATAATTGCCGCCCATCCACCCCGCGCCGCAAACATTGCAAATCATTTGTAGGGGCCGATGCTCGCCATCGGCCCGTTGACGGGCCTTGCCCTATTTATTTTTAGGTTCTGCACGGGGAACCACCCCTCACCGGCTTTCGCCGGAGCTCCCCTCTAGGGGAGCCAATATCTTACCTTATGTTTGCGGTGGCGCCCCTTGAGGGGTGACTCCCCGCGGGGCGGGGAGATGTCGCGAAGCGACAGAGGGGACGGGGCGCTGTTTGCGCTGTCACCGAAGGTGACTGAGGGGTGGTTCCTCGCCACAAACCTAACGGCCGTGGGGTGGTTCCCCGCCACAAACCTAACCCGTAGGGTGGTTCCCCACGCAGAACCTAAAAATCAACCGAACAACGGCCATGTACACCCAAAAAAATTTATTCCCCAATAACCCACCATAGGGGGAGGGCCAAATCCGGCCCTCCCCCTGTGTATGATGGATTATCCCTCTATACCCTATTGGTGAATTGTAACATTGTTTTGCCTTGCGGCAGGTGAATCAGGTGCGGTTCTTCTTTTTCAGGCTCAGCAGCACGCCAACACCGGCCACAACCAGCAGCACGCCAATGCCGCTGAACAGCAGGGTGCCGAAACCACCGGTGGTGGGCAGGTCGAAGCCCTTGCGGTTGATGATGGTCGTGGAGATGACACCGTCACCCGCAATGCTAGTATTCTTCGTACCGCCATTCATTTCTTCACCATCAACTGCCTCATTAGTTTTGAACTCTTCGTTCTTCTTGGTTACATCACGCTTAACCCAAACGTTGTTCTCGTAATAATTTGTCTCAGTCCAAGTAGTCTTGTAAGCAATATCCAGCGTAACATCAACAGGTGCCTTCAGCAGGTTGTAACCATCTTTTGCCTTCGTTTCTACCAGCTTATAAGTACCATTTTCCAGGCCTTCAACTTCAAGTACGCCCTTGTTATCAGTTTTCAGTGTTGCATCATTGACTTTTACCCAGCCCTCGGTCCCATCAAGGCCAAGTGCCTTTGCTTCAGCGTCAGTAATCGTACCGGCGGTACCATGTTTAACCTGCTTGTACAGGTCAAATTCTACGCCTTCCAGGGGAGTCTTATCTGCATTATCAGCAATTTTGTCAATGTGGATCTTGAAGGTATAAACAACTGCCTCGTCCTGAACGATCTTCTTATCCTCATCGGTATCCGGCTTCTCATCACCATGCTGCTTAACATTCTTGGAATAGTCAAGCTTTACCGTGTTGGGGTTGCCTTCGGTCTTGGTCACTGCGCTACTGTTCAGAACGGCAGTATAGGTAATCGTCAAAGTTGTGCCCTTATATGCAACCATTGCGCTCGGAACAAACTCAACGATAAAGCCATCGCCATTCGGTTTCACTTCGTAAACACTGTTATTTTCATTTGCAATCGCGGTATCGCCATTCTTAACCACAACAGAGTCAACTTTATCCGTCAGACCAGTCGGGGTATCGGTTACGGTAAAGGTTTTCAGGCGCTCAATGTTTTCAGGAATGGTAACATCAATCTTATAGTTGATGGAATCGCCAACGCTATAATCAGCAGCTTCCTGCCAGGTACCGGTTGCACCATTCTTTTCGACCTTCTTGTCTACATCAGGTACATAGTTGTAAACAGAAACCGTGTTGTCTACGACAGTATAGTCATCCGTATGTTTTGCATCTGCCGGGATTGTTGCAGTGGTACCGTTTTGTTCTACAACAAAAACATACTGATCGTTTTCGTTGATGATGTACTTATTATCGTTACCATCTTCGTAACCAATTTCGGTAAAGCGATAAGTACCAGGCTTCAAATCGTTAGCATCGATTTGGCCCTTTCCATCGGTTACAAAGTAATCTTTAGGTTTCTGACCATCGATGGCTTTCGGTCTAATCAGTTCCCAGTTTTCATCATTGTTTGCTGCTTCACTGCCGTATTCAACGCCATCTTTCAGGTGTTCCAACTTAAACTTAACACCTGCCAGCAATGTTGCATTTTCTTTATCATTGCCAATTACACCGTACTTTTTCAGTGTAAAGTTGCCGGTTGTTGTGCTGTTTTTCGGATAAACAACAACATCATACAGCCATTCTTCACCCTTCTTGACCTCTCCCTTACGGGTCATCGGGATCGAGACAAGGAAAGGCTTTACAGCCTTCGTAACGGAAGCCGGCTTGTAGGTTTCGATCACAACGTAAAGACCGATTGGCAATTTGTCAAATTTTACAACGCCTTTTTTGTCGGTTTTCTTTTCGCCATACTGTTCGATGGCCGTCACACCATCTTTCAGCTTATTATTATCAACGTCGGCATAATCGTCGATTGTAACCGTAGCGACATTGCCGCTTTTCCCGTTGTAGCCGTTGTAGTAGTTCAGCAGTTCATCTTGGCTCATAACCTGATAGACAGTAAAGCCTACGCCCCCGGCTGGCTCTGCATCAGTCGGAGCCGGTTGATTATCTTCACCAGTACCATCATTCTTTTCTTGTGCATTTTCCTGCAAATATTTGTGGATGGTGATAGAACCAGTTTTCGTGGTATCAATTACACTTTCTGTTGTCGGCGTTGTCGACGGTGTTTCACCGCCCTCGGCTGCCATTGCTGGCATGGCGCACAGGCTGAGGGCCAGGGCGGCGCTCAACAGGCCTGTGAGAAAACGTTTTACTTTTTTCATTTCAGTACCTCTTCTCTTAAAAAAAATCATCATCGGATGGGCGGCGGGGCCGCCCGGCTTAAGGGTTCTGCATCAGCACGGCGTGCAGTGCGGGGCGCTGCAGCGGGGAAACGCTGCCGCGCCGCCCGCACTGTGCCGTGAAGAAAAAAGGAGGAAAAACTGGGCCGCTTGCCCACTTGGCTTAAGGTGCATCTGAAACCAAAGGAAATAACGGATATTTCGCAGCCACAAGCAGGATGTAAGGCAAAGAGCCGCCGGAATCCTTTCCGGATTCCAAGGCTTCTTAGCGCAAAATCCGGCTGCGCTTATAGAAACAGGCGATATTTTCCGCTTTTCAGTTACACCCCCGGCTTATGGCTGCGCCCTGCCGTAAACGGGCGCGCACGGGCGGGCAGGCCCTGTACCCTGGGGGTTGCTGGGTTTCCGGGGGATGGTTAATGTCGCCGGCCCCCTTTCCTGTTGTAGCGGAATGTGAATATCAACAGCCCTGCCACCGCCAGCGGCATGCCGATCAGCAGCCACAGGCTTGGCGCGTCTGCACCCGTGTGGGGCAGCTCAGGCGTTTTACGGTTCAGAACGGTAAGGGTCATGGTGTAGGTGTTATTGGCGCCCTTATTGAACGTCTTATCTTCTTTCTTAACTTCCACATTATCAATATAACACTTGCCGTCTTGGGTAAATTTGATCTCAATTGGCTGTGCCAACAGGTTGTACCCCGGATGTGCCTTGGTTTCCGTCAGGCGGTATGTACCGGGTTTCAGATTTGTGAACGGGTTCGAGATTATCTTGCCGTCCGTTCCGGTTGTACCGGTAATGGAACCTGTGTTTGTGTTATCGAATTGGTAGTCTTTATCTACTACCCACTGCGTTTTTCCTCCGGTTGTTGTTTCGGCTTTCAGCTTTTCCAGCTTGAACTCAACATCTTTCAAGAATACTTCTTGGCCCTCATTATTGAGTTCCGCGTCCTTCTTGATGATATCCAGTACAAACTTCGGGTTCTGCAGCTTGTTGGTCAGCTCAATCTTGCCGCTGCCGCCGGTGATGGTTCCACCGTTTACTTTGGCTGGCGTTGTAGTTGCGCCGGTTTCGCTGTCCTTTTCGCTTTTTGCTGTTGCTTCAGCCGTTACAACATACGTATTGCCGTTAATCGTAATGGTTCCGTCTTCCGCTGCCGGGGTAAAGCTGCCTTTATCGTCCACCGTACCTTCCACAATGCGGTAAATATAGTTATTATCCGCACTGCCGCCAACCGGGTACTGATACAGGTTGTTAAAGGGATACAGCCAGCCGTTATCTGTATGGTGAACCGTAACATATTTGCTGCCTGAGGTCGGGTAGTCAACAACCTCCCATTTGGCATCCGCAGCACTGTTTTTGCGCTGGAGCTGGATGTAAATCTCGTTCGGCTGGTTCGTTGTACCAAGGACCGTATCATTTGCATCTTTCCAGAGCTTATCGAACTCAATGTTGATCAGTTTGCGCTTGGTGTTGGTAAAGATTGCGGTAACTTCCAGATCGTTCGGATCGTTCGGATTTTTGCTCGCCACAATCACGCCTTCCACCATGGTGTTGTTGATCTCATGGGCTTCATTGCCATCCGGAACGGTTACGCTTTGCAGTCTGGAACCATCTTGCGGTGTAACTTCCTCGATGATATAGCGGGTACCAACGGGGATGCCGGTGATGGTCACGGTGTGGTCTGAGTTGTTCTCATCGCTCATGTTGATATAAACATATTTTTCGATGGGCTTTTCTTCCAGACCAGCACCGCCAACATCACTAAAGGTAACTTTGAACTTGTAGGTGCCTTTAATGATATTTCCCTCACCGTCTGCGGCCCGCTTTTTGATTTTCAGCCCGCCGGTTTTGACGGTGTTGACGTATTTTACCTTTAGCTTTGTCAGCGTGGAGCT
>ENA-UOJC01004284-UOJC01004284.1-human-gut-metagenome-genome-assembly--contig:-C104-NODE-4284-length-12272-cov-4.266268_pt1 | contig 12272 bp, 12 predicted proteins | sample MGYA00242339_ERZ723886 | MGnify/ENA metagenome assembly ERZ723886 | reverse complement strand
GGACTGTTTTCAATGGCCAGCTTTTCCACTTCATCAAAATCAATCAAAGCATCTTCGCGACGGACGCCGTACTGTACGGCGTTGAACCATTTCCCCGACAAAGCCGGAGCCGCGCCGTGGGTCAAGTGACCGCCGGCCACCAGAGACATCCCCATCAGCGTATCCCCCGGACGGAGCAGAGCCAGCAGAACGGCCCCGTTTGCCTGAGCGCCCGAGTGCGGCTGGACATTGACGAATTCACAGCCGAACAGCTCTTTCGCCCGCTCAATCGCCAAATTTTCAGCAATATCAACGAACTCACATCCGCCGTAATAGCGTGCGCCGCTGTATCCTTCGGCGTATTTATTTGTCAGAATGGTTCCCTGCGCTTCCAGAACGGCTCTGGAAACAATATTTTCCGACGCGATCAGCTCAATCTGATCCTGCTGACGCTTCAATTCCTTCTTCACCCCCGCGTACAGGGCGGGGTCGGCATCCTTCAAAGATTTCGTAAAAAAATCGCTTGTCATCTTTTTTCCTTTAACACATGTGCGACAGCTTGCCGACGCGGCGGGCGTGACGGTCTCCGGCAAAGGGGGTCGTCAGAAACAGACGGACGCAGTCACAGGCAATTTCAATGCCGGTCGTCCGACCGCCCAGGACAAGAACGTTGGCATCGTTGTGTTCGCGGCACAAACGCGCACCGAAAGCATCATGAACCAGAGCCGCCCGGATGAACGGATAGCGGTTGGCCGCAATACTGATCCCGATTCCCGTGCCGCACAGCAGGATCCCCCGTTCGGCTCGGCCATCCTTGAGGGCTTCGGCCATAGCGGCGGCATAATCGGGATAATCAACCGACTGTGTCGAATTTGTCCCCAGATCCAGGACATTGTATCCGTCGTCCTGCATCTTTTTCACCAAAAGTTCCTTTAATTCGAAACCGCCGTGATCCGAAGCGATTGCTACGATACCAGTCATTTTTTACCTGTTCCCTGTCACTTTTCAACGTTATTCTTTTAGTACCACACCCGGAAGCGTTTGCCTAGGAAGATTGTTTGTTTTTGTTCATCACGTAGGCCAGCTTGCGCTTTGCCGCCAGTTTCAGTGACAGCATCGGTGTGTTTCTGGGAACAACAAGAGAAACCTCGGTTCCCGTCGCTTCATCCACCGCGGTCACCTTGACGGAATTACCGATCGTCACGATTTGAAACAAAATACCGTTTTCCTGCTCCATGGCCTCCTCCTATTTCAGCCGTTCCACCAGCTTATCATAGGACAGCACACGCCCGACAGGACCCAAAGAGGTCAGGGTCGGCACCCCGGAAAACAACCGTCCGGCCAAGGCCAGCAGGTCGTCCGCCGTCACATCCGCAATCCGGCCGAGAATCTCTTCCTTCTGCAGAAGACGGTCAAATGTCAGCAGATGGCCGGCATTCTGTTCCGCGCGCGCCGACGGATGCTCCATGGTCATCAGGACACTGGCCTTCAGCTGAGCCTTTGCCCGGGCGAGTTCCTCAGAGGATACGGATTCCCGCATCCGCCGGATTTCATCGCAGACGGCGGGAAGCAGCTCTTCGGCCTCCTCCTCTCCGGTTCCGGCATAAATCCCGAAGGTTCCTCCCTTTGTGTAGGAAGAGGAAAATGAATAAATCGAATAGACCAACCCGCGCTTTTCCCGGATTTCCTGAAACAGGCGCGATGACATACCGCCGCCGAAAAGCGTCGAAAGCAGATGCGCCGTGTAATATTCTGTGTCATAAAAGGAAACGCCCGGGAATCCCAGAACCAGATTGACCTGTTCAATCGGCTTTTCCATACGAAATTCACCGCCCTGATAGACGAAATCTTCTGCGGTCAGCCCCTGTGCGGGCTTCAGACAGCCGAACGCTTTTTCCGCACGGCGGACAAAAGCGTCAGGATCAATATTCCCGCTGGCCGAAAGAACCATCCGCGATGGCGTATAGTTGCTTTTCATAAAAGCGTCCAGCGTTTCCCGCGTCACGGCGCCGACCGTTTCCGCCGTACCCAGAATCGGCCGTCCCGCCGCCTGATCCGGATAGGCTCGCCCCTGAAAATAATCAAAAACGATATCGTCAGGGGTGTCCATAGACTGGCTGATTTCCTGAAGGACGACGGTTTTTTCGCGGGCAAATTCCTCTGGATCAAAAATCGAATTCTGTAAAATGTCCGCCAGAATATCGACCGCCAGAGGCATGTCCTCTTTCAGAACCTTAATATAAAAAGACGTCGTTTCCCTTGACGTGCAGGCGTTGATGTAACCGCCGACATCTTCGATTTCCTCGGCAATTTTCCGTGCGGATCGGGTCGCCGTTCCCTTAAAGGCCATATGTTCCAGAAGATGCGAAATGCCGTTCAGCTCTGCCGGTTCATACATGGCTCCGACGCCGACCCAGACGCCCAGAGCGACTGTTTCCAGTTCCGGCATGACATCCGTAACAACCCGCAGGCCGTTCGGCAGAGTGGATATGTTCTGCACCATTCGTTCAGGCGTCCCTTCCCCGGACATGCGTTTCAATGAAATACTTGATGGCGTCAACAGAATTCGGCAGGACGGTAAAAACCTCCTTGCGTGTCAGCAGATCTGACAGCAGCGGCGGCAGAACGGGCGTCACGCCGGTTGCCTCGCGGACAGGAACCGGGAACTTTGACGGATGAGCCGTTGCCAGAACAACCGTCGGCGTTTCCTTTTCTCCGCATTTTTCCGCGGCAACAACGCCGATGGCCGAATGCGGATCCAGCAGTTCTCCGGATTCCCGGAAAATTTTGGCGATTTCCTCCTTTGTTTCAGTATCGTCGCACCGGATGCCGCAGAAATCGCTCCGAATCCTGTCCAGAGCTTCTTTTGAAACAATGTAATAGTTTTCATATTTGAACGTTTCCATCAGCCGGGCAACCGCCGCCGCATCACGGCCGCAGGCTTCGAACAAAAGCCGTTCAAAGTTCGAGGAAACCTGAATATCCATTGACGGACTGATTGAAGGATGGACTTCCTTTTTACGCATTTCGCCGGTTTCCAGAAAACGCGGCAGGATGTCGTTTGCGTTCGATCCCAGAATCAGCTTCCGGATCGGCAGACCCATTTCCTTTGCGACATAACCGGCAAACACGTTTCCGAAATTTCCGGTCGGAACGGCAAAGGAAATATCGCGATCCGGCGCTCCCAGAGACAGAGCCGCACGGAAATAATAAACGACCTGCGCCATAATCCGCGCCCAGTTAATTGAATTCACCGCCGACAGAGCATATGTCTGGCGGAACGGCGCGTCGGCAAACAGAGCCTTGACAATGGACTGGCAGTCGTCAAACGTCCCTTCCAGAGCAATATTGAAAACGTTGGGCGACAGGACGGTTGTCATCTGACGGCGTTGCACTTCGGAAACGCGGTTATGCGGGTGAAGGATAAAAATATCCAGTCCGTCGCGATCCTTGCAGGCTTCAATCGCCGCCGACCCCGTATCTCCGGATGTGGCGCCGACGATGGTGATATGCGCACCGCGCCGGTGCAGCACTTTGTCGAACATAAGGCCGACCGTCTGAAGGGCGTAATCCTTAAAAGCCAGTGTCGGACCGTAAAACAGTTCCATGACCCACAGGCCGTCGTTCACCTGTTTCAGCGGTGCAACAGCATCATGGCTGAAACGGCCATACGCCTGATGCGTGATTTCCGACAGTTCTTTTTCCGACAGGCATCCTGCCGTGAACGGGGCCATGACTTTGGCCGCCAGATCCGGATAGGACATTGAACGCATCTCGCGCATTTCGGTCACGGAGAAACGGGGATATTCCTGCGGCACGTATAAACCGCCGTCCGTGGCCAGACCGGCCAGAAGAACGTCTTCAAAACCCAAAACCGGCGCTTGTCCGCGCGTGCTCACATACTTCAAGGACAGTCTCCTTTACAGAACCAAGAGATAGTTTGTATTGTTGTACGCCATCTGTATATAATTACAATAAAAACATTGTCAAACATAGAGGATGTCAACGATGAACACAAAAAAAATTGCCGTCGTCCTGTCCGGTTGCGGAGTCATGGACGGATCCGAAATCCACGAAGCCGTCACGGCCATGCTGGCCATTCAGCAGCAGGGCGGCTCCTATCACTGTTTTGCTCCGGAAGGAGAACAGGCCGCCGTCATCAACCACCTGACGAAACAGCCGTCGGATGAAAAGCGCCGGATGCCGGTTGAAGCCGCGCGTATTGCCCGCGGCGACATTTCTTCTCTTAAAAGCTTTCGTGCAGAAGATTATGACGCGATTCTTTTCCCCGGAGGCATGGGCGCCGTTCTGAACCTGTGTACCTTTGCCCGCGACGGCGAAGACTGTTCGGTCAATCCCGATGTTGAACGTGCGGTACGCGAAATGCATGCGGCGGGAAAACCGATTGTCGCTCTGTGTATTGCTCCGGTTCTGATCGCCCGGATATTAAAGGGCATTACCGTCACGATCGGCTCTGATCCTGAAACGGCTCTGGCTCTTAAATCCATGGGGGCGGAACATCAGGTATGTTCGTCCGCACAGGTATGCGTTGATGAAAAGAACAAAATCATTACAACGCCCTGCTACATGCTCGACAAAACCCTCAAAGACGTTGCGCAGAGCACGGCAAATGCCGTCACGGATCTGATGTCCATGCTCGGCAGATCCTGAGCCTTCGGAAAAACAGGCCCCCGCGCTTTCACGACGCGGGGGCTTTTTCATTCATCCCTCTTGTGTGCTTCTTTCGAGCCGCATTCCCGTGGTTTTCCGCACGACTTCTTTCTTTTTCACAAAAAAAGGGGAGGAAATATCGTCCTCCCCTTTTCCTTTTCATAAACGCCTCAGGCGCCGATATTTTCATACGGACTGACGGATTTTTTGTTTTCCATCGTCTTGCGGACATTCAGATACATCAGCATCGGCATGGCAACGTAAACCGATGAATACGTCCCAATGACAATCCCGAAAATCATGGCAATGGCGAAACCTTCCAGGGCTTCTCCGCCGATGAACAGCATCACGATCAGCGCCAGAAGCGTTGAAATGCCGGTCAAAATCGTCCGCGGGAGCATATCGTTCGCCGTTTTATTGATCATTTCCGGGATGGGCATTTTGCGGAATTTGCGGAGGTTTTCACGCATACGGTCATAAGATACGATCGTATCGTTCGTCGAATACCCCGCCAACATCATCAGCCCCGCGACAATCGTCATGTTGAAATCCAGCTGGAATACGGAAAACAACCCGACAGTAATCAGGATATCGTGAATGATGGACAGCATGACGCCCAAAGCGAACTGCCATTCAAAACGAGCCCAGATGTAGATGGAAATGGCCAGAGATGCGAGTACAACGGCAATGATACTGTTTTTAATCAGCTCGTCCCCGACGCGCGGGCCGACCATTTCCGACCGCAATACCGTGAATTCATCCCCGAGTTCGCTACGAATGACATTGACGATTTTCATCTGTTCCTGTTCGGATGCGCCCTGCCCCAAAGCGGTAATCAGGACTTCAGTCCCATTTTCACCGACCGGCTGAAGGTCAACGTTCAAATCCGCCAGGCGGCCGCGCATTTCCTTCATGTCGATTTTTTCCGGAGATTGGACTTCCATCAGGATGCCGCCCTTGAAGTCAATACCGTAATTCAGACCCTTGACACACAGGGACCAGACGGACACAACCATCAGAAGTGCTGAAAAGATGAAAGCGTATTTGCGCAAACCGATGAAATCGATATGCGTCGGCTTGGTAAAAAGAGAAATTAACTTGGTCATAACCGCCCTCCTAAATATCCAGCGTCTTCGGCTTGGCCACTTTGATCCAGGCCAAAATCAAAACCTTTGTGATACAGACCGCCGTAAAGATGGACGTCAGCAGACCAAGGCTGGTCGTTACGCCGAATCCGCGGACGGGGCCGCTGCCCAGCCAGATCAGAATCAAACCCGCGAACAGGCTGGTCAGATTCGAATCGAAAATAGCTGAAAAGGCGTTGCTGAATCCCGCCTCGACCGTATTCAGAACGGAACGGCCGTACGCCTGTTCTTCGCGCATACGTTCGTAAATCAGCACGTTCGCGTCAACCGACATCCCCATTGTCAGGGCAATACCGGCAATCCCCGGAAGGGTCAGCGTACACCCAAGGAAGCTCATCAGGCCGACCAGGAACACCATGTTCAGGATCAGCGCAATGTCCGCGAAAATACCGAACAGGCCGTAGGTCGCCAGCATGAAAAGCAGAACCAGAGCCATACCAATGCCGCAGGCCAGTTTCCCCGCAATGATCGAATCCGTCCCAAGGCCCGGCCCGACAATGCGTTCTTCAACGACTTCCAGCGGAGCAGGCAAAGCGCCGGCACGAAGCATCAGAGCCAGCTCGGAGGCGGACTGAACCGTAAAACTCCCGGAAATGATGCCGCTTCCGTTCGTGATGGGGGTATTGATTTTCGGGGACGTGACCACCTTGCCGTCCAAAACAATCGCCAAACGGCGGCCGACATTTTCACGCGTTGCGTTGCCGAAACGTTTCCCGCCGTGCGAATTGAAGCGGAAAGCCACAACCGGCTCGCCGTCCTGAAATTCCGCGCGGGCGTCCGTCAGATGTTCGCCGCCGACAATCGACTTGCGTTCAATGACGTAATACCCCTCGCCCATTTCATCCGCTCCGGGAACCACTTTCGATTCCGGAGAAATCTTGCCGCGGCGCGCATCGGCCAGAGTTGTCTTTTCATCCACAAGATGGAATGTCATCTTCGCCGTTTTGCCCAGCAGTTTTTTGACTTCGTTCGGATCTTCGACGCCCGGCAACTGAACCTGAATACGGTCGCTTCCCTGACGCATGATGGAAGGCTCGCGCGTTCCCAGCTGGTCAATACGGCGGCGGACGATTTCAATGGACTGCTCAACGGCCGAAGACTTCATTTTGTTCAGAGCCATATCCGTAAAGCGGGCCGTCAGAACGCTGCCCTTTTCGGAAACGTCGATATTGCCCTTATCAATGGCACGGAGCAACTCTCTGGCCCGGGACACGTCGTCACCGTTCGAGATTTTAACCCGCAGAGCGCCGTCCTGAACGGTCAGTCCGGTATAGCGGATGCCCTTTTCGCGCAGGGAAACGCGGGCAGCTTCCTGCACGGCATTCAGCTGATCCGTGACGACCTGATCGAGATTGACCTGCAGAAGCAACTGCGAACCGCCCTGCAAATCCAGGCCGAGCGTCAGGGGCTGCCACCATTCAGGCAGTTTTTCCTGCTGCGCCTTGGGCAGAAAGTTCGGAACGCAGAAAAACAAACCCAGCACGGAAATAATTCCGATCAGGGTTATTTTCCATTTCGGATAACTGTACATTTTTTCCCCTTTATTTTTTGGTCAGAATGTCTTTCAGGCCTTCGCTTCCTGACTTCGCCGCGTCTTTTGCCGGTTCGTCGTCTTCGACGGAAGCGGGCGTTTTCACCGATGACGGACGCATGGCGGAAACACGGTCGCGCACGACCGTTACACGGACGCCGTCAGCAATTTCAACCAACAGATCCTCGGCATTTGAACGGATCACTTTGCCGACGATACCCCCGGCCGTAATAATCGTATCGCCGCGCGACACGGCCATCTGCATGGCCTGTTGTTCTTTCATGCGCTTCTGTTGCGGACGGATGTGGAAACAGTAAAAAACCACGAAAATAATCAGAAACTGAAACAACAGTTTCATGGGATTTCCGGCAGCCAGAGCCGGGTCGGCAGCCACCGCCGCGGCTTCCTGAGCGAAAGCGGGATTGATAAGCATTCATGAACTCCTTAACAATAATAATGACAGGAGTATAACGCCATCTTTTCAGGATGCAACCACTAAGAACGCGAATAGGCCGCCTTTGCGGATAATTTCATTCCGGAATCGAATAAAAACGCATAAACCGCAAAGCATGAATTGACGAAGGATGGTTTTTCCGAAAATAAAAACGCCGGCATTGGATGGAAATACCGGCGTCCGGAAAAAGGCTGTCAGCGGAACATGCCGCTGATGACGGAAGAAATCTGAGACGCCGTCATGGGTTTTGCCGTCGGCTGACGCGGAATCAGAGGCATCCGAACCCGGCCGTCGGGCTGGCGGACGAAAAAATTATCAACCGATGTCCGCCGTCCGGCTCGCGACGCTATCGGGATATTCTTTTTCTCAAGCGCACTGGCGGCTTCATAAACATCCTGCTTCAGCGTACATGCCGCCTGCGAATTAAAGAAGGAAGCATCCGGCATATAGGAATATCCTCCGTTGCGGCACAGCTTCAGGGAAATATCCGTATCGGGAATATCTTTCAGCATCCGTGCCGGCGAAGACTTATCCGCCATGAAATCAACCGTACTGCGGTCGTAACTCGCGACATATTCCGTATCCATGTACCAGGCTTTGAAAGCCCCCTGCAACGCCATATTCTGGTTTTTCGTCGCCTGTAAACTGCGGACATACGCGTTGGAAATGTCCGGATGGGAAGTCCGGAATTCCTTGAAAACATTCGGATATACGGATTGCAGTTCATATGCCGCCGCACACTGGAAAGCCATGGCGTCGGCCTCCTGAGCCCGATCGATTTTAAACGCGGACTGAAGCGTATTGGCCGACGTCCAGGTCAGCCCCTGCCCGGCATGGCGCGCTTCGTGCACAAGCGTCGAAAGCAACACTTCGTCCGACATGCTTTTATTCAGCAGAATCGTGTTTTCCTGCGGTTCAAAAATACCCCGATCCTTCAAACCGCTTTCCAGTTTGAACTGAACGCCTTTTTTCAGGGCTTCGTCCAGGATTTTTTTGGCTGTCGGGCTGAAGGACGCCTTTTTCACAAGATCGTTCAGGCGGTCTTTTTCCGACAAAGGGCGGTCGCTTCCGCGGCTGAAAATATCGTTAAACCACCCCATAAAGGCCTCCCGTTCCTGTTCATTTCGGACTATTAGACAAATTTAACAGAATAATCGGCAAAAGGCAAGCAACCATTTCCGGTCAAAGCTTACCGACCTCCCCGCCGCGCCGCCTGAAGCACCGGGAACGACGCCAGAGCCTTCGGAGGCTTCACTTCTCCCGAAGCCGTACGGACATAGAAATCGTCCGCGGATGTTGTTTTCGGTTTTTTCAGCAGGTGGCGGATATGAGATTTTTCGATTTTTTCCGCTTCGGCCGCTGTTTTTTCCGAAACCGTCAAAGCCCGTTCCGTCCCGAAAAAAGACGCCGGAACATAAGGCTTTCCGTCAAAATCCAGAAGAGCCGACACATCGCTTCCGGAAACGACGGTTTTATACGCCTTTCCCATTGTTTTTGCCATCCCCATGAATTCCATGATTTTACTGTCGTAGCGTCCGACATAGGAAGCGTCGTCATACCATCCCCTGAAAGCTTCGCCGACCGCGGCGAACATATCCCCGGACCGCCCGTATTCCTTTTCAAAAGCTTCGGCCACATTCGGACGGGATGCTTTAAACGTTTCAAACACCAGAGGATCGGCCGATTTCATTTCATAGGCCGCCGCACACTCGTGCGCCATGGCGTCCGCCTCCATTGCGCGGCAGACGGTAACAGAGGATTTGACCGTCTGTTCATGACAATATCCCATTTTCTGGACAGCGTGGCGTCCTTCATGAACGGCGACCGCCGCCAGTGACGCGTTGTCCGCATTTCCGTCAAGATAAATACGGTTAAAGGCCGGCACAAAACGTCCGAGAGTCTTTGAGGCCGGGTCATGTTCAAGGTCAAAGACAACGCCGTTTTTCAGGGCATCATCAATCACCTTCTTTCCAACGGGGCTGGACGCGCGCACAAAATCAAGCACTTCGGCCACCCTCTTTTTATCTTCCGGAGACGGTTCGTTATCCGGGCCGTTTTTGATCAGATCGAAAATTTCTTTTAAAACACCCATATTTTCCTACCTTCCTTCCCGCCGCACTGCCCGAATGCCGGGGATGAGCCTCTTTCTTTCCGACAAGGGCTTCAGCGCGCCGTTTTTATCTTCCACATACAGATCACGCACGGATCCGTCCCCCAGGCAAAATCCTTTCCACCGCGCGGCCAGAGCCGTTTTCCGATCAACGGCCAAAGCACGCGGCGTATTCAGGAAATCCGTTTCAAGGATATACGGCTTTTCTCTGAAAAGACATACTTTTTCCAGAATTTCCGCCGAAGGCCGTCGGACGGGATGTTCCGATCCCATCGCCCGCAGAATACGCCGGTCATATTTCCCGGCATAACGGCGATTGTCAGACCAGGCTTTGAACGCTTCGGGCAATGCTTTCTCCGGCAGTGCGGCCTCCCGAAGATAAGCGGCGGCCATTTCCGGACGGTTTTTCCGGAAGGCGTCCCAGACGGCCGGTTCATGCTGCCCCATTTCATAAGCCGAGACACATTCAAAGGCTGACGCATCGGCCTCTATAGTTCGACCAATACATAAAGAAGTCTTTATATCATATTGATTATCAAAAGAATGTTGTCCCGCGTGGCGCGTTTCATGAACCACCGTCGGAAGCAGCTCTTCATCCGGCAGGCGCCCGTTCAGCAGGATCAGGTCAAAGAAGGGAATGTACGTCCCCATTGTCCCGTCCGTCAATCGGCCGAACGCGTAAGCCGGCGCACGCACGGCCGCGGTTTCGTTCAAAAGAGCCGCCGCGGTCGGAGACAATTCCGACGCCCGGCACAACAAGGAAGCCATCCGCCTGTCGGATGTTCTTTCCAGAACGCCGCTAAAAGCCGCCGAAAGGTTTCCGCTCATTTTCCATCGACCTTTCGGGACGCCTGTCCCTGAGATCCGCCCGCAACCGACCCTCCTTTTCCTTTCCGGACGCCCCGACCGTCCGCTTTGGTGTTCCGGTTCCCTCTGTTCCGCGTCTCTGCCGCAGGAATCAGAAAAGCCCGCTCTGCTCCGAAAACGTTTCCGTTCCGCCTGTCGTATTCGCCTTCCGCCAAACCATGCCGACCCGGCAAAACGGCACAGGAAGAACGGCTCTGTATGAGAGCCTTTTCATTCCGGCCGGCGGATTTAATACCCTCGGCCGTTTTTCCGTCCTGTTTCCGGACGACCTGCGACGCATTGAGACAAACCTTGAATGCGGACTCAAGCCTTCTGTTCACGGGATTGTTTTCATTTTTCAGGGCAGGCTTTGTAAATTCAATCTTTTCCCAGGCAAACGCTTTCCGCCCTCCGGCTTTTCCCTTCTTTTCCCGCAGACGTCCCACAGCGCCCTGTCCGATCTGGATCGCCGCTTTCAGAGCGCCGGATTTCATGAAACAGACCCCGGAAGGACGGTTCGGCAGAAATTGCTTATAAAGCGGAAGAGCCGTACCCCGGCATATCGCAATCTCCGGAAAATAAAACCGGCAGAAAGCCCCGGTATTCTGCCGTCTCCGCCCCCTCGTCGCATCTCGGATAATGAACCCGTACCGGTGTTCCTCCGCCTGTGTCGAGGCTTCCGTTCTTTCAAAAAGATTGGTGCGGGTTTTCATCTCAACTCTTCCCTCCGAGCGCCGGATCCCTCCGGCGCCTGAATGCGTTCATCGGCCGGATGCTTTCTCTCCCGGCCGCTTGTCCGAAGTTTACCGGCTTTCCCCCTTCAGACGCCCGGCCAGAACGACGGACATTCCCGCGTTTTTCTCCCCTGGAGCCGCGGTTGATTTATCCGCGGGAATTTCAGAGATGTTTTCCGGTTTTGCCTCGGGGCGCGGCGCCAGAAAAGCGGCAAAAGACGCGGAAACGCCCTTTTTCTTCAGGGGCTTGGGAGCCCCGAAAAGCGGCCGGACGCGCATTTCATAAATCGACCCGTCCTTTGCCGGAAGCCCGGCCAGGCGCATGGCAAACGCTGTCGATTTCGATACGCTCAGCGCCTTGTCCGTTTTCATAAACGAAGGATCAACGTAAGGAGCCTTTCCTTTTCCGGGAACGCAGGCGGCGGTCAGTATCTTTTCGTCCGAAAGTTCAATTTCCGGCCGGATGAGGCCGCATGCCACAGCACAGTTCACGATATCGGCATCATACCGGCCGACGTACGAACGGTCGGCGAACCAGCCTTCAAACGCCGCCGGAAGCGCTGTCGCGGCATCCTTTAGCGCGGCCGTTTCATAAGCGCGCGCAACAGGCGCATGAGAGCGGGCAAACGTCTGCCATACTTTCGGGAACGCCTCTTTCATTTCATAGGCCGCCGCGCATTCGTGCGCCATGGCGTCCGCTTCGCTGGCCCGTTCCCCGAGAATCAGAGATTTCAGGTTGCCTTTCCGTACGGTTTCCTGAGCCGCATGACGGGATTCATGCACAAGCGTTGCAACGAGCGTT
>ENA-UOJC01004283-UOJC01004283.1-human-gut-metagenome-genome-assembly--contig:-C104-NODE-4283-length-12273-cov-194.282370_pt1 | contig 12273 bp, 14 predicted proteins | sample MGYA00242339_ERZ723886 | MGnify/ENA metagenome assembly ERZ723886 | reverse complement strand
TATACTATAAATAAACCCCATGAGAAAAACTCATGGGGTTATTTTTATGCCCTTACGCAATAAAGAGCAAAAATATTTAGTTAAATGGAATTAACAAATACATAAAAGAAAAATATAATGTTTACAAATTATTCATTGACAATGGCGGTGTAGTGTGGTATACTATATATAGAGTTAAGGGAGAGGCACAAAAGAAAACCTTAACAAACAAAATTTTTAAAGTTGCAACGTTGCAACAGAAAGGAAAATACCATGGAGAACATTATTAAATCAGAAAGCACAAACATCATGAACACATTTAAGAGCAACGCACTCAGGGAAAGTACTCAGCGTATCTTTACAAGAATGGTAAACGTAGAGGATAACAAGAAAGCTATCTGCACAGACCTCGCGGAGATATACAACAAAGGTACGTGGAAAGAGGATTTCGGTGATTTTGGTGATTATACAATGACAATGTTTAACATTACAAAGTCTACTGCGAGCCGTATGAGAAGAGTTTCTGACAAGTTCATAACTGACATTAACTCACCGCTCAACGCTGAAATGTTCACATTTAATCAGCTTGCTGTACTTGTAACTCTTGACAATGAAATTATTGAGAACTCGACTGTAAATCCTGATATGACCATTAAGCAGTTGAGAGAATTTGTAAACAGCGTTAAGGGTCTTGAAATGAAAGACACCGAGGAAGCAGAGGAGGCAGAGGAAGTAACAACTGCTGAAAGTTGCAACGTTACAACTAAGGAAGAGGAAGTGCCGAGAGGAGCACAGCACTTTGCAAGTCTTAAAGATTTGTCAATATGGGTAAATGCACTTATGGCAAAGAGGGAGAGGCTTGAAAATATTGATATTACTTTTGACGTTACAACAAAACACACTGAGTATTAATTACTCAGTGTGACAGAAAGAGAGGTAAGAGAAAATGAGAAGACTTTTTGTTTGTGAATGGTGTGACAAGATATTTGATGATGAACATGAAACCAAACAGTGCGAAAGAAGTCATTTGATACCCTTGAATGTAAATCCCACGTTTTATACAGAGGGTGCTAAAATCCCAGAACTTGTAAAAGTTGACTTTGGAACAGAGGAAGTAATTTATAGACGTATAAATGGCGCAACAATGCCATAGGAGTGAGGAGTAATATGAGGATAACAATAAAATCAATCGTAACAATCCTACTAACAATTGTGTTCTGTTTGTTATCATTAGCAGGGAGAATAACAAGTGAACAGTACATGACAGTTTTTACAACTGTAATCGCATTCTATTTTGGCACTCAGTTTTCAAAAAATGGTAAAGTCTAATGTGGAGCACGATAATAGTCGCAGTGTTATCCCTGATAGGTACATTTATTGGCAGTTATTCAGGGTTTAAGCTGACAGAGTACAGGGTGCAACAATTGGAAAAACGAGTAGCAGAGCATAACAACTTTACAAGACGTTTGCCAGTAGTAGAAGAACAAATAAAGGTAATTAATCATCGTTTGAACGATTTAGAGGTGAAAGAAAAATGACGTTTAAGGAATATATTTCTAAAAACCTAGGAAAGTCAATTGAGTTTGATGGGGTTTACCCCTATCAGTGTTGTGATTTGGTTAATGATTATATGCAGAAATGTTTTAATATTTTCACATATTATCCATATAATTTCAATGCTCAACAGTATTTTACAAGGTTCAATGAGGTATCGGCTCTTGTAAAGAATTTTACAAAAATTTCAAATACTCCTGAGTTTGTACCAATGCAAGGTGATATTTGTATTTTTAAGTCGGCTGACAACATCGGGCACATCTCAATAGCCACGGGCGAGGGAAATACAAGCTATTTTTACAGTTATGACCAAAATTACAACGGACATAATTTTGTAGCAAAAGAGCGACACACATACCATAATTTTTTAGGGGTTCTGAGATACAAAGGCAATGCACTTGACGCAGAGGGGCTAAAACGTGGAGATAATAATGCAGGAGTTTACGCTTACAAAATGATGTTAAAATTGGCAAAGACTTGTAAAATAATCGGTACAAGTGTTGATTTTAACGGCATTTATGGCAAAGGTACAGAAAAAGCTACAAATGAGATTTTGCGAAAGTTAAAAAAGAAAGAAAATGGAATAGCAGGAGTAAAACTAATTAACGCACTTTATGAAGCTATTCTTGACAAAATAGTCAATTTTTAACAGATAATACGTTATGTGAGCATTTAACAATACGACAGCAAATTGATAATAATTAACATTTATAAAATAAGAGTGCTAAACCGCTATTGCTATCTAACGTACATAACTATTATATATTACGGTCAACCTGATATTGAACAAATTACAAAAAAAACATGGAAAGAGGTTTTTAAACATGAACGGATTTAACGTAAACATGACTAAAAAGGACATTTTTAATGCAAAAAGTGGGTCTATTTCAATCAAGACAGCAGAGGCGAGCGAGTGGCATACTGTTTCAGGCTGTGCAGTGGTAGAAAATGGTGGACTTGACAGGGATAAGAAGCCGTGTGATATTGGCTATATTGCTACAGATATTGGAGTTTTCGGTTTCTCGTCAAAGGTTTGTCTTGACCACATGGAAGAATTGGCAGATATTCTCAGCGAATGCCTTAATGACGGCGAAGAAGTAAAGGTAAGATTTGTCAAAGGTAAGTCAACCAATGGTGAGTTTTATTCAATTCAGATACAGTAAATAGCAAAATCGGCAGAACGTGGCAATAAAAAGTTGCCACGTTGCAACCGATTGAAAGGGGTTAAAGAAAAATGGGTTCAAAAATAAAGCCATGGAACTGGAGCGAGTTCGGGGTTTCAAATATTGATAAAACACAATTGACAAACTACTATTACAAAATGTTGTTAAATCGTGTTATCAATATGTTTACATGGGAGAACCTACCAGACACCATTGATGAGCAAGTAATGAATTTTTGGTTATTTGTAACAGGAAGAGTTGTATTTACAGAATTTAACGGAAAGTTATATGCACTAAATGGAAATTATGGAGGTTATCCTAACGAGTATTATTTACCTACAGAATTTGTTATTGCAAATCCAATTTTAGGAAGTAAAATTGTAAAGTTAGACGTTGACGGAGTGGCAATGTTTAACAGCGATACCGACAAATACCCCACACAAACAATGACAGGTGGTTTGTATCCTATACTAACACTAACAGCAAATATGTTAGCTGATTGTGTAGTAACAATATCCAGTGCATTGAAAAATGGCAGAGTTCAAACCGCATTTTTGTGCAAAGATGATACAGTGAGAATAGCAGGTGAAAAAGTTCTAAAACAGTTATATAACGGCAATCCCGCTGTTATGATTGATGATACTATATTAAACTGCATTTCACCAATCAAAATGGCAGATAATACAAGTGTAGCTACAATTTTACAGCAGACCGTTGAAACATATCAATTTTGGCTTGCAAATTTTTACAATTCAATCGGAGTAAATGCAAATTTTAACATGAAACGAGAGCGGTTAAACACGGCAGAAGTTAATATTAATGATAGTGCATTGTTTGTAAATGTTATTAATATGTTGAATAACAGGCAACAGGCACTTGAAAAAATTAACAAAATGTTTGGTACAAACATAACTGTTGAAATTTCTGAGGAATGGAAAGACTTAACAGAGGAGGGAGAAGACAATGCGGAAGATAATAACGCTGAATGAGTGGGTTGAAAGGTTTCCCACTATAAATACTATCTTTGACAAGGTATCAGCAGACTTGAAATTATTTACAGTTTTTACATCGGCTGAAATGTTCTCATATTTTGTAAACAAGTTTGGTGAGCGTGGGTTTTATTTGTATTATGATGGCGAAAATGCCACAAATAATACTAATAGGGTGAAACAGGCAAGCGACTATATAGCATTATATGGTAAATCTCACAAATACGAGTACGACAAGTTAGTTGATACTCTATCATTGGAATATAATCCCATTGAAAACTATTTCATGACAGAAAAAGGAACAGACACAAGAACACCAAACATCACGCAAACAAACAAGGGTGTAAATACAAATACTGTAGGGGTTGACACGTCAATTACAACTGGAAAGACAACTTTTGACAAATCTGATAGTTTTATCAATGACACAAAAACTACCAATACGGGAACTAATACCGATACGCAGGATATAAACACTACAGTTACCACGGCAGGAAATGAAAAAACGGTACATGAATTTACAAGAAGTGGTAATATAGGAGTTACCACGTCACAGCGGATGATTGAAAGTGAACGTCAGTTAGCTATGTTTTCCGTGGTTGATTTATTTGTTAAGGCTATAGCCGATATAATTCTAATCGGAGTATATTAAAAAGTTGCAACGTTGCAACTAGGAAAGGAGAAAAAATAAATGCAAAAAGTGAGAAGCCCGACATATGCGGAAAATTATGTCAATCTAGCAAGAGCAGTTGTATTAAAAGTAGTAGTAGATACACTCCAGGGCAGGGAAGATTTAAAAGACTATATTTTATATAGTGATGATTTTATATTTTGGTTATGCCTTGCGAATTGGTTAAAATATGAAAATGTTATTAAGGATAAATTTTCATGTTTTAAGGGGATTGATAGAACGTTGAGAAAAAAACTAAATACATATTATCGTCTTAAAGGCGAGGAAATAAAGAGAGGTAAATTATAATGAATGTTACGCAGATAGCAACAATTTTGAATGAGGCACAGCAGGAGATAATCGGTGAGAGTGCTATAACAACGGAAAATCTTGAAAACGTTGTTGACATGGGCAAACAGATACTTGAAGCGACAGATGTTGACAATTACGTCCGTAAACTGATTGATAAAGTCGGCAGGATGATTTTTGTTGACAGAGTTTACAATTCGACAGCTCCTGACATTTTGGCGGATAGCTGGGAATACGGCTCTGCAATGCAAAAAGTTCGTTGTGAAATGCCTGACGCTGTTGAGAATGACAGCTGGAAACTAACTAACGGGCAGAGTTATGACCCATTTGTTTTTACAGCCCCAGACGTTCAATCAAAATTTTATGACAGTAAGGTGACATATGAAGTACAGATGTCATTCACAGAAATGCAAGTTAAGAGTGCATTTAATTCACCTACTGAAATGAATAGCTTTTTTGCTATGATTGAGAACAGAATACGTTTTAAGCTTACTTTGTCAAATGATATACTTAAAACAAGAACTGTTAACAACCTTATTGCAGAAAAAATACACAGTAAAAACAATGTTGTCAATCTTTTGGAAATGTATAACACAGAGTTTACACAGACCCTAAAAGCAACTCATGCTCTTATGGATAAGGATTTCCTTAGGTACGCTATTGGAAAAATCAAGGAGTACATCAAGTACATTCAGCGCCCCTCAATGCTGTTCAATGACGGCGGTTACACAACTTTCACCCCAGAAAGTGACATGAAAATGGTGCTTTTGTCACGATTTGTAAATACTGCTGAGGTTTATCTACAGAGTGACACATTCCACAATGACCTTGTGAAGCTAAGTGGTTATTCTGAGGTACCATATTGGCAGGGTAGCGGAACGGGTGAAACGTTTGATTTTGCAGAAATTTCAAAAATCGATGTTACAACTGCTAGCGGTAACAAGGTATCTCAGATAGGTATTATTGGAGTTATTTTTGACAGAGACGCCTGTATGGTCTGCAATGCTAATCCGAGGGTTACAAGTATTTACAATCCAAAAGGCGAATATTGGAATTATTTTTATAAATACGATGCAAGCTATTTCAACGATACTATGGAAAATTGTGTTGTATTTATAGTAGCAGACACATCAAAAACAGTATAACAAAATGATAGTTAAAACGTTGCAACCCTAAAAAGTTGCAACGTTGCAACTATATTGAGGTGAGAAAAAAATGCCAATTATAACAACGTATCAATGTTCACAGGACGTGCGGACAGTTCAAAAAACATTAACAAATGCAATTAATTATAATTGTGAAATACTGGATACTATGAACAGTTTTACACCCCGTATACGATTATTCTGTACGTCTGAAACGTTTAACGCAAATATGGTGTATATACCATTTTTTGATAGATACTATCACATAATTTCAGCGGACGTTGAGAGTGCAGAAACTATTATTTTACAGTGTGAATTTGATATATTTACATATTCAGTAGCACTATTATCTAGCGAATTTTTAGTTACTAGAAATGAAAATATTGGAAGTACATATATCCCTGATACAATGTTACCATTAAAAGGTAATAAGGAAATGAAAGTAATAGAGTTTACTGGCGGAGATTTTAACCTTGACACTGCTACAGTAAATAGTTACAATTATGTGCTAAATGTGGCAGGTGGTGGAAGTAATCAGGGAACTGCGGAGAATGGAGTGTAATTAAATGAAACTAAATACAGAAATATGGGGAACAGGTGAACAAATATCAGGAGCTCCAGAGGGTTTTAAAGGATTGCGGGCAGATTTTCCAAGATTAGCCGAATGGATTGACCAAGGAAAGGTAGCACTAAACCAGCATTTTGACCAATCGTTTTTAATCGGAACAAAATTCAAAAATCCAAATTCTATAATGATGTGGTGCGATAAATACAATCGTGACCCATCATTAAATACATTTTCTGACCCTATCGACACAGGAGTGTTTTTGGCAGGTACTGACCGCATGTCAAACTATGGTGATTATAGTGATGTTTTGCGGTGGAGGGTTGCATATGACCAAACAGAAACGCCATATATTAATTATAAACCGCTTTTGAAATTTCCATTTAAAGGTTTATGTTTTTTACCCATTATACATTCATGTATTAACAAATCAGTAACTAACGATATACACCAGTTTTCAATAAACGATTATTATAATGGTGAAAACGAAAATACGTATCCATATATCATAGGAATAGAACTCCGCCCATATATTGGTAATTCAACTACACGTGGCTGGTATTTAGACGACTTTATTGGCAGAATATCCCCCTGTATGTATGGAGATTTTCAAAATTTTAGAAAGGACACATGGTATACTAATGCTGAATTATTTCCTATGGGTGGAAATTTATTTGTTGACCGGTTAACATGGGGTTTGATGAACAGTGACACATATTATGGCGCAGGGTATCTGACCAAAGATTGGTTAGTTAATACCCCATATGGTGACAAGTTATGGGATTTTGTGGCAGGAATAAGAGTTCACACCCATTTTAAGGGAACGAAAAAAGACATTTTAAAAATGTGTGCGAATACGGGGTGCTATTGTGCATTATCTGAAAATGCGGCTAAGCGTGATGATTTGAACAATCCGAGCGACGATATAATTATTGGAAAAATGGGTGAAGATGGCTCAATTTCTGACACTGTTTTACAGGGCGATGGCATTAAAGATAACACACAGCAAGACAAATGGAATGAACCTGATGATACAGGAGACGGATTTAACGGGATTGAAAATACTGACCCGAACAACTACACAGACAAAATAGATTTGAATAAACCTACACTATCAAATGTGAACGTTTTTAACCGCAGTTTTGCAGTTAATGCAAATACTGTAAAAAATTTGGCGGATTTTTTATGGAACGCAGACGAAACAAAATTTCAAGAAATTGTAAAAGGGTTAGCGTTAATGGGTGAAAATCCTATGAACGGCATAATTGATTTGCGTTTATTTCCGTTTAATGTAGCTTTGAAAAATTCGGCTACACAAGCTGAACCGATTGTAATCGGCAGAACAAACACGGGTGTAAATGGTATTAAACTAACGGAAAATGTAAACAGTTTAATTGATTTAGGTGAATGCACATTTTCTACTAAATTCAAAAATTTCCTAGATTATGAACCATACACGACAGCCCAGCTATATATTCCATATATTGGAGTAGTACCAGTTTCAACGGCTGAATTTATGGGGCATAGAATTTCGGTAAAAATGATAGTTGACTATACAACGGGTGCAGGAACTGCTATAGTATTTAAAGACGATATACCATTTATTTACAGAAATGGAGTAGTAGGTGTATCGATTCCAATGACTGGAAACGACAGTACAAGTTATGCAAATACAGTTATCGGAAATGTTGTTGGCGGTGCAGTAGGTGGCGTAACATCAATTGCTAGCGGAAATATAGGTGGTATGGTTAGCAGTGCCGAGAAATTGTATAGCGGTTTTGCGACTGGTACTAATTATCAAGAGGCGAGTGCAAGTTCTCCGTCTGTTGCAACGTGGCAACCTCAACATTGTTATTTCATAATTGACAGACCAATTTTAAACGTGCCTGACAATTACGGGCGAACAATTGGTTTTGCTTGTGAAAAAACTGGAAAATTGTCTGATTTTAAGGGTTTTACAGTTGTTAGCAACCCTGAAATAAATTTCAGGTGTACAGACAGCGAAAGACAGTATATAGTAAATATGTTACAAGGCGGTGTATTTGTATGATGAATGAATTTTATGCAAGCGGTTTAACAAATGAGCAGTTGAAAGCCGAGATTTTAAGACAAGGGCGTAAAGCAAATTTACGCCTAAACCAATTGAAAAAAAGTGGGTATTACAAGAAAAACCCTATAATTATGGCGAAATGGAATACATTTCTAAAAGAAAACAAATTTTCGACTAAAAAGAACTTTTTTAAAACAGGCACAAAAGGCGAAAATCGTGCAGACTTGTTAAAACATTATGTACAGATTAGACAATTTTTAGGTCAACAAACAAGTGTAGCTGACACGAAAAAAATTATTCATAAACACGCCTTACGGCTGGAAATTGAAGATGAAACTGTTGATAGGGTGCTAGAATTTTATGGAGATAATGCTATTTTAAAACAGTTGTCTAATAGTGATTCAGCTCAAACATTTGTGCGCGATATGGTAACAAAAGGGTTTAATGATGATGAAATTAATGCCGTATTAGATACCCTTGAAAAATCAGCAAAAACAGAAAACGACATGAACGACTTAATGCGAAATTTTTTACAAACATTAAAATAGTTGCAACGTTGCAACTATTTGTAAAGGGGTGCAACAGTTGATTAATGTAAATGATTTTGATTTTAACATTCTTAAAAATAGTAATTTACAAACAATTACAATCCGCACAAGAGATAAACAGTTTATTGAATATTATAACACCCCTTTTGCGTTTGACATTGAAACTTCGTCATTTTATGACGGAGAAAATAAACGTGCGTGTATGTACATTTTTATGTTTGCATTAAATGGAAATTATGTATATGGCAGAACATGGGAAGATTTTGATTTTACATTAAATAAATTAAAAGAAGTATTGCAATTAAATGAATATAGAAGAATTATAATATATATCCACAATTTAGGTTATGAGTTTCAATTTCTAATTGGTCATGAACGCTTTAAAGATGTTTTTGCAAGAAACTCCCGACACCCTATTAAATGCACTATGAATGATTGTTTTGATTTAAAGTGCAGTTTAATGTTGAGTGGTATGAGTTTAGCGAAAACAGCTGAAGATTTAACAAGCGTAAAAATACAAAAATTAACAGGTGATTTGAATTATAAACTTGTAAGAACATGGAAAACCCCTCTAACACAAGAAGAATTGGCATATTGTGAACATGACGTTAAAATTTTACATTATTTTATACTTGAAGAAATGGCAAAAAATGATAATGATATAACAAAAATACCATTAACAAAAACGGGATATGTTAGAAAATATTGTCAAAATTACATTAAGAAAAATACATATTATCCAAAATATAGAGAGAAAATTAAAAAAATAGCCCCTGTTAATAAAGACTTATTTTGCCTACTGCACAAAAGTTTCATGGGCGGTTATACCCACGCTAACTATATGTATGTCGGAATGGTATTGGAAAATGTTGCTAGTATCGATTTTACAAGTTCTTACCCGTCCGTTATGATTAGAAAAAAATATCCAATGCAACCATTCACAAAAGTTCACATAAAAGATTTAAACGATTTTAAATATTGTATTAAAAATTATCCCTGCGTTTTTGAAGTAGAATTAACTAACGTAATTGCTAAAAAATGTAATCACATTTTATCACGTTCAAAATGTTCTGTTTGTGATAATGCAATTGTTGATAATGGGCGAATTGTATCAGCAGATAGAATATTTACATATTTTACAGATATTGATTTTAAAGATTTTGAACAATTTTATTCTTATGAGCATTTGTCAATTGGTAAATTTTACACGTCAAGTTATGGATATTTACCAAAACAAATTATAGAATGTGCGTTAAAATTTTACAACGATAAAACCACGTTAAAAGGTGTGGTGGGGAAAGAAGTAGAGTATTTAGTCGGAAAAAGTATGTTAAATAGTTTATTTGGAATGTGTGTTACAAATCCTGTAAATGATGATATTATTTTTGATGGGAAAGAATGGAACACGAAAAAGAAAGATATATCAGAAGCATTACAAGAAAATTACATAAAGAATAAAAAACAAGTATTAGTATATCAGTGGGGTGTGTGGATAACCGCATGGGCAAGGCACGAACTTTTTAAAGGTATATTAAAAATTAATGATGATGTTATTTATTGTGATACTGATAGCATTAAATTTTTAAACTATGAGAATTATGAAAACTGGATAAATGAATATAATAAAATTTGTATTGACGAGATAAACAAGGCATTAAACTATTATGAAATTGATTTGAATTTAGCTAAACCTAAAACAATTAAGGGTCTTGAAAAACCTCTAGGAGTATGGGATTTTGAGGGGATTTACACAAAATTCAAGACGTTAGGAGCAAAACGTTATGCGTATGAGCAAGACGGGAAATTTAATATAACAGTTTCTGGATTAAATAAAAAGTGTGCCGTTCCTTATATAGTTGCAACGTTGCAACCGTTTGAATTTTTTGACAATGAAATGTATATACCGAAAGAATACACAGGGAAAAATACATTAACATATATTAATGAACCATACAAAATTATGGTAAAAGATTACCAAGGAAACTATACAGAAGTATCAGAGAATAGCTACATACATATGGAAGAACAAGACTATAACATGGCGCTATCAGAGCAGTTCATATATTATTTAATGTGCGGCACAAATTTTGGAAATAGTGCAAAAGAGCATACATTGTTTGAAAAAAGCCGAGAATTGGCTACAAATTTTTGGGAGTGTGATTTTAATGAGAAATGAATACTATTCATTAAAAAAGATTAATAAGTTAAATGCCTTATACAATTTGATTATAGGGCAACGTTCAAACGGAAAAACTTATGCGGTATGTGAGCAGGAAATAAAAGGAAATTTTAAAGAGGGGTATAGAATGGCATATATTAGAAGATATGATGAGGAAATTATGCCAAAAAATATACAAAATCTGTTTAAGCCCCATTCAGCTTTAATTGAAAAATTATCCAATGGGCAGTTTAACAGCACTGTATACAAGAATAGAGAATTTTTCCTATATAATACAGATACAGAAGAAAAAAGTGAACAAAGTTTTTGCAAGTGTTTTTCCCTTAATGCGTGGGAGCGTACAAAAGGTGCTGACAATGGTTACTTTAAATATATACTATTTGACGAATTTATGACCCGTTCTTTTTATCTTAATAATGAATTTGTTACATTTACTAACCTTTTATCATCTATTATTCGTGATAGAGATAATACAATTATTTACATGATAGCCAATACAGTAAACCAGTACTGCCCGTATTTTGCGGAAATGGGTTTAGGCAAAATTTCAGATATTAAACAGGGCGACTTGAAATTATTTACATATGGTGAAAGTGAACTAACACTCGCCCTTGAATATTCTGACAGTAAGGGTAAAACGGAAAAAGTTAGTAAATATTTTGCTTTTGACAACCCTCAATTGAAAATGATAACAACAGGACAATGGGAAATTAAAAACTACCCACACGCACCATTTAAAATTAAAAAAGAAAATATTGTATACAGAGCATATATATTCTTCGACAATGACGTTATCGCCTGCAATATTGTGCATTATGAAAATACTGTTTTTCTATTTTTTAACATTCAGACAAAAACGGAAAACCTTGATTTAAAAAAAAGAGTTGTGTACAGTTTTGAAACTGACACGAACCCTCTGCACGTTCAATCACTAGCAGAACAACCGACAGATGTACATAAACTTATTAATAATTTAATAACATTTAATCGTGTGTTCTATGCAGATAACTCAGTAGGTGAAATTGTTAGAAACTGGATAAACGCACAAAGCAAGCACGCTATAAGCATAAGGGCATAAAAATAACCCCATGAGTTTTTCTCATGGGGTTTATTTATAGTATA
>ENA-UOJC01004282-UOJC01004282.1-human-gut-metagenome-genome-assembly--contig:-C104-NODE-4282-length-12274-cov-3.622719_pt1 | contig 12274 bp, 8 predicted proteins | sample MGYA00242339_ERZ723886 | MGnify/ENA metagenome assembly ERZ723886 | reverse complement strand
AATTTTGTGTTTGAAATCTCACACCGTTCAAACACTACGGTGTCCGCGCGCCGCGGAAGCGGCAGCCGTTGGCGGGTCTTCGGGCGTTGCTTTGGCTACAGACGACGCGGGAGCCGTACAAATAGACAGTACTGCCAAATTGAAACGCGGTTTAGCGCTGTCGTTGATGCCCGTAAGCCCTTTTGGGGCTGAGAGGTGCGGCTGCGCCGCCTCCGGCCGCTTCTCCGCATTTGGGCGCGGGGCCCGTTCACGCGGCCACCAGAGCGATTCACCCATTTCAAACGTGAACTGCTCTAAAAAATGGCGCTGAAAGCAAAAGCCCGGCAGGGCTCGGCTCGTGCCCATGTTTTCAGGCAAAATGTGGCGAACGGCGTGTGATCTGTTCCAGTCTCTTACCGCCTACGGTCAAATCAGTCATGTCCCAGTTTCCTCCCGCCATCCGCCTGCTGCACCGCTTCGGCCTGTCGCCGCAGAAAGTTCTGCTGGTGCTGTCCGATCTCCTGGCCCTGCTGGGCACGGCCATTGCGATTTTTTTGCTGCGCGCGGCTTTTGACAACCTTGACTCCATCCTTTACCGCTGGGTGCTGCCGCTTTTACTGCTGGGGCCGCTGCTCGGCGCAAGCCTGGGCCTGTACCAGAGCATCAGCCTGCCGCCGCACCGCGAACTGAAAGCCCTCTTCCTGATGGTCAGCCTGACCTATTGCATGATTCTGGCCGCGCTTTTTCTGGCAAAAACCGGAGACCTGTATTCGCGCCTGGTCATTCTGGGCAGTTGGGCCGCTACCATTTTTACCCTGCCCATCCTGCGCGGCATCTGCCGCCGCCGCTACTGCCGGAAAAGCTGGTGGGGCAGGCCCCTGATCATTCTGGACCGCAGCGACCAGGGGCGCGATCTCTGGCATTACCTCAGACGCCATCCGGAGCGGGGCCTGATGCCGGTGGAAATTTTCGGCCTGCCCGATGATGCGCGACGCGTGCGGGAAATGCTGGGCACCGCCGCGCGGCACTGGCCCAACGCCATGGCCCTGATTCTGCAAAAGGTCGGACAGGGGCAGCTCCTGGATTACGTCACGGAAGTCAACCGCTACTTCAGCAAGGTGCTGCTGGTGCCCTCCTTCGGCGAGGACTTCAAATGTTACTGGCTGACGCCGCGTGACCTGGGCAATGTGGTGGGCCTGCTTTTACGCCAGAATCTGCACGATAAGCGCCGCTTGCGGATGAAGCGTTGTATTGATCTTTTCTTCTGCCTGCTGATCCTGCCCGTGCTTCTGCCGCTGGGCCTGATCCTGGGGCTGCTGATCCGCCTGGACAGCCCCGGCCCGGTCCTGTACCGGCAGCAACGCATCGGCCAGGGCGGCCGGGCGCTGCAAATCTATAAATTCCGGACCATGGCGGCCAATGCCGACGCTGTGCTTGAAGACTGGCTGGCCCGCGATCCCGCCTTGCGTGAAGAATGGAAGCGCGACCACAAGCTCAAGCACGACCCTCGGGTCACCCGCATGGGGGCTTTTCTGCGCAAGACCAGCCTGGACGAGCTGCCGCAGCTCATCAATGTGGTTCTGGGCGGTATGAGCATGGTGGGGCCGCGCCCCATTGTGAGCGGGGAAATCGAGAAGTACGGCGAAGTCTATGACGAATACTGCCGCGTCAAGCCCGGCATTACCGGACTATGGCAGATTTCGGGCCGCAACGACACCAGTTATGAGGAGCGTGTGGCCTACGACCACTACTACATCAATAACTGGTCGGTCTGGATGGATTTGTGGATTCTGGGCAGAACCGTGCCGGTGGTGCTGTCCGGCTATGGAGCCTACTAAAAAGGGGACATTCCGGCAAAAACGCGGTGTTGCCGGAATCCAGGCTGCATCGCGGCGGGCCTCCGCTGTTCGGCGTTAGAGCATTTCAAAAAAGTTACTCTGTTCTAACGTTCCGGCGGACGGCTCTGCGCTGTCCACGCCAGTTCCACCTGCCGCGCGAATTCCTGTCTGAAGCGCTTCTCGCCGAAGCTCTCGGCGTGGCGGCGCAGAGCTTGGGGGTCAAAATCCCGTTCCCGGCGTTCAAACTCCAGAATGGCCGCTTCCACTGCTTCCACGCTCTGTTTCGTGAAAAAGAGGCCGGTAACGCCGTCGCATACCGTTTCCGTGGCGCCGCCCCGGCCATAGGCCAGCACGGGCACGCCCGAGGCCGCCGCTTCCAGGGGAACGATGCCGAAATCCTCTTCGCCGGGGAAAAGCAGGGCTTTGCTGCGGGCCAGCAGATCCGCCACCGCGTCGTCGTCCTGACGACCCAGAAAGCGGACGCAGGGCGCGGCTTCGGCCTGTAGGGCTTTAAGCGCCTCTCCTTTGCCGACAACCACCAGGGGCCGGTTCAGCCGCGAACAGGCCTTGACCGCCAGATCAACCCGTTTGTAGTGCGTCAACCGGCCAAGGCAGAGATAAAATTCTCCGCCGGTTCGCTCGCGCGGGGTAAAGGCTGTAATATTCACCGGTGGGTAGACCACCGCCGCCTCACGCCGCCAGTGCTTGCGGATGCGCCGGGCCACGGTGCGCGAATTGGCCACGAAATGATCCACGCGAAATGAGCTGGCGAGGTCCCAGCGCCGCAGGCCCGGCAGCAGCCGACGCATGCCCAGGCGGGTGAGCGCCCCGCGCATGGGCGTATGGCAGTAGCAGACATGCAGGCTGTCCGCGCGGGTGATCACGCCCTTGGCCGGGCCGGATTCGCTGGAAATGATCAGATCGTAGCCCGTGAGGTCAAGTTGCTCCAGGGCCAGAGGCATGAGCGGAAGGTAACGCTGGTACTGCTTCCGGCTGCCGGGCAGACGGTTGATGAACGTTGTTTCAATATGATGCCCGGCGATGTCCGGGGAAAGGGCCCTGCGGTCCAGCACATGGGTGAAGATGTCGGCCTGCGGGTACATGCGGCAGAGCGCCTCCAGCACCCGTTCGCCGCCGGCCATGCCGACAAGCCAGTAGTGAACAAGGGCCACGCGCATCTCAGGCTCCCGGTCTGTCGCCGATGGCGGCCGTGATCCGGGCTTCGGCCGCCAGCTTGCCGTCCACAAAAGCGCGGGCCTCCATCTTGCAGAGCTTGAGCTTCATGCGCATGTCGGAGCATTCCAGGTCCAGACGGTCGCCGGGGACCACCTGGCGGCGGAATTTCACGCCGTCCAGGCCGGTGAAGAGAAAGAGTTTGTCCGCGAGATCGCCCAGGCCCGCCGCGGCCAGCAGGCCGCCGGTCTGGGCCAGGGCCTCCAGGATCAGCACGCCGGGCATAATCGGCACGCCGGGAAAATGGCCCTGGAAAAAGGGTTCATTGACGCTGACGTTTTTATAGGCCTTGATATGCGAGCCCGGCACGCATTCCACCACCCGGTCCACCAGGAGAAAAGGGTAGCGGTGGGGCAGAATGCTCAAAATTCGCTGGATGTCCATACTCTGGCTCTGGGGGACGGTCTCCTGCATGCGTTTCTCCCTGGCGCGTCCGGCGCCCATGAAAAGGTAGAAAAAAAGCCTCTCGCCCCGTCAGGGTCGAGAGGCTTTGCGACGAAAAATGTCCGGCGCTTACTTTTTGTCGTCCTTTTTGGAACCACCGGCCTTGTACAGCTTGTTCACCTCAGCCAGCACGTCCTGGGTCAGGTCCATGGACTGATCGGCATAGAGCACGCCGCCGGCCGTGACGTCCACTACAAAGTTGAAGCCCTTGGCCCGGGCCACTTCATAGGTGGCGCTGAACACCAGGGTGACCATGTCCTGGCGCAGCTTGACTTCGTCCTGTTCCACCTTGCGCAGGAAATTGCGGGTCTTTTGATCCAGTTCCTGCTTGGCGCGGATAAAGGCCAGCTTCTTTTCCTCGCTGGCTTTGGGATTCTTCAGGTCTTCGGCTTTCTTCTTCAGCGCTTCGCCCTGTTTTTCCAGGCTCTGGCGCTCTTTGCCGTATTTGGATTCCATCTGTTTTTTGGCGGCCTGGGCGGGCTCGCTCTGCGTGGCTACGGTCTGCATGTCCACCACGCCGATTTTAGCCGCGGGCACGGCGCTTTCATCAGCGGCGAAAGCCGCTCCGGCCAGCAGCAGGCAAGCCGCAAGGGTCATCAACACAACATTACGCATGAAAGTTCTCCTTCCCCAATTGCTGAAATTTTATCCGCCCTTGCGGAACAGGTATGCCCACGCGCCGTAAGAAGCTCGCCGATAAGGATTATTCCGGACGGGCCGATGCAAACGCGAGGAGCGCAAAAAAGCCCGGTCCGCTTGTTGCGCACGACTTTGCGACGGTCGCGGCGCAACTGTGAAACACGGACTTCACATAGCACCGGGGCCGTTGGGCGTCAAGGAATTCTGCGCGGTCTGGCGCTTGAGAAGGCGGTCTTTGTAGGCCAGGATGCCCTCGGCCAGGCCTTCGGCCAGAGCGTGGCGATATTTGGGATCAGCAAGATTGCGGGCCTCGGCCGGGTTGGTGCAGTAACCCAGTTCCACCAGCACGGCGGGCATTTGCGCGCCGAGCAGCACGTGGAAGGGCGCGGCCTTGACGCCGTTGTTCCTGACCGTGAACTCCCGCCGTTTCAGACGGAACATGGACAGGCGCTGAATGTCTCCGGCCAGGCGGCGTGATTCCTCCACCCGGGCATTGAGCATGACGTCGGCCAGCATGTTCTGCATGTCGCCGAGACGGCGATCACTGCCCGCGTTTTCCAGAGCGGCCACCCGCGCGGCCTGCGGATTGCTGGCCAGGTCCAGATAATAGGTTTCCACGCCGCTGACCCGTGGGTCTTCGCTGGCATTGACATGCACCGAGACAAAAAGATCGGCGCGCGCCGCATTGGCTCTGCGCGTACGCTCACTCAGGGAGACGGCCGTGTCGCGGGTACGGCTGTAGACGACCTCCAGGCCGTTGGCCTCCAGCAGACGACCCAGAGTCATGGCTACATCCAGCGTGACCAGACGTTCCAGCACCTTGTTGTGGCTGGTGCCCGGATCCCGGCCGCCGTGTCCGGCGTCGATGAACACCGTGTGCACGGTCAGGCCGAGCTGGCTGGCCATGTCGCTGACCTGGCGGCTTCTGATGCCTGTTTTGGACGCGCGCGGCGCGGGCGTGTCTTCCTCGCCGGCGGCAAAGGCCGCCGCCGCTCCGGCCTTGCGCGGCAGGGGAGTTTTGCCCGCGGCCACGCTGAGCACGATGCGGCACGGGTCATCCTCTATGCGGGCGTCGAAACGCCGCACCTCGCGGAAATCGAACTGGAGGCTGGCTCCGCCTTCCTTGCGGTCGCGCACGCGCACGGCCTGCAAAAGGCTGCCGCGCACCGTGACGCCCTTGCGCACGTCACTGACCACGGCGGCATTTTCCAGGTCCAGGTACAGCCGGGCCGGAGCGCCTTTTCGGGCCTTGACCAGACGGGTGGAATAGCGCGTGGGGCCGCTCATTTCCAGAACGATCTCCACGCTGTTTTTGTTCAGGGAATCCCAGGAAAGCACCTGCACTTCCGGCGTCTCATGCCGTTCAGCGGCCCTTGAGGCCGAATCCGCGCCCCCGGCGGCCGCCAGTGTGCCGCTCCACTGGGCCCGCAGGGTGCGGGCTTCCGCGGCCAGGTCGCCGCGCGGATAATCGGCGAGGATTTCGTCCAGCAGGGCGAGACCTTCACCGGTTTTGCCCAGGCGCGTGCCCTGGATTCGAGCCGCGCACAGCAGGGCGTCATCGGCCAGCGCGCTCTTGGGAAATTCGCGGGTCAGGGCCAGATAGAGCTCCAGAGCACGGCGGTAATCGCCTGGCAGGTGGGAACAGTCGGCCAGGGCTTCCTGGCTCGCGGCGGAACGGAACAGGGCTCCGGGCGCCACGGCCCAGTCTTTGCGGCTCTCGTAGATGCGCTGGAACTCTGTCTGCAGTTCTTCCCAAGGCTGACGCCAGCAGGATTTGACCTTGTCCGCCCGGAGGGCTTCCATACGGGCCTTGGCCGCGCGGTAGCGGGGCAACAAGCGGTCTTCCGGAACCGAAGGCGGAACAGCCTGTGAGGAGGAAGATTTTTCCGGCGCGGCGGGTTGGTCCTCCACCGCTTCCTTCCTGTCCGCGGCCGCCACCTGGCGGGCCTCCGGCGCGGTCCGGCCGCTGACCGAGGCCTTGAGGGCCTTTTCCAGAGCCAGGGCTTCGGGCAGCATGTCCCCCTTGGGGTACTGGCTCTTGATCCGGGCCAGCAGCGCCAGCGCGCCCTTGTCGTCCTTGAGCCAGGCCGCGCGCATCCGCGCCGCGCGGAACAGGGCGTCGTCGGCCAAACGGCTGTCGGCATGGCGCAGGGCCAGGGATTCATAACATTCTATGGCCTTGCGGGCGTCCGCTTTGGCGAAGGAGCGTTTTGCCAGTTCCTCCAGGCTTTCGGCGGCACGGAACAGCGCGGCCGGGCGGTTGGGCCAGGCGGGATCCGTATCGTAAATGGCCCGGAATTCCGTAGCCAGTTTTTCCCACGGTTCACGCAGATTGCCTTTTTTGTCATCCAGTTTGAGACTGGCGATATCCGCCTTGGCGGCGGCATAGCGCTTTTCCGTGGGCGGCAGCGCACTGTAGCCGGCATCATAGCAACAGATGACCAGCAGACAGAGCGCCAGCAAAAAGGCCAGCGGCGGCGCGAGCCGCCTGACCAGGGCTTTGTCCGTCTGTTTCCGTTGCTTGCTTTTTCCGGCCACTGTTCTTTTCCATTCCTGAGAGAGTCTGCTGTTGCCGTCAGTTTTCCGACACCGGCGCAAGCCGGGCTGTTTATGTTATCGGCCGCCCGGCCGCAGTCTTAAGGGCTTGCCGGTTCGCGGCGGCATGGGCGAAGCCCGCTGTTGGAAAATTACTGCAGATTTTGTGCCAATAGCGCAATTCACGTTTGAAATGTTCCACATTTCAAACACACGTGCCGCAGAAAAGCCGCCGCGAAACTCGTGGTGGCTTTTCTGCTCATATTTTATTGAAATTTTTTGTCGCCAACAAGCCATATGGCCCCGGAATTCGGCTCCGAGAAGAAGAATTCTTGTTTCCGGCAAAGAAAAAGGGCGTTCCAGACCCGGAACGCCCTTTTGGCGTCGCTCAAGGAGCAAAAAGCGCTTTTCGGAGCCGGATTCTAGAAGAACTGGCCCATGCTGAATTCAAGTCTCCCCGATTCCATTTCCTTGTCGTAGTCCTGCACCAGGGGGATGCCGTAGGCGATGCGCAGATCGCCCATGGGCGAACGCCAGCGTAGTTCCAGACCGGCGGAGGCCACCAGATACTTGTCCAGGTCGTTGCCCATGGTCTTCTGGTCGATGTTGAAGCCGCCGTCAAAGAAGGGCACCAGGGCCAGACCCATATCCTTCTGGAAGGTCCAGATATATTCCACATTCAGCACGCCCATGCGGTCGCCGCCGATCTGCTCGCCATTGTACTTGTAATCGCGGGGCGAAAGGTCGGAGTAGGAATAGCCGCGGATGGTGTCCATGCCGCCCAGCCAGAAGCGCTCAAACACGGGCACCGGGTCGTCGGTGTTCTGGAACACGCCGCCCAGTCGGGTGCGTACGTGGAAGGTATTCTGGGGGTTGAAGGACCAGAAGCCCTGCCAGTCGGCCACGGCCTTGACGAAGTTGTCCGTGCCGCCCAGGCCGCCGCCGCCGTATTCCGCCCAGAGGCGGGTGATGGTGCCCTTGGTGGGACGGTCCTTGGCGTCGGTGGTGTCGCGCAGGATGCGGCCGGAAAGGGCGCTGGTCCAGTTCACGCCCTTGTAATCGCTGATGTACGGCGAGGCATCGCTGTGCACGTCGTACAATTCATAGCGCTCCAGGCGGTAGGCCAGGCCCACGGAGGTGTATTCGCCGATGGGATAGGAGGCCCGGATGGTGTCGCCGACGGTGTCCTTGGTGAAGTCGTCCCAGTAGTCGTGCGTATAATAGAGGTCGTTGCCCAGGGAAAGGTCCGTGTCGTAGACGCGGGGGTTGGTAAAGGACAGCATGCCCGTGGTGCGCCGCCAGGAGAAGAAACCCTGCAACTGGAGCCAGTAGCCCCGGCCGAAGAGATTGCGCTCCATGATGGAGGCGGTGACGCCCACGTCATAATAGGTCGAGTAGCCGATGCCGCCCATGATGGCACCGGTATTGGTTTCCTTGACCTTGACCTTGAGATCCACCTCGTCCTCATTGCCCGTGGGGATCAGTTCCGTGTCCACGGCGGAGAAGTAGCGCAGGCGGTTCAGGCGCTCGCTGGAGCGGCGCAGTTTGGCGCCCTCGTACATATCGCCGTCGCCCAGGCGCATTTCACGCAGAATGACGTTGTCGCGGGTTTTGGTGTTGCCTTCCACCGTGAGGCGGCGGATGAAGACCTTCTGTTTTTTGTTGATCAGATACCCCACGTCCACCTGGGCGCTGCCGTCGTCGGCCTTCATCAGCTTGGTGTCCACTTCGGCGAAAGCGTAGCCGTAGTCGGCGTAGTAGTCCGTCAGACGTTTGGAGTCTTCCTGCATGACCGTCAGGGAGAAGTATTTGTTGGACTTCTCCCAGTCGTCCATCTGCACCACTTTGAGCATGTTGTCTTCGCTGTCGATGACGTCGCCGGCGAATTTCACGTTGCGCACGGTATAGCGCGGGCCCTCGTGCACGGTGAAGGTGATGTAGATGCCGTCGGGTTTGTAGTCCACCTGCGGCGCGGAAACCTGCATGTCGATGAAGCCTTCGTTCAGGCCGTAGGCGGCAATGGCGTTGGTGTCGCGCTCCAGGTATTCATCCTTGAGCACGCCGCTGCCCGTGAACCAGGAGAAGATGTTGCGGGGCTTGAGCGCCATGTACTTGTCCATGTCGCCCTGCTTGAGTTCCTTGAGGCCCTCGATCTTCACTTCCTTGATATAGAGCTTGTTGCCCTCGTCCACGGAGATGACCAGCACAGCGCCCCGGCCGCCCTGGCGGTCTTCCAGGCGGTAGGTGGCCTTGGCCAGGTAATAGCCTTCCTTGCGGTAGAGTTCGGTGATTTTCTGCAAATCGTCGGAAAGCATCTGCTCGTTGAGCACGCTGCCGGACTTGGTGCCCATGGCGGCCAGCACGTCTTCCTGGTCGATATCCTTGGAGCCTTCCACCACGATATTGTCGATGCGCGGCTTTTCCACCACGGTGAAAACCAGGACGTTGCCTTCCATGGAGGCCTGCACGTCGCTGAAATAGCCCATGTCCCAGATGCGTTTGACTTCTTCGTTGACGGCGTTGGCGTCCGGCTTGTCGCCCTTGCGGATGGTCAGGCGCATGAGCACGGTGTCCGGGTCCATGATTTTCATGCCGCGCACCTGAACGTCGGCCAGACCGTCGCCGGCGGCCGCCGGGGAGTGCATGGGCACGAAACCGGGGCCGTTGTCGGCCTGCGGGGCCGGAGCGGCGGGCGCTGCCGCGCCCAGCATGTCCGAAGCGCGCCCGGCCACGGCCGCAGCGCACTCGCTCAGAGCCACCAGAGAATTGCGCTCAAAACCGGCGGGTACGGCTTCGCCCTGCTCTACGGGCACCAGGCGGGTGTCCATGGTGAAACCGTCGCCCAGTTGATTGAAACTGCCGTAAATGACCAGCTTGGCGCCGGCCTGGCGGCCCAGGCGGCGGGCCGTGGCCAGGTCGATGCTGTTGTCGCCGCTGCGTTCGAACAGGGCGCGTGCCCGGTTCATGGGCACGGCCTTGAGGCCGTTCTGTTCCAGCTGGCTGACGATGAGCTGCGGCACATCGCGGGAGGCATCGGGCATGTCCGGCCCGGCGTTGACCTGGAAGGGCAGCACCAGAACCAGGGGCTGCCCGGCCTTGGCCGCCAGGACATTCGGGGCGGACAGCGCCTGTAAGGCGCAGGCCAGGGCGGCAAGGCACACGGCCCTGAACAGCACACTATGCAAAAGACTTCTCATACAGAGCCCCCGCTCTAAGTTCCAGGCCGCGGTCCATTCTGGCGGCCAATTCCAGATTATGCGTCACCACCACCAGGGTCATACCCAGCTCGCGGTTGAGTTCCTGCAGCAGATCCCCCACCTGGGCGCCGCTGATTTCATCCAGATTGCCGGTAGGTTCGTCGGCCAGAAGGACGCGCGGCCGCAAAAGAACCGCGCGGGCGATGGCCACCCGCTGGCGTTCGCCGCCGGACAGGGTGGCAATCTTGCTGTCCGCGCGGGCGGCCAAGCCTACCCGCTCCAGCATGGCACGGGCTTCGGGCAGCACGTCGGCCCGGCGCGCGCCGCCGATGAGAGCAGGCATGGACACGTTTTCCAGTGCCGAAAATTCCGGCAGGAGGTGGTGGAACTGAAAAACAAATCCCAGAGTTTTATTGCGGAAAGCGGCTTTCCGGTCCGGGCTCATCTGGGCCATATCCCGGCCGTCAAAGGCCACGACGCCCGTGCTTGGAGTATCAAGAGCCCCCATAAGATGCAAGAGGGTGGACTTGCCGGAACCGGAAGCCCCCACAATGGCCAGGGCTTCGCCTTCTTCCACAATCAAATTGATATTCTTGAAAATTTCAAGATTTTCTCCAGGCCCGGAAAACTTTTTTCCCACGTCAGAAAATTTGTAGAGCTCGGACATGATTATTCGTAGCGCAGGGCTTCGGCCGGTTCGAGGCGGGCGGCCTGGCGCGCCGGATAAAGAGTGGCCAGAAAACAGAGCAGCATGGCGCTGGCCCCTACGATGAGCACATCGGAAACCGTAATGATGATGGGCAGATGGTCCAAGGTGTAGACGTTTTCAGGCAGTTTGATGAACTGGTAGCGCTTGAGCAGCCAACCCAGGCTCAGGCCGAAAACATAGCCCAGCAGAGTGCCGATGACGCCGATGATGGTGCCCTGAAGCATGAAGATGCGGCGGATCATGCCGCGCGTGGCCCCCATGGACATCATGATGGCGATATCGCGGGTTTTTTCCATGACCAGCATGACCAGGGTGGTAACGATGGAGAAAGAGCCGATCAGCACCACCATGGCCAGCAGAATGAACATGCCGACCTTTTCCAGCTTGAGGGCCGCGAACAGATTGGCGTTCATTTCCATCCAGGTGCGCACGTAGAAAGGCGAACCCAGTTCCGTGGACAGACGCGCGGCGGTCTGATCGGCCTTGAAGACGTCCCTGACCGTGATTTCAATGCCCGAAAGGAAGCCCGGCGGCAGCCCCAGCACGTCGCGCGCGGCGTTCAGGGTGACGAAAGCCAGGGAGGAATCGTACTCGAACATGCCGGTCTTGAAGATGCCCACGACTTCACAAGGCCGGATGCGCGGGGAATAGCCGGAGGCGGTCTTCTGGCCCGAGGGCGAGAGCAGATTGACCCGGCTGCCCACGGCCAGGCCCAGGCGACGGGCCAGCTCCTCGCCGATGATGATGCCCGGCGTGCCCTCTTTTTGCAGATCCTCCGGCGAACCGGAACGCATCTGGTGCAGAAGAGAGAGCACCTCGGGCGCGCTGGCCGGGTCGATGCCGCGCAGCACCACGCCCTTGACGCCGCCGCCCGCGGAAAGCATCACTTCGGTATAAATAAAGGGCGTCGCGCCGGTGACGCCGTCCACCGAGCGGATGCGCCGGGTCAGGTCCTGGTCGTGCTCAAAAGCCGAGGGCACATAGGACATGACGATGGCGTGGGCGTTGGCGCCCAGAATCTTGTCGCGCATATCCGTGGTCAGGCCGTTGTACACGCCCAGAACCACCACCAGCGCGCCTACGCCGATAGCCACTCCCAGAATGGACATCAGGGAGATGATGTAGATAAAGGTCTGCTTGCGCCGCGAAAAGAGGTAGCGCAAGGCCACAAAGAGTTCGAAGGACATTTGCGGCATTCTGGCCCAGCTTGGCCTGAGATTCAAGACTTTTTTTAGAGCAACGTACCTTTGCAACGGTACCAGAGCGTTGACAAGGTCAACGCGACCAAAAATCAGGAGCAGGTCACGGCTTTGTCGTGCCGTACAGCGACTGATTTTTGTGTCGTCAAGCGGGATCAGACCATTGACAACCCCTCGTTTTTGTGACGAGGGGTTGTCAATTTTTAGGCCGCAGGAGCGAAAGGAATCCGCTCTGGGGCGTCATTTCGGACGTAAAAAACAAGAAAAATGAGTTGGTTGACTGCATTTCAGGATGATTGCTGGACTGTCTGTATGCATACCAAGGCGATATGTCTACAGTTCATCAACAGATGGACTGTCAATGAATATTTAAATGATGATACTTCCAGTAGCTTAAATTTGCAATATCATATTGCTAATAAAAATTTCACAGTTTTTTACTTTGAAAAAATATTCATTATTTCATCAAGATAGCTCTCCCGCAAATTCTCGAAGCCCAGC
>ENA-UOJC01004265-UOJC01004265.1-human-gut-metagenome-genome-assembly--contig:-C104-NODE-4265-length-12326-cov-5.004808_pt1 | contig 12326 bp, 11 predicted proteins | sample MGYA00242339_ERZ723886 | MGnify/ENA metagenome assembly ERZ723886 | reverse complement strand
TTTCAAGGAGGATTTTTTCAATGTCTAAGAAAGTCGTACTTGCAAGTGCATGCCGTACCGCAGTAGGTTCTATGGGTGGTCAGCTCAGTACTGTTCCAGCAGCTGAGATGGGTGCCGTAGTTATCAAGGAGGCTCTGAAGAGAGCAGGCGTTGCTCCGGAGCAGGTTGATCACGTATACATGGGATGTGTTATCCAGGCTGGCCTTGGTCAGAACGTAGCACGTCAGATGTCTCTGAAAGCTGGTCTTCCGGTAGAAGTTCCGGCAGTTACCCTGAACGTGGTTTGCGGTTCTGGTCTGAATGCTGTAAACGCAGCAGCAGATATGATCCTTGCAGGCGATGCTGACATCGTAGTAGCTGGTGGTGCAGAGAACATGTCCGCAGCTCCGTATGCTCTGATGAAGGCTCGTTACGGATACCGTATGAACAATGCGACCATGATCGACACCATGGTAAATGACGCTCTGTGGGATGCATTCAACGATTACCACATGGGTATCACCGCTGAGAACATCTGCGATCAGTGGGGTATCACAAGAGAAGAACTCGATGAGTTTGCAGCAGCTAGCCAGCAGAAGGCTTGCGCAGCTATCGAGGCTGGACGTTTCAAAGACGAGATCGTTCCGATCGAAGTTAAGAAGAAAAAAGAGACTGTTATCGTAGATACCGATGAGGGTCCGCGTCCGGGTTCCACTGTAGAGATTCTTGGCAAGCTTCGTCCGGCATTCAAGAAAGACGGACGTGTAACAGCTGGTAACGCTTCCTCCATCAACGATGGTGCAGCAGCTGTAGTTGTTATGAGCGAAGAGAAAGCAAAAGAACTGGGTATCAAACCGATGGCTACATGGGTAGCAGGCGCTCTGGGCGGTGTAGATCCGAGCATCATGGGTATTGGACCGGTTGCAGCTACCAAGAAAGTTCTGAAGAAGACAGGCTGGAAGGTAGAAGACTTCGACCTGATCGAGGCAAACGAGGCATTCGCAGCTCAGTCTATCGCTGTAGCTCGTGACCTTGGCTTCAACAAAGACATCCTGAACGTAAACGGCGGTGCAATCGCTATCGGACATCCGGTAGGAGCATCTGGCTGCCGTATCCTGACAACTCTGTTATACGAGATGCAGAAACGTGACGCTAAGAAGGGTCTGGCTACTCTGTGTATCGGTGGCGGCATGGGCTGCGCAACGATCGTTGAGAGAGACTAATTTCTGACGCAGAACCGGAGTCGTCGGGGCTTATCCCCGGCGCTCCGGCTGTTTCTGGTTTTACGTATTTCAATTCAAGAGCTTTTTAGGAGGAACTGGAAGTGGGATTTGTAGACTATGAGGTAGACGGACACGTCGCAGTCATAACTATTAATCGTCCGAAGGCACTGAACGCGTTAAACGAGGATGTGCTGAAGGATATTGAAGCTGCATTTGATGCAGTAGACCTTTCCGAAATTCGTGCAATTATCCTGACCGGCGCAGGAGAGAAATCTTTCGTAGCCGGTGCTGACATCGCTGCTATGAGCGTGATGACCAAGGAGCAGGGCGAGCACTTCGGTAAATTCGGCAACGATATTTTCCGCAAGATCGAAACTTTCCCGGTTCCGGTTATCGCGGCAGTAAACGGTTTCGCACTCGGCGGCGGCAACGAGCTTGCCATGAGCTGTGATATCCGTATCTGCTCGGACAATGCATTATTCGGACAGCCTGAAGTAGGTCTTGGTATCACACCAGGCTTCGGCGGTACACAGAGACTCGCACGTCTCATCGGACCGGGCAAGGCAAAAGAGATGGTATTTGCGTCCCGCAACATCAAAGCGGACGAGGCATACCGTGTCGGACTTGTAAATGCTGTTTATACACAGGAAGAGCTGATGCCGGCTGCGAAGAAGCTGGCAGGCGCTATCGCAAAGATGGCTCCGATCGCTGTCAGAAACAGCAAGAAGGCGATGAACGACGGACTTCAGACTGATATGGATCAGGCTATCGTGATCGAGGAAAAACTATTTGGTGGATGCTTCGAGACAGAAGATCAGAAGAACGGTATGCAAGCATTCCTTGAGAAACGGAAAGTGGAGCAGTTTAACAATAGATAGTTAGTTAAATTATAGTTGTATAATTTCAGGAGGATTTGTCATGAAAGTTGGTATTATTGGTGCAGGAACCATGGGTTCCGGAATCGCTCAGGCATTTGCCCAGGTAGATGGATATGAAGTATGCCTGTGTGATATTAACGAAGAGTTTGCTTCCAACGGCAAACTGAAAATTTCCAAGAACTTTGAGAAGAGAGTAGCAAAAGGAAAGATGGCAAAAGAGGATGCAGACAAGATCCTTGCCAGAATCCATACCGGCGTTAAGACTATCTGCAGTGACTGCGATCTCGTAGTTGAGGCAGCAATCGAGAACATGGAGATCAAAAAACAGACCTTCAATGTGTGGGCCGCTATCTGCATGGCAGAGTGCGTATTCGCTACCAACACATCTTCTCTGTCCATTACTGAGATCGGTGCAGGTCTTGACCGCCCGGTTATCGGTATGCACTTCTTCAACCCGGCTCCGGTTATGAAGCTGGTTGAGGTTATCGCAGGCTTAAACACTCCGGCAGAGATTGTTGACAAAGTTAAGAAGATCTCTGAAGAGATCGGCAAGATCCCGGTACAGGTAGAAGAGGGCGCTGGTTTCGTAGTAAACCGTATCCTCATCCCGATGATCAACGAAGCTATCGGTAACTACGCTGAGGGCGAGGCTTCTGTAGAGGGTATCGATACCGCTATGAAGCTGGGTGCTAACCATCCGATGGGACCGCTTGAACTGGGCGACCTGGTAGGTCTGGACGTTGTTCTGGCTATCATGGAAGTACTTCAGTCTGAGACTGGTGACCCGAAGTACCGTCCGCAGCCGCTTCTTAGAAAGATGGTTCGCGGCGGCAAGCTTGGCCGTAAGTCTGGCGAAGGCTTCTACAAGTACAACTAATATGTATATAAGTCTGGCTTCTTGACCAGATAAAAACATAATAGAGTACCAGATTTTTAAGAACCGCAACGGGGCGGCGCTTAAAGCCGCCTCTTAAGCGTATATAAGAAAATGATGGAGGAATAGACACATGGATTTTACATTAAGTAAAGAGCATGAAATGGCGAGAAAGTTATTCCATGACTTCGCCGAGAACGAAGTAAAACCTTTGGCACAGGAAGTTGACGAGACAGAGCACTTCCCGGAGGAAACCGTTAAAAAGATGCAGAAGCTTGGCTTCATGGGCATCCCGGTTCCGAAGGAGTATGGTGGACAGGGCTGTGATCCGTTAACATACGCTATGTGCGTTGAGGAGCTTTCCAAAGTTTGTGGTACTACCGGCGTTATCGTATCTGCACACACATCTCTGTGCTGCGATCCGATCCAGACCTTCGGTACTGAAGAGCAGAAACAGAAATACCTGGTTCCGCTTGCTAAGGGCGAGAAGCTTGGTGCTTTCGGTCTTACTGAGCCGGGTGCTGGTACAGATGCTCAGGGTCAGCAGACCAAGGCTGTATTAGACGGCGACGAGTGGGTATTAAACGGCTCCAAAGTTTTCATTACTAATGGTAAAGAGGCTGACATTTACGTTATCATCGCTGTAACAGGCGTTGTTGAAGTAAAGGGCAGAAAGAAAAAAGAGATCTCTGCATTTATCGTAGAGAAAGGAACTCCGGGCTTCACCTTCGGTACCAAAGAGAAGAAGATGGGTATCCGCGGATCTGCTACATACGAGCTGATCTTCACAGATTGCCGTATCCCGAAAGAGAACCTGCTTGGCCAGAAGGGCAAAGGTTTCCACATCGCTATGCATACCCTGGATGGCGGACGTATCGGTATCGCTTCCCAGGCACTTGGTCTTGCAGAGGGCGCTCTTGAGAGAACTGTTGATTATGTAAAAGAGAGAAAACAGTTTGGTCGTGCTATCGGTCAGTTCCAGAACACTCAGTTCCAGCTGGCAGATATGGCTACCAAAGTTAAAGCAGCTCAGCTCCTTGTTTACAGAGCAGCCGTTGCTAAGAAGACACAGAAAACCTATTCTGTAGAAGCAGCTATGGCTAAACTGTATGCAGCAGAGGTTGCTATGGAAGTTACAACCAAGGCTGTACAGCTTCACGGTGGTTACGGTTACACGAGAGAGTACGACGTAGAGCGTATGATGCGTGATGCTAAGATCACTGAGATCTACGAGGGTACATCTGAGGTTCAGAGAATGGTTATCTCCGCTGATCTGTTAAAATAATTCAGTCTGCAGAGAAATCAGAACAATCTCAGTCCTAGAGAAAAAAGAAAAAAATAAGGAGTGAAAATACCGTGAAAATTGTAGTTTGTGTAAAACAGGTTCCGGATACCAAAGGCGGAGTTAAATTTAACCCGGATGGTACTCTTGACAGAAGCGCAATGCTGGCAATCATGAACCCAGATGATAAAGCAGGTCTGGAGGCAGCGCTTCGCTTAAAAGATCAGTATGGTGCATAAGTTACAGTAGTTACAATGGGTCTTCCGAAGGCTGAAGAGGTTCTTCGCGAGGCTATGGCTATGGGCGCAGACAATGGTGTTCTTGTAACTGACCGTGTACTTGGTGGTGCAGATACCTGGGCTACTTCCCAGACAATCGCAGGCGCACTTCGCAACCTGGATTATGACTTAATCATTACTGGCCGTCAGGCTATCGATGGCGATACCGCTCAGGTAGGTCCGCAGATCTCCGAGCACCTTGGCCTTCCGGTAATCAGCTACGCTCAGAAGATTCGTGAAGTAAACGAAGCTGAGAAATACATCGTAGTTGAGCGTCAGTATGATGATAGATATCATGTAGTAAAAGCACAGCTTCCGTGTCTTTTAACCGCTCTTGCAGAGTTAAACGAGCCGCGTTATATGACTCCAGGCGGAATCTTTGATGCATATGCAAAAGAGATCACCGTTTGGGGCAGAAAAGATCTGAAAGATGTTGAGGATTCCAACCTTGGTCTGAAGGGATCACCGACACAGATCGCAAAAGCTTCCGATAAGGTAAGAAAGGGTGCTGGCGAGAAAGTAGAACTTGATCCGGCAGCTTCCGCAGATTATATCGTTGGCAAACTGGCAGAGAAACACATTATCTAATTATTTTATAGAAAAGAGTGGTGAATAAGATGAACAACTTAGAAGCATATAAGGGCGTATTTGTCTTTGCACAGCAGGTGGATAATGTTATCAGCAATATCGCTTATGAGCTGATTGGCAAAGGTAAAGAATTAGCAAAAGATTTAGGAGTAGAAGTAACCGCTGTTTTAGTTGGTTCTGACGTTAAGGGTCTTGCAGATCAGTTAGCAGAGTACGGCGCAGATAAGGTTATCGTTGTAGACGATCCGGAATTAAAAGAGTACCGTACAGAGCCGTACACACATGCAATCGCATCTGTTATCAAAGAGTTCAAACCGGAAATCTTCCTGATCGGTGCAACTGCAATCGGTCGTGACCTTGGTCCGCGTGTTTGCGCTAGAATCCATACAGGTCTGACTGCAGACTGTACAAAACTTGATATCGGCGATTTCCCGATGAATCCGGTTCCGGGTAGAGAGACAAAGCACAATCAGCTGCTTATGACTCGTCCGGCATTCGGCGGCAACACCATCGCTACCATCGCTTGCCCGGATTTCCGTCCGCAGATGGCAACCGTTCGTCCGGGTGTTATGCAGAAGGCTCCGAAGGAAGCTGGCAAAAAAGCTGTTGTTACTGAGTTCAATCCGGGATTCACAAAGAACAACAAATATGTTGATATTCTGGAAGTTGTTAAGGCTGTATCCAACACCGTTGATATCATGGATGCTAAGATCCTTGTATCCGGTGGCCGTGGCGTAGGCAGCCCGGAGAACTTCAAGATTCTGGATGATCTGGCAGAGGCTATCGGCGGTACCGTAAGCTGCTCTCGTGCAGTTGTAGATGCTGGCTGGAAACCGAAGGATCTTCAGGTAGGTCAGACAGGTAAGACTGTTCGTCCGAACGTATACTTCGCAATCGGTATCTCCGGTGCTATTCAGCATCTGGCAGGTATGGAAGAGTCTGACATCATCGTTGCTATCAACAAAGATGAGTCTGCTCCGATCTTCGATGTTGCTGACTACGGTGTAGTAGGTGACTTAAACAAGATCGTTCCGATGCTGACTGAGAAGATCAAAGAAGCAAAAGCAGCAGCTAAGAACAACTAATTAAAACAGGAAGAGAAATCTTCTTACCATATAGCAGTAGAGTTTTGTATGTTTTTCTCTGATAAATATATGAGACAGCGGCGGCTGGATGGATTTACTCCACCCAGTACTCCGCAGTCCCGTGCCAGCGAGTAAAGAGAACCCTGTTTCCGAGGTGATGAACCTGGGAGGCAGGGTTTTTTTGTTTCATAGGAAATTGCGTCCTATGAAACAAAAAACGCTCCGCGAGGATGCGCACTCGCGCGAAGCAGAAATATGTCGCAAGCGACCGCGCTCGGCGCGAGAATGTGCCAAGGCACATTCTTTATTCTGGTCAAAAACACTTGACAGATTAAGGGGGATTACCCGTATAATAGAGTGTCTGGAATATAGATATGATTTATCTGCTATATAAGAAAATACAGGTTACTGGGCACGTATGTGTGAACAGTAACAAATACAGGATGGTATGATTTATGTTATTTAGTTCCCTTGTGTTCCTATGGTATTTTTTGCCAGCGGTATTTTTGCTTTATTTTATAACGAAAAATCTGCATATCCGTAATGGCGTCCTTCTGGCTGCCAGCCTCTTTTTTTATGCGTGGGGCGAGCCGAAGTATGTGATTCTGATGCTTGTTTCGATCGGGCTGAATTATTTCTTTGGATTGTGGATTGGGAGGATGCAGAGTAAACACAGAATGCGCCTTGCTGTTACAACCTGCGTGTTTTTAAACCTCCTTCTGCTGGGCTATTTCAAATATTTTAACTTCGCAGTCGAGATTGCAAATTCTCTGTTAAGCCGCTTTGCGGGCGGCGCACATACCCTTTCTTTCCGCGAGATTGCTCTTCCGGTCGGAATATCCTTCTACACGTTTCAGGCGCTTTCCTACGTGGTGGATGTGTACCGGGGGACGATTCAGGCGCAGAAAAATATCTTTCATCTGGCGCTCTATATTTCTTTCTTTCCGCAGCTCATCGCGGGACCGATCGTCAAGTATCACGATGTCTGCGAACAGATTGGAAACCGGCAGTGTACGGCGGAGGGGATGGCGTATGGAATCAAGCGCTTTTCCTACGGACTGGCGAAAAAAATGTTGTTTGCTAATACCTTTGCGGCGACGGTGGACTGGATGATGGAGAAACCGCTGGCACAGCTGGGAACGGTCAATGCGTGGATGTTGGCGGTTTTGTACACACTTCAGATTTATTTCGATTTTTCGGGATATTCGGATATGGCGATCGGATTGGGAAAAATGTTTGGATTTGATTTTATGGAGAATTTCAATTATCCGTATATCTCTACCTCGATCCGCGAGTTCTGGAGACGCTGGCATATTTCACTCTCGACCTGGTTTAGGGAATATCTTTATATCCCGCTGGGCGGCAACCGGAAAGGGCAGGTGCGGACGTATATTAATCTGCTGATTGTCTTTTTTGCGACCGGGCTCTGGCACGGCGCTGGGGCAACCTTTATCATCTGGGGATTGTACCATGGGCTGTTTTTGGTGGTGGAACGCATGGGACTTGGGAAGCTATTGGAGAAGAACTGCTTCCGGGGACTGAATCACATCTATACGGCGTTGGTTGTAGTGGTTGGCTGGGTGTTCTTCCGCGCTGATACGCTGGCGGATGCGAAGGTGATCCTGCATCAGATGTTTACCTGGGAGAATGGCATCTATCCGGCGTCGCTGTTCGTGAATCGGAAGGTGATTTTTCTTGCGGTGCTGGGCGTGCTGCTTTCGGGCATCGTGCAGAGTATATGCCCGAAGCTGCGGGAGCATTTGTATGAGAAAGAGGTGACAAAGACAGTGGATATTGTGATTATGGCTGTGCTGCTGTTTTTGTGTACCATGTATCTCGTCAGCAGCACGTATAATCCGTTTATTTATTTCAGGTTTTAGATCCAGCCGCCGTCCAGTTGAATTATCTGTCCCGTTAAATAGGAGTCCTCGCTCCCCAGCTGGTATGCCAGTTTTCCGACTTCCTCGGCACGCCCCATACGTCCGGCTGGAATTTCTTCCAGCAGGGCATTCCGTTCTTCTTCATCGAGAAACTGGTTCATTTCGGTGTCAATAGCGCCGCAGGCGATCGCGTTGACCTGGATGCTGCTCGGCGCAAGTTCCTTCGCGAGGGCGCGCGTCATGGCGTTGATGCCGCCTTTGGTGGCAGAATAGGCGACTTCGCAGGAAGCGCCGCAGACGCCCCAGACGGAGGAAATATTGAGAATGCGTCCCGATTTGCGTGACACCATCATCGGAACGGCGAGGCGGCAGCAGTTGAAGACGGAGGTCAGGTTGGTATTGAGAATGTGGTTCCACTCGTCCGGCGTCATATCCTGGAACAGACCGATGTAGGAAATCCCTGCATTGTTGACGAGGACATCCAGGGAACCGAAGCGCTCCCGGATCGCGTCAAACAGGCGGGAACAGCTCTCAAAATCGCCCGCATCGCCCATCCACGCAAGGCAGGAAACGCCCAGCGCTTCGATTTCGCGCTGGGTCTTTTTTAATTCTTCTTCCCGCCTCAGGCAGGTAATCACGACATCCCAGCCATTCCTGGCGTAGGTTAATGCAATCGCTTTCCCGATTCCGCGGGAAGCGCCGGTTACGAGGATAGTTTTATGATTCATGGCAGTAAACTCCTTATATGCGTATATTTGATTGAATTATAGCATGTATTTAAAATTCATGAAATAGTTTCATTTTTCCGCCTGTCATAAAATCGTAAGAAATTTTCATCCATTTTTTGCTGTTCTGAGTGTTTTACAGCATTGTATGAAAGTGCCAAAATGTGTTATACTAAAACCAAATGGATCTGACACAGCGATAGAGCGGATCAATTACCGAACAGATTCGGAAGAAAGGGACTGTATACCATGTATGATATAATAATCATTGGTTCCGGACCAGCTGGCTTGAGTGCGGCGATTTATGCACAGCGGGCATGTCTGGACACGATTGTGATAGAGAAGAATGGAATCAGCGGCGGACAGGTGCTGAATACCTGGGAGGTGGACAATTATCCGGGATTTCCGGGTGTGACCGGCTTTGAGCTTTCCAGACAGTTCCGGGAGCATGCAAACAAGCTGGGAGCAAGAGTTGTACAGGATGAGGTCGTGCAGGTCGAGCTTTCAGGAAATGTGAAGAAAGTAGTCTGCGAGGAAGAGACGTATGAGGCACGCTGTGTGATTCTGGCATCCGGAGCACATCACAGGACGTTGGAGGTGCCGGGAGAAGAGGAACTTCGCGGGGCAGGCGTTTCATACTGCGCGACCTGCGACGGGGCATTTTTCCGGGGAAGGACGGTTGCCGTTGTGGGCGGCGGCGACGCGGCGCTGGAAGATGCAATTTTTCTTGCACGGATGTGTGAAAAAGTATATATCGTCCATCGCAGAGACAAGCTTCGCGGGGCAAAACGGCTGCAGGAGCGCTTACAGGCGCTTGAAAATATTGAATTTGTCTGGAACAGCGAGACGGTTGCGATTGAAGGGAACGCTCAGGTGGAGGCGTTGCGGCTGAGACAGACCAAAACCGGAGAAGAGAAGCGGCTGGACGTGGATGGTGTCTTTATTGCGGTCGGAATCGCACCGGAGAGTGAGCTGTATGCGGGTCAGTTAGAGCTTGATGAGCAGGGCTATATCCGGGCGGATGAGAGCGGTCAGACGAGCGTTCCGGGCGTATTTGCAGCCGGAGATGTCCGGACCAAGGCGCTGCGCCAGATTCTGACAGCGGCATCGGACGGTGCAAACTGCGTGGCATCTGCAGAGCGATATCTTCAGGCATAACTCATTTTTAACATAGAAGAAAACAGAGTAACTGTTTAGTAGGTCTGCGCATTTACTGCGCTGACCGTACGAAAACATGGGTCAGCAGGCAAAAATCCCATTGCCGTAGGCAATTTTTAATGGATTTTTGCGCGTGACTGTGAAGGTACTGAACAGTTACAGTTTGAGATAAAACGACGGAACAGAACGGACAGAAGAGTAGGAGGTTCTTATGAGAAAAACGCTGAAATTTCTGATAGCATCAGGAGCGTGCCTTGTGATGGTAGGGACGGGACAGATGAGCGCCCAGGCGGCGATGAATCTGGAGACGGATGCCCCGGTCGCTGGTGCGTCAGTGGCGATCAATAATTACTATGCGAGCAGCTTGAACCCGGAAAAAGAGCTGGCGGAGGCATTTGTTTCTAAAGAAGTTCTGGCAGTGGCGGGAGCCGGTCAGACGGGCGTGGCAGGCGGCGCGCAGACAGCCAAACCGGCACAGGTGGCAGCAGAGACGAAAGCCCAGCCAAAGGAGACAACTGGCGAGACTGAGGCGGTTGTCCGCGCGATGTCCAAGTCGATCTACGATAATATCGCGATTTCCCGTGTGACCAATTATGTCAATGTTCGCGCACAGGCGAGCACAGGCAGCGAGGTAGTCGGAAAGATTTACAATAACTGTGCGGCGACAATTCTGGATACGGTGGACGGCGAGGGCGGCAAATGGTACCATATCCAGTCGGGTTCCGTGACCGGTTATATTAAAGCACAGTATTTTGTGACCGGCGAGGAGGCGTCCAAGATTGCCAGGGAAGTCGGCACAACCTACGCGAAGGTTACAAATACCTCTACGCTTCGCCTGAGAGAGACGCCGAGCTTAGAGGGCAAGACGCTGGATCTTCTTTCTGCCGATGCAGAGTATGAGGTGATCGGAGAAGAGGGCGATTTTGCCAAGATTTCCGTCGATAATGATCTGGTCGGATATGTGTATAAAGATTATATTACGACACAGGTAGACTTTAAGCAGGCAGTTTCCGTAGCTGAGGAACAGCAGCAGAAAGCGGAAGAAGAAAAACTGAAACAGGAAGCGAATGCGGCGATCGAGAACCTGGAACAGGTAAAGAAGAAAGCCGAGGAAGAGTCGAGGGCAGCGGAAACCACGGCAGCGGCGAAGGAAACCACGGCAGCTGCCAAAGAGACGACCAAAGCATCGGAGACTTCCTACAGCGGAACAATAGAGGCGAATCCGAGCGAAAGCAAGGCAGCTGAGACGAAAGCGGCAGCCAAGGAGACGACAAAGGCAGCTGAGACGAAAGCGCCGACTACCGCGGCAGCGACGAAAGCGACCACTGCAAGCGGCGTTGGACCGGGCGGTGGACCAGGCACAGGCGGTACGTCCTCTTCTGGAAATGAAGTAACAAATGCTACCCGTTCTGCGGTTGTGGCATATGCAAAGCAGTTCCTTGGAAATCCGTATGTATACGGCGGAACCAGTCTGACAAACGGCGCGGACTGTTCCGGATTTACAATGAGTGTATTTGCACATTTCGGTATTTCAACCGGACGAAGCTCGAGAGATCAGGCGGCAAAGGGCAAGGAGGTTGCGGTCAGCGCAGTACAGCCGGGCGATCTGCTTTTTTATGCGAGCGGCAATTATATCAATCACGTAGCACTTTACATAGGCAATGGACAGGTTATCCACGCAAGTACGGCAAAGAGCGGCATCAAGATTTCGCCGTCCAACTACCGAACACCGTGTAAGGCAGTTTCATTCTTAAATTAGTAAACGCAGATAAAGGAGTATATCGGTTCTTACGGAGCGATTTCATATCCGTAGGGCGCGGTGGGAATACCGCAAAATTACGTTGCCAGCGGGGCAGAAGATTTCTGATCGGTGAGACAAGCAATTTTGCGGTATTTTTTCATTTTCATAGGAAAATGTGTGCACTCGCGCGAAGCAGAAACATGTCGCAAGCGACCGCGCTCGGCGCAAGAATGTGCCAAGGCACATTCTTTTTCATAAAAAAGGAGAAAAATCATGGCAGAATTAAGAGAACTTTCTGTAAACCAGTTTGTAGAAGAAACTGCTTCGAAGGCGTCTGTACCGGGCGGCGGAAGCGTGTCGGCGATGGTGGGGGCGCTGGGTGCGGCATTGATGGAAATGGTGGCAAATCTGACGATCGGAAAGGAAAAATATGCCGGGGTGCAGGCGGAAATGCAGGCGCTGGCAGCTGAGGGCGCTGCGCTGCATGAGGAGCTGCTGGCAGGGATCAAAAAGGACAGCGAATCGTTCAATGGATATATGAGAGCGCTGAAGCTTCCGAAGGAGACGGAGGAGGAGAAAAAAATCCGCACTGCCGCCCTGCAGCAGGGGTTAAAAGAGGCGACCGAAGCGCCGCT
>ENA-UOJC01004262-UOJC01004262.1-human-gut-metagenome-genome-assembly--contig:-C104-NODE-4262-length-12333-cov-4.846636_pt1 | contig 12333 bp, 10 predicted proteins | sample MGYA00242339_ERZ723886 | MGnify/ENA metagenome assembly ERZ723886 | reverse complement strand
GGGTTCAGCCCCGGGGATGCAAGGGGCGAAGCCCCTTGCAAAAAATAACCTATAGTCTCCCCCTTCCCGCCGGGAAGGGGGCTGGGGGGATAGGGGCAGGAAAGCAAGTTAAGACAGGGTTAACAGGCGACAAAGCGGGCACGCCCCCCGCCGGGTACCGCTGACGCCCACCGAGCCGGCAACGCCGGGGCAAGCCCCCGCCGGGGCACACACCCCGCACACCGCAGAACTTACCCCCCTATTTTTATCGCAAAACTATTGCAATCGGGGAGAATATGTGGTAAAATGCTACGGTGAGGACAGCCTTGTTCCATGAAAAAGTGAAATATCGAGAGGGTTATAATCATGAGAAATCAGAGAAGGCATCAGAGACTCCGAATCCTGACGCTCGTGCTGTGCGGGATGCTGGTCGCCGCCGGACTGCCGCTCCTGTCCTGCGCAGGCACTGGCAGCGGCGAAACCGCCACGGCAACCGGCACCCTGCCCGCCACCGACACCGCCGCCGGGACTGCCCCCGACACCGCCCCCGCGACCGATACCGCCACCGACACCGAAACCTCCTCCGAAACCGCTACCGAAAGCCCGGAGGAAGCCGCCCGGCGCAAGCAGGAGCAGATGGACGCCCTGTATGCCGCCACCGTGAGCAGACTCCTGCCTATCGGCGGATGGGGCACGCCCGCACCGGCACTGCGTGAGGTATACTCCAATACGCCCGGCTCGTATGACAAAGCATGGCAGCTCCTGGCGGACGCACACCTGAACTTCATGGTCTCGCTGGAGGAGTGGAGCTCCCCCCTGTGGACGATGGATTCCGCGTCCTCGGCGCATAAGGCGGGCATGAAACTGTGGTATAACTGCTCGGCACTGGATGCGGGCGGCGCACTGGAGCGCATCAACTCCGTCCTGAACTCGGAGTATGCCGACGTGCTGGATACGGTGTACCTCAAGGACGAGCCGGCGTACGGCGACTTCGCAGAGCTGAAGAAGCTGTATGACAGCATCCGGGCAGGGCTGGGCGACCGCGAGATGACATATTTCGCAAACCTGCTGCCCACGTATGCACCCGGCAACCTCATCGCCAACGACTACCGCACGTATGTGCGGGACTACATCGCCACCGTCAAGCCCGAGGTGCTGATGTTTGATTACTACCCCTTCGCATCGGGCGATACCCTGCGCGCCATGCTGCTTAACAACATCATCGCCCTGCAGGAGGCGAACGCCGCCGGCATCCCGCTGTACACCTTCATCCAGTCCTCCGGGCTGGAGGGCGGCAAGGAGCCGACCGCGGAACAGCTCCGGCTGAACGTCCAGCTTAATCTGGCGACCGGCTCCAAGGGCATCGCCTACTTCACGGTCTGCGAGACCTACGAGAACTGGGGCTATACGCCCGCGCTGGACGCAAAGGGCAATACGACTGCCCTGTATGACAAAATCAAGGCGGTAAATGAGGGCGTCCTTGCCATGAAGGGCGTGTATCTGGACTACACCTGCCGCGGCATGATGACGGCGGGATACTCCGGTCTTGCCCGCGACTTCGAGAAGAACGGCTGCCGGGATTACCTGATGGACTCCTTCGGCGACCTGACGGGTGCCAAAGCGGCGACGGGCGGCAGGTTCGTCATCGGCTGCTTTGAGAATGCCGCCGGGGAGAAGGCATACTACGTCGTCAACATGGACTATAAGAAGGAAGGAACCGTGACACTGCACTTCGGCGGCAACGGCAGCGGCTACACGCTCTGGGGCGCGTCCGGGCTTGCCGATATGGGCGAGGCTTCCGGCGACGTGGCCCTGACGCTTGCCCCCGGCGACGGCGTGTTCCTGCGGCTGGAGGCGCCGGCGAACTGATGCCGTTCCCCTGTCCGGAAAGGATTTTTGCATGAGCAAATGGCTGACACCCGACGCCATGCTCCGCACCTACGACGAGATCACACCGGCGTACCTCCGGAGTCTCGGCGTCCGCGCGGTGCTGGCGGACATAGACAATACGCTTGCCCCCTACGAGCAGGCTCTCCCGGATGCGCGCACCCTCGCGTGGGCGGCGGAGCTGCGTGCCGCCGGCATCGGGCTGGCACTGATCTCCAACAACGACCGCGCGCGCGTGGAGACCTTCAGCCGCTCCCTCGGCGTCCGCGGGTACTGGAAAAGCGGCAAGCCGGGCGGGAAGAACCTCCGCCGCGCCATGGCGGAGCTGGGAACCGACCGCACCGACACCGTGGTGCTGGGCGACCAGCTCCTGACCGACGCGCTGGCGGGCAAGCGGCTGGGACTGCGCGTGCTGATCGTCCCGCCCATCAAGGATAAGACCACGCTGTTCTTCCGCTTCAAGCGGCTGTGCGAGCGCCCGATCATCCGCCGGTTCAAGCGCCGGAACGGGATTACGTGGTGACGGCACGGCGGCACTTCCCCTGACCATGCGGCATCCCCCGCCCGTCCCGGCTGTCCGGGGCACAGAGAATAATCAACGGGGCGGCACGCTCCCCCCGACCGCGAAAGGAAACACCTATGAAAACTCTTTCCTATGAGAAGTATCTCGACAAGGTATACGGCTGCTTTCTGGGCAAGACCGTGATCGGCACGCTGGGCGCCCCCTACGAGGGCATCAAGATGCCGCTGGAGCTGCCCTTCAGCCCCGAAATGATCAACACCATGCTGCCCAACGATGACCTCGACCTGCAGGTGCTGTGGCTGGACGTGGCGGAGAAGTACGGACCTGACTTCACCTCCGACCAACTGCTGGAGCGCTTTGTCACGCACTGCGACTACTCCCCCGGCGAGTACGCCATCATGCGCAAGAACTGGCTCCGGGGCATCCATGCCCCCGCGTCGGGCTCCTTCTGCAACGACTACTATACCGAGGGCATGGGCTGTCCCATCCGCTCCGAGATATGGGCTTGCCTGGCGCCGCTGGATCCGGAACGCGCCGCCGACTTCTCCGAGCGGGACGGCGTGCTTGACCACTGGGGCGAGTCCGTGTACGCCGAGCGCTTCTTTGCCGCGCTGGAGGCGGAGGCGTTTTCCGTGGACGAGCAGACCTGCGACCTGTACGCGCTGATTGATGCGGGACTTGCCGCCGTGCCGGACGAGTGCCGCTTCCGCGAGCTGGTGGAGGACACGGTCGCGCTGTGCCGGCGGTACGATGACGTCAAGCTGATCCTGCGCAAGATACTCTTCCGGTACGGGCATCCCGACTGCACCAATATGTTCCAGAACATCGGCATCACGCTGACGGCTCTGCTCAAGGGCGGGCTGGATCCCATCAAAACCGGCATGGACGCGCTCAACTGCGGCTTTGACACCGACTGCACCTGCGCGACGGCGGGCGCCGTCATCGGCATCATCCGCGGTGCGGAGTCGCTCAACCGGGCGTATGCGTGGGGCGACACCCGCTTCGTGCTGGGCGTGCGCTCCGAGCGCCGCTCGGACAGCGTCCGCGACTTTGCCGAGGACGTGGCATGGCTGGGCTGTGCCTTCAACCCCGGTATGCTGGAGGGCGCTCCCGAAAAGCACTACGACTTCGAGCGTGATCCCTCGCCGCTGTCGCTCAGCGTCATCTACCAGAACGGCGCGGACGGGCGCCCCGATGCGTCCATCGGGCTGGACGAAACGCGCAGTGTCGCTCTGCTGATGGAAAACCGCACCGATGCGCCGCTGACGGTGGATTTCACCGTGGAGGGCGCCGGCTGTGACGAGCGGGGGCATCTGGAGCTGGAGCCGGAATCGGACGATGCGCACATCGTGCTGATTACCTGCCCCGGCGACACGGAGGAGCTGCCGGAGATCAACACCTACACCGTGCGCTTCACGGCGGGCGGCTATACCGGCACCTACTGCTTTGGGCTGGCGGCTGCAACGCCGTGGAAGGCGGTCGGTCCCATCTGGCGCACCGATCCGATCTGCACCACCGAGAAGCTGCTGGCAGTCCCCAACTACTGGCACCTGATGCAGGATCCCGGCTACAAGGGAGACCCGACCGACATCGTGCGGCGCTTCCACCTGAACTTCGCAGTGGATACGCACACGCCGTACCGGGAGCCGGACGAGCTGTTCACGCCGCTTGATCCCGACGCCGCAACGGAGTACGAGGAGACGCTGTTCTCCCAGCGGCAGGACAGCTTCCGGATGGAGGATATCTGCGGCTTCCGGGGACCTGCGGTGATATACCTTGCGCGGGAGCTGGTCTCCCCGGCGGAGGAGGAGGTCTGCGTCCAGCTGGGACACAGTGCGCCGGTCGCCCTGTGGATCAACGGGGAGCTGATCTGCGAGAGCGCGGACTGCGATTGCTGGGATGCCGAAAACCTGCACGTCCAGCACGTGAAGATCCGCAAGGGCGTCAACCGGGTTGTTCTGCGCCTGACGCGCGTCAACGACGACGCCAAATTCAACCTGACCTTTGCGGAGGGCGCGACCTGTGCGGCGCATATCCTGCACTACGCCTCCCGCAACCCCCGGTATTTCGGGCGCGGACAGTAAGCTGACGGAAAGGAGCCATGCATGGGAGTTTCGGAAATACTCGGCATTCTGAATCTGGTCGGACTGCTGGCGGTGGCGGTTCTGCTGATCCTGCACCTGCGCCGCCGGACGGACGGGCAGGCAACAGCGGTGACAGCGGTGACAGCGGTGACGCCGGAGGACCTGCTCCGGAGCGAGGAAAAGCTGACCGGGAGCTTCCGGAAGGAGAGCGAAGCCGCCGTGCAGGCACTGCGCCGGGAGATCGGCGACAGCCGCCGGGAAACGGGGGAGAGCGTGCAGAACGCGGTTACCCGGTTGGGCAACACCCTGCGCCAGTCGCAGTCTGACGCGGCGGAAGCGCAGAAACAGCAGCTGGCGGCGCTGACCGACACGCTGAACCGGCAGATCGGGACGCTGACCGGCACGCTGGATAAGCAGATCGGCACGCTGAGCGACACCGTCACGCGGCAGATGACGACGCTGACCGAGGCGCAGGAAAAGCAGATGGCTGCGCTGACCGACGGGCAGAGGATCCGGCTGGACGGCGTGACACAGCAGGTCACGCAGATGGCTGCCGGCAGCGAGAAGGCGCAGGAGCAGATGCGTAAGACGCTGGACGAACAGCTCTCCTCCCTCCGGACGCAGAACAACGATCAGTTGGAAAAAATGCGCGCCACCGTGGACGAAAAACTGCAGCAGACGCTGAACGAGCGCATCTCGCAGTCCTTCAAGCTGGTGAACGACCGACTGAGCGAGGTCTATCAGGGACTGGGTGAGATGAAAACGCTGGCGGGCAGTGTGGGCGACCTCCGGAAGGTGCTGTCCGGCGTCAAGACCCGCGGCATCCTGGGCGAGGTACAGCTGGGCGCCATCGTGGAGGATATGCTGACGCCGGATCAGTACGAAAAGAATGTCTGCACGCGCAAAGGCTCCCACGACCCGGTGGAGTACGCCGTGCGCCTGCCGGGAGACGGCGAGGAGCCGGTGTACCTGCCCATCGACGCCAAGTTCCCCGGTGATACCTACGGGCGGCTGGCGGATGCCTACGAGTCCGGCGACCCGGCGGCGGTGCGCGAGGCGCAGGCGGTGCTGGCTGATACCATCCGGCGCGAGGCGAAGGATATCCGCGACAAGTACATAGACCCGCCGAACACAACGGATTTCGGCATCCTGTTCCTGCCGACGGAGGGGCTGTACGCCGAGGCAGTGCGCCTCGGACTGCCGGAAAAGCTCCGGCGGGAGTACCATGTCAGCATCGCGGGACCGACCACACTGGCGGCTCTGCTCAACAGCCTGCAGATGGGCTTCCGCACGCTGGTAATCCAGAAGCGGTCGGGCGAGGTGTGGAAGCTGCTGGGCGCGGTCAAGAAGGAGTTCGGTACCTTTGAGGACGCACTGACTGCGGCGCAGACGCGCATCCGGCAGACCGGCGAGGAGCTGGACAAGCTGGTCGGCGTGCGGACGCGGCAGATCAACCGCAAGCTGAAATCCGTGGAGCTGTCCTCGGCGGAGGAAACCGCCGCAATCCTGCCGCCGGATGCACCGGGGGACGGGGAGGATACCTGACCGGGGGACACCCGTAAGCCTGCCCTGCATACGGCATGAATATTCAGCAATTCCCTCCGGCACGGGAGCCGTTGCCGGAGGGAATTGCTGCTGCCTGCCGCTGCACGAGCCGGGAAAGTCCCGGTATATCAACGGAACGCGCAAAAAGAATCGCAAAATAATACCGCGATTCGTGAAACCTGCCTATTGCATTTTTTGAAACACCGTGGTATAATACCTGCATAAACATTCACAACGTATTCAAAAACTGCAAGGAGAGAAACCATCATGAAAAAGAGTATCTGTTGTATAGCACTGGCGCTGGTCATGGCGCTGAGCACGGTCGGGCTGTTCACGTCCTGCGCCAAGGAGAAGGAAAAAACGCTGGTCATGGCGACCAACGCAAACTTCCCGCCCTATGAGTACAAGGACGGCGCTGCGTTCGCCGGCATTGATGTGGAGCTGGCGCAGGCGATTGCCGACAAGCTGGGCATGAAGCTGGAGATTCAGGACGTTGAGTTCGGCGCAATCGTCGCGGGCGTGGAATCCGGCAAGTACGACATCGGCATGGCGGGCATGACCGTCACCGAGGACCGTAAGAAGCAGGTCAGCTTCTCGACCACCTACGCCACCGGCGTGCAGGTTGTCATAGTCAAGGAAGGCTCCGCCATCCAGTCCCCGGCCGACATCACCACCTCCTCCAAGATCGGCGTCCAGCAGGACACCACAGGTGACCTGTACGCCTCCGATACGCCCGAGAAGGGCGGTTGGGGCGAGGCTGCCGTCACCCGTTACAAGAACGGCGCGGATGCCGTGCAGGCACTGCAGACCGGCAAGCTGGACTGCGTCATCATTGACAAGGAGCCTGCCAAGTCCTTCGTGGCAGCCAACAGCGGGCTGAAGATCCTGGATACGGAGTACACCAACGAGGATTACGCCATCGCGGTCGGCAAGAACAACACCGAGCTGCTGGAGAAGATCAACAAGGCGCTGGACGAGCTGAAAAAGGACGGCACCATCGACAAGATCGTCAGCAAGTACATCCCCGCCGACAAGTAAGTTGCGGCACGTGCGGCACACCTGAGGAGGGCGATCCTTCCTCAGGTGGCTCTTTGTGTGTCAGGGAAACGGATCGGCACAGCCGGAGCATTCCGGAATACAAAGCGAAAAGGAGATGCCTATGGCATGGTTTGACAAGCTGGCGGCAGGATTGCAGGCATGGTTCACGAAGTTCCGGGAAGAATTTGTCCTGAACTTCATCGAGGGGGACCGCTGGAAATGGCTGGTGCAGGGACTGGGCAATACCCTGCGCATAACGGCAGTGGCGTTGCTGCTGGGTTTGCTTATCGGTGTGGTGGTCGCCTCGGTGCGGGCATCCTACGACAAGAACCGGGAGATGCTGGCGCTGCACGGCGGGTTCGGGTACCGGTTGTTCGGCTTTTTCAACTGGCTGTGCCGGGTGTACCTTGCCATCATCCGCGGAACGCCGGTCGTGGTACAGCTGCTCATCATGTATTTCGTCATTTTTGCCTGGTCGCGCAATGCGATTCTGGTGGCAACCCTGGCGTTCGGCATCAACTCCGGCGCCTACGTCGCGGAGATCATCCGGGGCGGCATCATGTCGGTGGACAACGGGCAGTTTGAGGCGGGGCGGTCGCTGGGCTTCAACTACGTCCAGACCATGCTGTACATCGTCATTCCGCAGGTGTTCAAGAGCGTGCTGCCCGCCCTGCTCAATGAGTTCATCGCCCTGCTCAAGGAGACGTCGGTGGCAGGCTACGTCGGCATCATGGATCTGACCAAGGCGGGCGACCTGATCCGCGGGCGTACCTTCTCGGCATTCATGCCGCTGATCGCCGTCGCACTGGTATACCTGATTATCGTTATGCTGCTGACCTCGCTGGTCGGTCAGCTGGAGAGGAGGCTGCGCAAGAGTGAACGCTGAAACCGAGAATGTAAAGGCGCCTGCCGGTGCGGAGGACGTCATCATCCGTGTCGAAGGGCTGAAGCGCTACTACGCGCGCGGCAAAATCAAGGCGCTGGACGGCATCGACCTGAGCGTCCGGCGGGGCGAGGTCGTGGTCATCATCGGACCGTCCGGCTCCGGCAAGTCCACGCTCCTGCGCTCGCTGAACCTGCTGGAGATTCCCACCGCCGGATCGGTCTTTATGGAAGGCATGGATATCACCGACCGGCACGCGGACATCAATCTGCACCGGCAGAAGATGGGGATGGTGTTCCAGCATTTCAACCTGTTCCCGCACATGACGGTTCTGCGGAACATGACACTCGCGCCCATCAAGCTCAAGGGGAAGACACGCGAGCAAGCCGAGGAGCAGGCGATGGAGCTGCTCGGCAAGGTCGGTCTTGCCGACCGGGCGAACGCTTACCCCGACCAGCTTTCCGGCGGGCAGAAGCAGCGCGTTGCCATCGTGCGGGCGCTGTGCATGGAGCCGGACGTCATGCTGTTTGACGAGCCGACTTCCGCGCTGGATCCGGAGATGGTCGGCGAGGTGCTGGACGTCATGAAGCAGCTGGCGCGGGACGGCATGACCATGGTCTGCGTCACGCACGAGATGGGCTTTGCCCGCGAGGTCGCCTCGCGCGTCCTGTTCATGGACGGCGGGCAGATACTGGAGCAGGGCACCCCGACGGAGATATTCACGGCACCCCACTGCGACCGGCTGAAATCCTTTCTTGCAAAGGTGCTGTAAAGCGACCGTATCTGCACCGATTCCCCTACATCCGTATTCCCTGAAAAAAGGCGTCCTTCCCGCGAAGCACGGGAGGGGCGCCTTTCTGTGAAACGGGACGCGGAGCGGGACTTACAGTGCGCCGAACAGGAGCAGGATCAGCAGTCCGAAGATCAGCAGCACCGCAAGGCAGGGGAGCACAATGACCAGAAACGCGGAGAACACCATGGCAAAGCGATCCTTCGCCGTCAGTTTCTCGTCCGACATCCGCTCACGGAATTCCTCCTCCTGCTCACGGGTCGCCTTTTTCAGCCGTCGCCAGATCATATGCGCCGCCTCCTTTGTGTTCCCTTCGGTTATTCCTTGGCGGATTTTTTCTCCGTCTTGGGCATTTCAAACAGGTAGTTGCCGTTCTCGTCGAGCTTGCGCTCCGGGAAGTGGCAGGCTACGAAGTGTCCCGGCTCTATCTCCGCCAGCGGGGGCGGAACGCGGCGGCACTTGTCGCACGCCATCCAGCACCGCGTGTGGAATTTACATCCGTCAGGCGGCTTGACCGGGCTGGGGATGCTGCCCTCCAGCAGGATCCGCTCCTTCTTGAGGCTTTCCATGTCGGTGGTCGGAATGGAGGAGAGCAGGGCGACCGTGTACGGATGGCGCGGGTCTCCGAAGACGGTTGCGGCATCGGCAAGTTCCACGACGTTGCCGAGATACATGACGCAGATGCGGTCGGAGATGTACCGCACGACCGACAGGTCATGCGAGATGAACATATACGTCAGGTGTTCCTTTTGCTTCAGCTCCTGCAAGAGGTTGATGATCTGCGACTGGATCGACACGTCCAGTGCCGAGACGCACTCGTCGCACACCACGAACTTCGGATGCACCGCCAGCGCGCGCGCGATGGAAATGCGCTGACGCTGACCGCCGGAGAACTGGTGCGGGTAGCGGAACAGCATATACTCCTGCAATCCGCACTCCTTCATGGTGCGCACCACGTGCTCGCGCATTTTGGGGGAGCCGTGCCGGAAGAACTTATGCGTGACCAGCCCCTCCTCGATGATCTGCCCGATGGTGAACCGGGGGTTGAGGCTGGAGTACGGATCCTGGAAGATGATCTGCAGATCCTTGCGCAGGATGCGCATCTCGCTGTACTTCAGGCGGGCAAGGTCAATGCCGTCGTCCAGCATTGCCTCGTAGCGCTGAAACTCCACGTCGTCCCGGTGCGCCTGCTTAATCGCGGCAATGGACTGCTCCGCTTCCCGGATCTGCGCGTTCAGCCCGTCCCGCTCGCGGGTCAGCCTGTCGCACCTGCCCTTCAGCCGGGCAAGCTGAGACGCATTTGCCGGCTTGCCGTCGTCCGCCGTGCCGCCCTCCGCCTCATCCAGCATCAGCTCGATGTCGCGGATGCGGTCGCTCAGTGCGGCGGCGCGCTCCTCCAGCCGTGCCTTGCGGTACAGCAGAGCCGCGCCCTGCTCGGTGTCCCGCACCAGGAAGCCGCCGAGGATCTTGGCGATGTGCGCCTGCGCGGTCTGGTACTCCGCGACCGCCAGATTCTTGTTCTGCAGGTCGAAGAAGGTCGCCGCCTCCCCCAGCTGACTGACCTTGGCGGATGCCGCGTCCGCGCGTGCCTGCGCGGCGTGCAGCTTGGAGATATAGCGCTTGGCGTGCCGGAGCGTGTCGGTCACGTACCGGGGCGCCAGCTCGGCGCGGGACATTCCGTAGTACATGGTGGTGCCTGCCGTCTGCTCGTAGAGCTGGAGCAGAACTCTGCCCAGCGTGGATTTTCCGCAGCCGGACTCGCCGACAATGCCGAGCGTTTCGCCCTCGTAGATGTCCAGGGAAATATCCTCATTCGCCTTTACATAGTACTGCTGGCGCTGAAAGATGCTGGACTTCGCAATGGGGAAGTATTTTTTAAGATTCGTGATCGATAAGAGCTTTTTTGTGCTCGGCACTGTTTCTCACCTCCTTTTCGGGATAGAAGCAACGGATTTTCTGCCCGGGGACGACCTCGACCAGAGGCGGCTCCTCCTCCAGGCACTTTCTGGTTGCGTACTTGCAGCGGGGGGCGAATTTACAGCCCTTCGGCAGTGCAAGCGGGTGGGGAACAACGCCGGGGATAGGCTCCAGCTTGTGGGTGATGTTGTCGATGCGGGGGATGCTGTTCATCAGTCCCTCGGTGTACGGGTGGCTCATGGCGCAGTCGGTGAAGATAACGCGCGCGGAGGACTGCTCCACGACCTGACCGCAGTACATGACCACCACGTCGTCCGCCATCTCGTTGATGACGCCCAGATCGTGGGTGATGAAGATGATGGAGGTGCCGTTTTCGCGCTGCAGGTCGTTCATCAGGCGGAGGATCTGTGCCTGAATGGTCACGTCCAGCGCGGTGGTCGGCTCGTCCGCGATCAGGATCTTCGGGCGGCACGCCAGCGCCATGGCGATCATGACGCGCTGGCGCATACCGCCGGAGAGCTGATGCGGATACTGCCGCATAACGGTTTCCGGGTTGGGGATCTGCACGTCATAGAGCATCTTGAGCGCGCTCCGGCGTGCCTCCTTTTTGCGCATTCCCTGGTGGATCATGAACGGCTCGCAGAGCTGTCTTTCCACCGAGAACACCGGGTTGAGCGATGTCATCGGCTCCTGGAAGATGACCGAGATTGCGTTGCCGCGGATGTGGTACATATCCGACAGCGGCAGGGTGGTCAGCTCCTTCCCGTCAAAGCGGATGCTGCCGCTGGCGATATAGCCGTTGTCGTCCAGCAGGCGCAGGATGCTCATGGCGGAAACAGACTTGCCCGAACCGGATTCGCCGACGATGCCGATGGTGCGTCCGGGTTCCAGTGAGTAGGAGACGTCGTTGACAGCCTTGACGGTGCCCTTTTTGGTTTTGAAATAGGTGTGCAGGTTCTTGACTTCAAGTAATGCCATGCTATCGCCCCCTTACTATCTTTCCGCGTTGGACTTCGGATCCATGACATCGCGGAGCGCGTCGCCGATGATGTTGATGCAGATGGTTGTCACCGCGAGGAACAGGGCGGTAAAGAGCCACTGCCACCAGTAGTTGTTCATGACCGTCATATTGTTTGCACCGTTGAGCATATTACCCCACGTCGGGCGCGGCGGCGTGACGCCGAAGCCGAGGTAGGACAGCGAGGATTCGGTCAGCATACAGGTTGCGAAATCCAGCGTCAGGGTGACGATAATGATGGAAATGACATTGGGCAGGATGTGCTTGAAGGCGATCTTGGATTCCTTGACGCCCATCGCCTTGGCGGCGGTGACGTACTCGTTCTCGCGCGCGACCAGCACCTGTCCGCGCACAAGGCGGGCAAGCCCCGTCCACGACAGCACGCCCAGAATGCACATGAGCAGGAATATCTTGGCGTTCTCGCTCCATGGCATATGGGACATGATGGAGGACAGGATCATGGCGAACGGCAGGAAGGGGATCGCCGCGAACACCTCGGTCACGCGCATCAGCGCGATATCCACCTTGCCGCCGAAGTAACCCGCAACACAGCCCACGATGATACCGATGAAGGTGGAGATCAGCACGGCAACGCCGCCGATGGTCATGGTCATCTTGGAGCCGTTGACGATGCGCTGGAAGATATCCGCGCCGTTCTTATCCGTGCCG